>SDBT01005243.1_pt1 | contig 21839 bp, 4 predicted proteins | sample 2277101 | NCBI WGS metagenome assembly SDBT01 (sample SAMN10404973, study PRJNA504765) | marine sediment metagenome | isolation source: marine sediment core GS10_PC15, 103 cmbsf | place: Arctic Ocean: Southern Knipovich Ridge | collected 2010 | reverse complement strand
CCTTTGGCTCCTCAACGGCCTGGTTGCCTGTGTGGCTGCCCTCGCCAGCCGCAAACCCAGTGCTCAGGACTGCTGACGGTGCCACACACCGCCCCGGCGAGGAGAATCGCTCAAGTTAGGTAGGACTAAGTCTGCAAAGCGGTGCCTGGCACGGTTACATCTTGACGCATATGTTTTGGAAGGGAATCTAGCAGGCGCAGAGGCACGGTTGGTCCGGCACGGGTCCAAAGGGCGAATTCGAGTCCGCAAAAATATCGCCAGCATCGGCCAGCGCCGGTTCGCCATCGGACATGAGCTCGGTCATCTACAGCTGCACGAGAAACACAGCCAGCTATTCGTGTGCCTAAGCTCTGACATTCATGGATATGCCGGAAGCGACCAAGAACTGGAAGCAAACACATTCGGCGCAGAACTGCTCATCCCAAAAGCCCTTATCCGTGAGCGCTACGGTGATACAGAGAGGACGCTGGAGCTTATCGCGGAAGTGGCAAAAGAAATGCTGACCAGCTTTACTGCCACCGCCGTGCGACTGGTCGAGGCAAGCAAGGATGGTTATTTTGCGATCTTCTCCAAGGCAGGCAAGGTCTACTGGTGGCGGCGTTCCCCTCGGCTATCCGGAATTTGGCTTCAGCGAAGACAGCAAATTGATCAGGACAGCACGGCGTGGACCGCTGAGCAGGGCGCGAAACTAGCAAGGCGACCGCAATGTGTGCGTCCTGAGTTGTGGTTCGAGCACATAGACCACTGTGAGCGATTTGAGGTCTACGAACAGTCAATGCTTCTCGGCAGCTACGGCTTTGTCGTAACGATCCTGGCATGCCTTGAGAAAGAGGACGATTGGTGACTTCCGGCCCGTCAGCGTGAGAGAAGGCCGCAATTCCCATTGGGGCAATACACAGTACAGCAGTACACGCAACAGGTCTTACGTCGGCTGACCCCAAAGAGCCTCGACCCGTTCATTGACCGCCTTGCTCCAGCGGTACTGTTCAACCACAGATCTGGTCTCGTGGTAGATGAAGCCAACGATGCTGTGCGGGTCAGGCTTACACACAACGCATGAGACGCTACCCTGTGACCACATTTGCGGAAGAATCTGACCCTCAAGGGACCGATTCAACTCAGCAATCCTCCCTGCGTCTCCGAAAAGCTGTTCGACACCGTCAAAAATTGAAAAGTCGAATCGCGCCGGCCTCGAAGTCACCATCATTCCGAACAACTGCCATTAGCCAGGCTTCTACAAAGGTGAGTCCGGCCACTAGACCGTTTTCATACGAGTCAGGGTTAATCATCTCGCGGTAGGCCCTTTCGAAGGCCTCGAGGAAATCTGAACCAGCCGAAATGGTAGGTTCAGCAATTGCAAGTGCCCCAAGCGAATCGCGAAGATCGCTGTAATCCCTGCAGACCGGTATTGATAGCGCGTTCTTAACATTCTTCTTGTCTATCTCGCAAATCTCTTTGTTGGCTGAAATGTTCTTTGCTAACACCATCAAACCGAGGAACACCAACTGAACAACGGATATGGAAGTCAGGTCTTCAATTCCACTCCGAATCCGACTTTTGAGCGTGGATGACCAACTGTCACTGAAAGCAGGACGAAGGGAGTCCAACGCTTCTTCCAAATACTCGACGTATCCTTCTTTTTCGAGGAGATTCGATAATCCTGAAAGACCCCAGAATACGCGCATTCGGCGATACGCGATCTCTGGGTCAAAATCGCCGCTAGGTCCCTTGATCTCGAATCCTTCGTGGGCATTCTTCAAGTATTTCCACGCTTCCTCGAAAAATGGTCGGCTCTTTTCCGCTCCCTCGAATACAGCTGCAAATCGAATTGCCGAACTGAGTACCGACAATCCGGCTTGATATGGATTTACGTTTTTTCGGTCACGCAGTCTCTCAACCACTTGCAGCTGCAGTTCATACGCGCTGTTTGCTTCCTCGACAATCTTGTCCTTTTTTGAGGCCATCGACTTCCTCTCGGAGGGAAATTCAGTCATTGGGCGCCGAGTAGCTCTCAACCACATTTATTATCAAGTCAGATGTCCCGGCGCCAATCCTGCCCCCTATTTCATCTCCGACAACGCCACCAACTACGCCACCACCTAAAACACATCCGATTGCCATGGGGCCTGTACCTATACACACCAATCCAGCACCGGCCGCACCCAAACCCGATCCTAGGTTTCCAATGGACTCTTCGCCCACTGACTTACCAATGGCCCGAAGGAGTGATGAGTTCTGTATCAGCCAATTGTCATCACAATCTTCACAAAACGCCCGCAACTCGGCAACCCAGCTCTTATACTCTGCATCCTCTTCGGTCCCGGCAGCAGCGTCCGAAGCATACTGAGTGAACGCGACTGCGAAACCAACGACACCCACGCCCTTCGCAATGCGTTTTCCGAGTCCTGGTCCTTCAGGTGCTTGTTTTCCGGTTCTGACGAACTCTGGTTCGGCAAATTTGATGCCCGCATCCTTCAGTCTTCGAGTAATCCCAGAGACAGTGTTTCCGGTGCCAACGCCGGCCACATACAATTCATAGTCATCTGCTGCAAGTGCTGCTATGAGTCCAACTTTGTTCGGAATGTCAGACTTCTCTATCAACTCACCCGCAGTAGCCAGGTTCTTCGCTAATCTTTCTGGGTTGGTGAATGTGGAAACTGCTGACACATTTCTGCTCGTGCTGTTTCCTCGGGCCAACAGGAACTTGTGATCCCAAAGTTCAATCTTGCCAGACTCTGGATTATAGGTAATCGCGTCGGCACCCGGCGCATTTACTCCTTTGCCGCTCGCAGTCGGACCCTGAAGCACTATCCTCCCGCTGCGTTTCAGAAGTCTCTCAAGCACCCGTTCACCGTGATAACCGCGAGAGTTTCGGGACGCCTTTTTCAACAATCTCAGATATCGTTTCATCTGCGCGTCAGTCACCAACCCCATCGGATCCCGACCCGCCTGCGGCCCCCACGCCACAAAGGCGTACAGGTTCGGTGAGTCGACGGCACCCTTAGGATCCTCACTCAGCCACGAAGCGTTGCGGGCGTCGTACCACCGATTGCGGGCATAGGCGATGCCGGTAACCGGATCGGTCCAGAGGCCCTGGAACAAACAATTCTGCCCACCAGGGAACCGGCCATCGAGGTCTGAAGAAGCTGCGGCGACAGAATCGAAGTCGAAGCCAGCCTCGCCATTTTCAAAGAGCACCCCGCCGAAATCCTCTGCGAGTTCGACGCGGACCTCCCCATAAGGGGTGTAGAAATAGCGTACCACGAGGGGGGGGTTGCCGGGATCGTCCGCGACCCTCTCCTCCACCATCCCCAGCACCGTCCCCAACTCATCCCGAAGATACGAGTACACCGTATCCGAATACTCCGTGTCCGCCGGCACGTCGATCTCGACCCGCACCTGCACCGCATCATCGAGCCCCGAGGGCCCCGGCACGTAGGTCTTGCGCCAGCGCAGGAAGAGGTCGGTGACGGGGTCGTCCCAGGTGCCATCGTTGCTGCCGTAGCCCGCCTCGGCCAGCAGGCCGTTGCCCTCCCAGAGATAGGCACGGTACTCGATAAAGGGACGGGCACTGCCGTCCTCTGTGCCCAGGTGCACCCGGTAGAGCAACCGGCCCAGAGCGTCATACTCGTAGCGCACCTGGTGGCCGTCGTAGGGGGTTCCCGCATCCGGGGCGACGGTGACCTCGTAGAGCCTCCCCCGCCAGTCCCAGCGGTAGGAGAAGCGATCGTCCGAGGTGCGGCGGCCCGTGCTGTCGTAGCCGAAGGCGGCGCCGTCGAGGGCGGCGATCCGCCCGTACTCGGCGTAGGTGAAGCCAACCGGTGCGGCGTGCGACCGGGTGATCCTCTCGAGCTGGTCGCCCTGGCCGTAGCCGAAGCTGGTCGTCTCGACCGAGCCGGCAGGGTCGTTCATCTCGAAGCTGCCGGGGCCGGCGTGGGCATCGACCAGCCGCAGCGCGGTGTCGAGGTTCCAGGACCAGCCCATCCCGTCGGTGAGGCCGGGCCTCGTCACCACCCGGCCGATCTTGGCGCCGTCACTCGGTTCGGCCTCGTTGCCCCGCCACCCGAAGGCGAAGCCTCCCCAGGTGGAGTCCTCAGCCAGCCTGGTGGGGGTGGCGCCGGCGCCCGCACCGTAGTCGATCGTCGCCAGCCGCCACGTATCACCGTATGCTGGCATCGCCGCCGGCAGCACGCTGTCCGGCTGTCCCAGATACGCGAACCGAATAGAGGTTTCCGCAGGGCCAAGGTGATCGATTCCATAGAGCCTCGCCCGGCCGCCCCAGGTCCAGCTCGCGCCGATCTGCGGCAGGCCCGGGCTCGAGACCCCGGTCAGCCGGTCGATGGTGTCGAAGTCACGGCGCCAACCGGTGAACGCGCCTGCCGGGTCGCGACCCAGCCCGTCCGGCAGCTCCACGAACTCCGGGCGGTCCCAGGCGTCGTACGTCCATTTCAGCGGTTGGCGGGTTCCCACAATCTCGGCTCCGAGCCGACCGCCGAGATCGTAGTCCTCGGTGGCGACCCGCATCGGCGATGCCTCGCTCGGATCCACTCGGCGGTTGGCGAAGGTGACCCGCGACAACTCGTCGTAGTCGTAGTGGTCGCCTGGATCCAGATCGACCAGGCTTGGCGGGCGTGGACCGGAAGGCACCGAGGAGAGCAGGCGGTTGGCGCGGTCGTACTCGAAATCCACCCGAATGCCGTCGCGGGTCGTCATCCAGGCGACGGTGTTGTCGTCGTTGTATTCGTTGTACACGAACCTGCCGTCCGCGTGGTCGATCTGTTGAACCCGGCCCGCTCTATCGTAGATGAAGCCGGTCGACCACAGCGCCTGCCACGAGTCGTCGCTCGTGTCGACTACGGTGCCGCCGTCGTCGAGCCTCTGGGTCTCCCGCGCCAGCAGGCGGCCGTCGATGTCGTAGGCGAAGGCGGTGCGGCCGCGCCCGTTGGGCCGCAGCTCGAGCATCAGGCGCCCGCGGCCGTCGAAGACCATGCGGGTGACGGTGCCGGCGCCGGTCTCGGTGCGGATCGCTCCCCCGAGCCGGTCATAGATGGTGTAGAGAATACTGCCGTCCGACGAGGTCGTCTCCAACGGCCGACCCTGCAGATCACGCTTGAAGCGCGTCCAGGTGGTTTCCTCGAGGCCCTCCTGGCCGGGGATCCTCTCGAGCTTTCGCACCTCGTACGGCCACGGGATGTTGGCTCCACCCTGGTCGCCCGGGTAGTTGTAGTCGTAGCGCTCGCCGTGCTCGGGAGTGGTGACCGCCTGTTCGCCCCTGTAGAGCCCCCCGTAATGCCTCTCGAGAATCCGGTTGCCGCCGTCCTCGTATTCATTCTCGACCTCGCGCCGCGCGAGGGTCTCGTCGAGGGCGAGGACAAATGGACTGCCACCACCGCCCACCTCCGCCGCCGGGCCGCTGATGACCATCGAGGTGCGCCCGCTGGTGTCGAAGATCCTCTTCGTGATCCGGAGGTCCGAGCCTTTCTGTACGTCGTCCGCGAGGTACTCGACAGTCATGTCGGCGGCGCCAAAGCTGGTGAAGTAAGCTACCGTGCGCTTGAGTTCCCGATCGTCGGCGCCGGTGGTGACCTCGGACACGATGTTGCCGCCGGCGTCGAAGACCCGCTCAGTGATTGCGCCGGTGGGGTGGATCTCCCGCCACAGGCGGTCGAAGCCGTCGTACTCGCCGAACCACTCCGCGCTGTTGCCCGGTGTGTCGCCGTCGCGGCGGTAGTTGACGCGGCCGTTGATGTCGTAGCCGGTGGTGGTCTTTCCGGCGCCCTCGACCTGAACCGTGCTCAACCGACCCGCCTGATCGTAGCCGTAGGTGGTTATCAGAGGTCCGTCAACGATGTTGGGTACGATCCGCTTCCAGAGGCGGCCGCGCTCGTCGTAACGCAGCTCGAGGACCTTGACCATGGAGCCGTCGACCACACCGGCCTGACCGGGCGCCGCCAGATGGCTCTGCTTCACCAGCTCGAGCTGCTCGCGCCGGTTGTACAGGTATTCATATTCCACCCAGCGGGTGGCGATCTTTCCGTCGTCCGTGATGAAGTCCTGGCAGCGCCGCTCGCGCACCAGGTGGCCGGCCGGGTCGAAGGCGCGTTGGGTGTGCATCCCTCCGGCCAGATTCGACCCGGGAAATCCGCCGCAGGGACCCGTCCCGACGGGCGGCAGCGCAGAGGACCCGGTACCGGCCCCGGTGATCTCCTGCACCGGCCGGTCCCACTCGTCGTAGATGGCCCGGGAGACGGAGCCGAAGGTCTCATCTTTGATGAGGTCGGGGTTGTCGTAGTCGTCGTACTTGAAGGTCTTGGCGAGGCCGTTTCCGAAGTCGATCCGATCCAGCATACCGGCATTGGCCCGGCCCTTGTCATCGACGCCGTAAGTGAAGCTCACCTGCGACCCGAGTGGCTGCCCCTCCTTGGCGGTCATCCCTTTTCGTTTCTCCGACGTCATGCCATCCAGCAGCTCGTCGAGGCGGCCGAATCGGTCGAAAAAGTACTCGGTCGAAATATCGGTACCGACCACGCCATCGTCTCGAAAGACCCTGTACTGAGGATCAGCAGAGAGCACTGCCGGCGCGAGGTCGATCTGCCGTTCCAGGGCATCCTTGATTCCGGTCAGCATGTTGTCGCCGTCGTAGCCCGCAAACGTCGTCGTGAGGCTCGCCTCCTCCGAGATCCCGGGGTCGCCGCGCGAAATCACGGCCATCGGGTTGGCGAGGCGAGGCCGGAGTGCTTTGCCGACGGAGGAGCTCTCGCAACCGGGCTCATCACCGGTATCCGCATAACATGTGAGGCGGGTGCTGTCGTCAGGGCGGGTCACGAGGGTCGGACGCCCGTCATCGGTGTATCGGAGCTTGGTGGTGGCTTCGGCGGACGCCGGGGCGAAGTCCTCGCCGCCGGGCCCGTAGATCTGGACCCGTTCGGTGATTTCAGCGATGCGTCCGTCGTCGAGGACGTAGGCGACCTCGTGCCGCCACGGGGCGGTCACCGTCGTCTCGGTCTGGTCACCGGCAGCGAGTGGCGGATCGGGGACGTCCAGGGCCCAATAGATCGTCTGGGCGTCGCGGAGAGGGAAGTGGACCTTCGCCACCCGCCCGTTATCGGCCAGGTACTCGAAACGGGCGCGGTAGGTTTCGCTGTCCCCCTCGAGGAACTGGGGCAGGACGAGACCCTTGAGGCGCAGATCGGCATATCGGCCGTGGAGGATGGCGTCAATGGAGTCCGGATCCACGCTTCCTTCGTCCGGGCTGTCGTAGGTGTAGCGGACGGTCGGCCTTTCGCCGGAGAAAGGAAAACCGCCCCTGGCAAGATCGCTGACTCCGATTGTGACCTCCGGGAGAAGGATCTCTTCGAGCCGGCGGCGGTCGTCGTACTCGTACTCCACCTCGCGATCCGCGAAGTCGGTGATGGTCGTGATCAGACCGTAGTCCGGTTCGTCGGGGTCATCCTCGTATCGGAACCGGTACTTCCGTCCGAGGTCGTCCTCCACCGCCACCATCTGGCCGAAGACGTCGTGCGAGAGGAAGAGAGTGCTCCCCTGCTCGTCTGGGTCCTCGGCGCTCTGGCGGAAGCGGTCTTGCAGCTCGATCAGGCGGCCGTCCCTGTCGAAGATGCCGATGTCGTTGTGACGACCGATCAGCCGCCAACCACCGTTGTCCAGCTTTTCGAGCTGGAGGTAGAGCCCCTTGGGCGCGAGGTAGTGGCCTGCGGGTTGGTCGTCATAGGCCTTCGGCACCGCGTAGAACCGACCCTCCACACCCTCTCCCACCTCTGGCGCATTCGCGAGGTAGAACCGCCACACGTGGCCCCGCCCGTCGTGATACTCGACCTCACCAGTAGTCTGGATTTCGCGCAGGTGGGCAAAGAGCCGACCCGTCCAACCGGCACTGCCGAGAGGACTGAAACCGAGCACACCCGAGCGATAGCTCCGCTCCATGACAAACGACAGCGCGCGCCCGGCCACCGCGTGGTCGGCAGCGGCCAGCATGGCCTCGCCCGAGACGAGCGAGACCGAGACCCCGGCCTCACCCGGCGACCACACGGCCGGGCTGCGGGCGGGCTCGGCGAGCGAAACCTGGAGCGGCGACGGCACGGTGTCGACCCACCCCAACATTTCCGCGATGCCTGCGGGCGCGCGGTAGTTGTCGCCGGCATCCTCGAAGAAGGCGATGGCGTCCCGGGTGTTGGCGATCCCCTCCTCCGTGACGCCGCCGCACAGGGCCACATCCTCGGGGTCGTTGTCCGGGTCCGCGCGGGCGCAGTCCGTCTCTGGATCGTAGAGGAATGCCCGCAGATAGGGCCCGGTGACGATCAGCTCCTTGATTCGGCCCAGCTCCTCTTGATCTTCGGCATCGCTGGACTCCGGATCCGGCAGGATCTCCGGCCACTCGCAGCGCCGGCACTGGCCCTTTTCGTCCGCAATTGCGGCGACCCCGGAGTCTGTCCCATCGTCGCTCGTGAGGTCCTGTGGCACGTAGTCGCGGGCGGCGCGCGGGTCGGCGAGGAGGAGCACCGTCTCCTGCGACTCGTAGAGGTTGTAGCCGGTGCCGAAGCGACCCTGCTCGCCATTCAGGGCGCCGGCCGACACGCCGTCCTCGTCGGCGCCGAGACCGATGCGGTGTAGGGTCACCACCACCTCATCGCTTGGCAAGGTATCGGCGCTGTAGGGCGCCACTGCCGCGCCCACGTCCTCCCGCCCGAGGTAGATCTCATCGGGCAGCGCCCGCAAGCTCTGGATCTTGGCCGTCACCTCGGAGCCCATCGACCCGGGCAGCGCGACGCGCAGCTTGAACGCCGCAGTCGCCTTCCGGTCGTTGGCGGTCCGTTCATCTTCCTCCTGCTGCAGCGAGGATTCCATCGGGATGCCAAGCGGCACAAACTGGCGCGCAAGACGCGGTTCGGGGCGGAGCCGTCCGTCGGCGGGCGGATCGGATTCCTCGGGCGGCGAGAACAGACCGGCAAAGTGGAACTCGGGTGAGGCGAAGGGCACCGCAACCACACCGCCGTCGCCATAGGTATGGAGCAGACCGGTGCCGGTCTGATCGATGCCGAGGTGGTTGGTCTGCCACGGCACACCCTCGAGAGTTGCGATGGGACGTGGGGTAGTGTCGGTCCCCGGTGGACAGGACTCGACATCAGGGCCGCAGGGAATGTCGGGCGCCGCGTTGACATCGGCGATGTCCCAGATGTCGATGATTGAGCCGTCAGCACTGTAACCACCTGCAAAGAGCAGGTTGCGTGCAGGATCCACCTGCAGCCTGAAGATCGAGTGCCCGGAAACCGACAGGCGCCCGATGAGCGTCCAGTTGTTGAGGGCACGCTGCGACACATCGAAGACGTAGACGCCGGGTCCTCCGAGCGAAAGGAAGGCCAGATCGCCGTGTTTTTCGGGATCTACCACGTCCTTGTCACCGACGAAGAGGCCGGTCGCCAGGTCACCCCGGATTCCTCGATCGACCCAGGTGGCGTCGTTGGCGACTGCGATGTCGCGGAGGAAGACCCTTTCGGTCCACCAACGGTCCACGTCGTTCTCACGCGTCACTCGGGTCGTGACTTCCTTGATGCAGGCCACAGGCAGCTTGGCGTCGAGATCACCCGGCTGCGCCTCGAGCGACACAGAGTTGACGGCCCCCACGTGCTGCAGCGGCGAGTAGACGTTGATCGTGTCTCCACCGCGCTCACACCCGTCACTGTCGCAGCCCGTCGGACCGTGGACCGCCAACGAGGTGGTCATGTCGATCCCGTTGGGGCCGCTGCCGACGATGAACGGGCACTCGCTCAGCAGATCGATGTACTGGCCCTGGAACTGCCCGAGACGGCGGCCGCACTGCGCGGCGATGTCAACGTCGATGGTGACTGGAGTCAGCTGCCGGTACATCCGGTTGAGGTCGACCACCGTGATGCCGCTGCCAATCATGGCGAGGTAACCGAGGGTGTGGATGTTGTGCCGGACCCGTAGGCGGTCGCCCGACCGCGCTGCGATGGTGAGCTTGATCTCACCGGGAGTCGCTGTGCACCCGCCCCCCGAGTTCTCGATGTCGCCAGACCAGCTCTGGCCGGTGGTGAGGTTGTCGATCGTGACGCGCTGGAACCTGTCAAAACCGCACTCGCCGGGGCACGGGTTGTCGCGCACATAGGCCGTGTTGGTGGACTCGAGGGGAACGTCGAACTCGTAGAGGCCCTCGGCGTCCGGCTCGACATCGGGATCCTCGAAGTCCCCCACGTACTCTTCGTAGAAATCTCCTAGCTCGAGGGTCTCCCCCACCTCGTCCTGGACCACGACTTCCATATCGACCGGAAGGCCGGTCCCCAGGGCCCCGAGACCCAGCCACTCGGAGGCGGTGAGCCCGCTCGCGAACCCGACGCCGTATGCCGTTCTCACCTGACCCTCGACCGGCAGGAAGGTGCCGTTATCGGCGGCACGCACGTCTTCCATCCGAATTGCCTTGACCGCCCAGGTAGACCCCCACCGGCCGTTAAAAAACAGCCGGTTGTGGCCATCGGTCGCCAACGAACGGATATGGTTTGCGGCGCTGTTGTAGGCCGCGTGGACCGTATAGCGGCCCTCAGCATCGCCATCGGTCGTGGTCGTGGTAGCGACGGCCAGGATCCGGCCAGTATTGGTGGCGACCATCGTGAGGTTGCCTAATTGCAGCAGGTCAAAGGCCTCGTCGATCGGCCCCTGCATCGCACCAGTGATCTCTTCACCGGGCACCGGGCGGGTCGCGAAATAGAACTCCACGGGCGGCGTCTGCCACACACCGTAGGCGGTGTTGGTGATCTGAAGATCGACGGCTATCTGGTCCTTTTTCAGGACGAGTTTGAACGAGTGGCCGGCAGGGAGCCTTCCCACCGGTTTCAAGGCGAGGCGGCTGAAGTTCGCCTCCATTTCGAGCTCCATCGGGACCGTCCTCCCCGACTCGTTGCATTCATCCGTTGGGCCGAGATCGATGAGCTCCGCCACCTTCGTGTCGGTGTCGTTGTCCAGGTCCAGCCCGCGATTGAACTGGAATCGGAAGACCTCCGTGCTCTCGGGGCCGTAATCCCCCGATCCCACGATCAGCAGGTACTCGTCGCTGTCGGAGAACGAACCGGCAAGGGCCCCGTCGCAGAGCCGCCGCGGCGACAGGCGCTCGTCCGGACCGAGCCACGATCCGTCGATGGGACTCAGGTTGGTCGTCTGGTCAACGTTGTAGAGGCTCACACCCGTGCCCGGCGGCAACGGATAGGTGTCAACCGGGTGCAGGGTCATGGATCCAGACTCATCAGTTTCAGCTTCAATCTCCAGCCGGATGCGTTGGGTCTCGCCTTTCGGAGGCGGCGCAAACCGCACCAGGTCGAAGGGTGAGGCGCCAACCAGGAGCGGCGGACCCGGGTCATCCGAGCCAACAAGACCGGCATCGAAGAGTCCTCCGGTGTCAGGTGGGACCAGGTCCTCGGATGTAAAGTCGTTGAGGATCCACCCGGTGGCCTGATCGCGTTCGATCAACCTGAAGACCTCACCCGCTGGCACCGGCAGCACGACGTGTCCCGTCCAATCGTGGGGCACCGGCACGTAGATGAACTGGTCGGCAATAAAGTTGTAGAAGACGGAGTTACTGATTCCGACCGCCATCCCGAAGCTCGAAACCCCTCCGAAGAGAACCGTCCACTCGGCGCCCTGCTCATAGAAGAACGCGGCGGTGGACCGATGAGCGAACTCGCCGAGCAGCGATTGCAGGAAGCACGCGGGAAGGCCTTCCTCACGCGCTTCGAAGCAGGTGCGTCTGTTCCCAAGCTCTTTGAGGCCCTTGCCGCCACCGGTCTCGGGTTCGGGCTGCAGCGACGGGTCGTTCGAAAGAAACTGCTCGCCACCCTCCTCCAAGACACCACCGACGCTCAGGAACTTCAGCCTCTGGCCCCACGGAAGGCTCATCGGCTCGCCGATAAAGACCTGGGCGTCGGGGTCGATGCCAGCTGGCGCCGGGACCTTGATCCGCAGGGTCTCCGCGGCCTCCCCCTCGAAATCGACGTCGATGAAGGCGCCGAGGGCCATCCCCGGTGGGTGCTCGACGCCGAGGGTCTCCGGGTTGAGCGGAGTGACGGTGACGACGGTGGGCACCTCAAACGCCCCCTCCGGGACCTCGACGGTGATGGGGTAGTCGTTGGGGTCGGTGATGTCGTAGGTGGTGGTAAAGCTCACCGCACGATCGGGCGGGGCGACGAAGCCGCTGCCGTCGGCGGTGGTGAATACATCGAGGCGGAACTCGGCGGCGATGGTACCGGCGGGGTCGAGGACGGTGACCCAGACCTCGGAGTCGATCGTCACGGAGTGGGTCGGCGGGTGGCCGACGGTGCCGGCAAATCCGCCGGTGGTGTCGGCCGAGAAGGTCTCGCGGACCGGGTCGGCGACCGTGGAGTTTACCCATGGTGAGACCGCCCAGGGGGTGGCGCCCGCCGCCACCGTGGGCAGGGCGCCGGCATCGCCATAGATCTCGGCGACTCCGTCGACCGGGACGCGGATGCGGAAGAGCTCGGGGTGGATCTGCCCGCCGGGGGCGACAACGGTGGAGGTGGTGAAGGACCACTCGACCGGCCCGCCGGTGTAGAGGGTTCCTCCCGAGTCGGTCACACCGCCAACAAAGCGGGCGACCCAGGTGCGGCCGGGGGCCAGCGGCAGGGTGGGTGTAAAGACCACCTCTCGCCCACCAGACAGCAGCGCGACCGAGCCGTTGACGAGGGCACCGGTCGGGTTGCCGGCGGCGTCGGCGAGGGCCAGTCTGAGCGTGCCGGTACCGACGCTTGCCGGGTCGAGCGCCTCGGAGAAGCGGACCGCGACGTGCGTCCCCACCGGTACGTCGGCCACACCATCGGATGGCGTGAGGCGGACAACCTCCGGCGGGACGGGCCGCACAACGATGTCGAGGACGGCGATCTCGTTTGGCTGGAGTGCCGGCAGGACGGCCTCGCCGGTCTCGTCGAGGTTCGGGTGGAGGGCGGTCAGCGAGCCGCCGGCGGCCGGCGCCACCGCGGTGTATCGGCCACCCGGCCGCGACAGCTCGGCGGTACCGAGACCATCGGCCGTGACCCGCGACGGCGCGAGACCGACACCGTTGGGCGCCCGGACAAAGCCGGTGGCCCAGGCGATGGAGCCGTTGGCTGAGAGCACGAGGTATACACCCTCGCGGACGATGCCTTCGAGCGGCAGCCCCGACGATGCGGGCTCGGGTGCGGCCTCGAGACGCCCACCGCCCCGCGTCATCCGCGCCGCCGGCCGGGCGTAGGAGCCGCGTCCATCGGCCGCCACCTCCACCAATTCGACGAGCACCAGCCGCGGGTCGCCGGCGATCGGCGCCGGGGTGCTATCGGGGGTGTCGAGGGAGAGAGTCGCCTCGCGGGCGAGGGTCTTGCCGCCGAGGTCGATCTGCACCGCCGCCAGGGTGGTGAAGCCGAGCACCGGCGGCAAGCCGCCGAGCTGCTCGCCGGTCAGCAACGAGGCGCCGACCACGGTCGCCTCCTGAAGCGCGCCCTCGGGCAAGCGCAGCTCGACGCCGTCTGATGAGCTCACCGTGCCACCCGCCGGACCCAATACCTGGCCGCGTTCGAGCTGGTCCGGGCACGGGTAGAGGCGGATGTTCTCGTAGCCCACATCGAGCAGCACCGCCGCCGCCCGCGGAGACGGCGAGACCGTAAAGTCGACCGCGCCAACGCTGTCGGCGGTATTCGACCCGAGGAGGGCCGGTTCGAGACGCGGCCGGTAGAGCAGGAGATCGGCGACGTAGGGGGCCTCAAGCAGCTCGGCGCCGCCGGCCAGGATCAGCCGTTCGTCGAGGTAGGCCTGGACGGCGGTGCCGCTCGGCCACGGCGTCTCGCCATCAACCGACCGCGCCACGACCGTGGCCTGCGAACATCCGGCCGCCGCGACCACCGGCGGGTCGAGGACCAGCTGTCCGGCGAGCTCGGGCAGCTCGTCCGGTCGTGCGACACCCCGGAGGTGCTGGCCGGCGCCGGCATCGGGTGTCTGCGGGGCCGTCGACCCCTCATCCGCCATCACCACCGCCACCGAGCCCGGGCCGATCAGTGCAACCCGCGCCACGGTTTCGCCTGCAGGCCTGGCGATCATCTCGACATCATCCAGGGTGAGCCACTCGCCACCGGCCAGGCGGTAGCGGACGGCGACCAGCGGGTCGCTGGGTTCGACCCAGTCCGGTAGCGGCAGCTCGAGGTGGACTCCGCCTACGGCAAACGGCGTGGCATCGCCGTCGGCCAGCACATCGCCACCGTCGAACAGCAGCACGTCGGCCGCCGCCAGCGGTGTCCAGCCGAGGGGCAGGAGGTCGGGCAGACCCTGGCCCGAACGGGCCGCCAAGCCAACCGTCAGCTCGGCGGCGCCGGGGATCGCGGCGGGGTCGGCGTCGAGCACCAACGCCGGCGTCTCCGGGTGGGCGACGCGCCCGCCAGCCACCGGATCGATGGTCCCGGCCGCGGCGCCGATCGGCGTCAGCCGGCAGTCGAAGGCGACGGCGCCGACGGCGGGCGAGAGCGCAAGCCGGCGCATAACCCGGGTGAAACCGTCGGCCGTGACCACCAGGGTGTAACGGCCGGCGGTGACCTCGTCGACGATCTGGTAGCGGCCGCGCCCGTCGGTGAAGACATCGGCGACCGCCGCCGACTCCTGATCCTCAGCCACGGTTCCCGGCAGATCGCCGTCCGAGGGGTAGAGGCGCACGCGGGCGCCCTCGAGCGGCCGGCCGGTGGTGTCGACAAAGACCTCGCCGAGAAGGAATCCGCCGGTGACACCGCCGCCACCGGAGGGGAAGAGCCTGGCCTCGAAGACCGCCCTCATGACATTGCCCTCGAGATCGGCGAGCGGCGCATCGACCACCAGCCGGATCACCCGGTCCCGCCACCACGCGTCGAGCGCGGGGTCGAGGAGGATGTCGATCACGTCGCCCGAGGCGGAGACCTGGACGGTCCCGTCGCGGTCGGCGCCCGCGGGATCGTCGGCATCCGAGACGCGGATTGCCGCGCCCGAATAACCGATGGTCGCGGTGACCGGGTCGATCGGCTCGGAGAGCTCGAGGTGGATGGTCGCTGTCCCGAGATCGAGGGTGACGTTTCTGACCGTCGGTGCGCTGCAGTCGACGCGCACGACGACGATCGCGGCGGGCCCCGAGTTGCCGTCGCGATCGATCACGGCGACCCGTAGGAGGTGGTAACCGTCGTGGGTCAGCGGAATACTGACTGCAAACCGGCCGGCGGCATCGGCGATGCCCGAGAAGGCGAGCCCGCCGTCGGCGACCTCGACCGTGACGTTGGGCGCCGCAGATCCTCTGACCTCGAGGTCGGCGGCGCAGACCACATCGGGCAGCGAATCGAGCACCGGCGAAAAGCCGGCGGCATCGACCGCCGTCGTGAATCTAATCTCCACCGGCGCCGCCAGTGGGTGGCCGACCAGATCGACCACGCCGGCGCCCACCCGCAAGCGGTAATCCGCGCCTCCGGCGAGCTCGGCGCCGGCGACAAAGGCCACGGCGTTGCCGGACACCGCCACCTGCCCGACCACCGGGTCGCCGGAGCCGACGCGGGTCAGGACGATGCCGTCCGCAGCCGACAGGCTTGATCGCAGCATCGGCTCGGAGAAGAGCACCAGCAGCAGCGAGTTGCGGTCGACGCCGGTCGAGCCGTTGGCCGGAGAGGTCTCGAGCACCTCGGGCACAGTTGTATCGACGTAGAGCAAACGCCGGGTCCCCGCCCACCGCCCGTCGAGCTCGGTGACCCGGGCGACGACGGCAAAGGCGCCGTCAGAAACCCGCCGCGTCACAGAGGCGGCAAAGCCGGTGTGGTAGCGGCCGTCGGCGCCGGGGCCCTGCCAGTCGAGGGACAGCGGGTCGAGGGTCGCGCCGTTGACGCTCAGGAGTGCCCCCTCGGCGGCCCACGCCTCGCCGGTCACCGGGATCTGCGCCGGAGCGGTCTCGGGGTAGCGCTGCAGATCGGGTGGCGCGGTGAGGACGATTGCCGGCCCTCCGGCGTCGAAGTGGACGTTGACCCGGGAGGTGCCGGCGTGGCCGAGGGTGTCGGTGGCGGTGGCGGTGATCGTCTGCTCCGCCTCCGGCCCGACGCCCGCGTCGAGCGGCACCGATCTCGCTGTGAAGACGCCGGTGTCGGCATCGACCGCGGCCGTCACCGTTCCCTGCGCGGTCCCGACGACAACCCCGTCCAGGTTGGGCTCGTTGTGGAGGTTGACCAAACCGGTGACGTCCACCGCCGCGGCCCCGTCTCCGGCCGGGCCGAGCCATGCCTGGTTGTCGGGGGTGACGATCCGCACCTCGGGCGCGCGGCTGTCGAGCCAGACGACCACCCGGTCGCCGCCGGTCCGGCCGACCCCGTCGACCGCACGCGCGGCGAGGCTGTTTGGCCCCTCGGCCAGAGGCACCATTGCCGCAAAGGAGCCGCCGTCGCCGGCTGCCTTCGCCAGGGTGGCTGTGATGCCGTTGACCGACACCCTGGCCGCACCGTCCGAAACCGTGACGTTTGCGAGGACCGACCGGACGCCCAACACATCGCCGTCCTGCGGGGCCAGGATCTCCACGACCGGACCCTCGCCGTCAGCCAGGCGGTGGATGACGAGCTCCTCGTCGGCTGTGCCGCCCGCCGCATCGGTGCAATCGAGGACGAGGTCGTTGTCACCGATCTCGGGCAACGGCACGTCGCCCGCGACAAAAGTGCCGTCGGCCAGCAGCGCCGGGTACTCCTGGTACATCACCGGGTCGGTGTCCGGCACCGGCACCCGCACGGCGACCGCCCGCGCGCCGCCGCAGCGGCCGCGGATGGTGACTGTCCGCCCGACCACCGGCGAGCCCGAGGAGGGCTCGACATCGTCAAAGGCACAGCCGCCGCCGGAGATGCTGAATCTGCGTTCGACCAGGCGTTGGTTGCCCGCGATGTCGGTCGCGGCCACCGTCACGACATAGCCGCCGGCCTCGTCGACCTGGATCTCGAGCGCCGGCCCCGAGACCTGCTGGATCCTGCCGTTGAATCGAATGACCGGCGGCGGCGGCTGGCCGCTCTCGTCGTCGACCTCGACGCGCAGGGTGATCGGGTCGGAGAAGGTTGCGCCCTCGGCCAGCGGTTGCCCGTCGGCCAGCACGACGATCGTCGGCGGCTCGCGGTCGCTGTGGATGGTGATGCTGTCGCGGCCGAGCCGGCCATGGCCGTCGATTGCCGAGGCGACGATGGTGTTGGAACCGGTTGCGAGGGGAACATCGAGGGTGCGGAAAGCGCCATCGGCGCCCACGGGCGTGGTAATGCCGCCCACGTCCACCGTTCCGTCGGCGGTCCGCGAGGTGCCGCCGACCACGAAGCCGGCAATATCCACCCGCGCCCGGTTGGTGAGGAAGCCGTCGCCGGGTTCGAGGATCAGGATCTGCGGTCCGCCGGTGTCCACCATTACCGTGATCGAAGCACTCGCGGTGCGGCCCGCCGCATCGGCTGCGACGGCGGTGATGATGTTGAGGGTGTCGGTATCGAGCGGCAGATTGGCGGTGCTCCACATGCCGCCGTCGACGGCCGCAGGTATGCCGTCGACCGTCACCGCGACATCCCGCCCGTCGACGGTGCCGGTGACGGTGGCCGTCGGCTCGGTGAGCGTCGCGCCGTCGGCGGGCGATGTGATGGTGACGGACGGCCCGCCCGAAAGGTCGATCTCGAAGGTCGCGGTGGCGGTGGCCACGCGATCGAGAGCGTCGGTGGCCGAGGCCTCGATGGTGTATTGGCCCGTCTCCTCGATCGCCGTCCCCGAGGTGTAGGGCGATCCGTTGAGGGTCGCCGCGATGACGGCCGCCGGGTCGTTGGAGCGGATCTCGGGGGCGACCGCCCGGGTGAAGAGGGTCGCCGGCGGGATCGGCAGCCCGCCGACGAGGATCCCGACCGTGGGTTCGATCGAGCGCACGGTAAAGACCCGACCGAAGGCGGCCGAGTTGCCGGCGGCATCCGCGAGGACGATCTCGACGGCGTTCTCGCCCTCGCGCCAGGGGAAGGGGCTGAGCATGAACTCCGCTCCCGAGACCACGGCATCGACCCCGCCGACGGTGGCGGTCGCGAGATCGGAGTCGGCGACACCGGCAAAGGCCTCCACGCCGGCGGACAGCAGCGCGTCCTGCTCAGGGTCGGTGCTGACCAGCACCGGCGCCGTGAGATCGATCATGAAGAGGGCGTGGGCGGTCGCGGTGTGGCCCGCGCAGTCGGTGGCGGTCGCCACTATCAGGTGCTCCCCCTCGTCGGCGATCGGCGTTCCGGCAACGTAGGCCGCGCCGTCGAGCACCATGGGGGCGGTCGGCGGCGATCCCAACGGTCCGTCCGACACCGCGGCGCGGACTCCTACGGCTCGGCCGAAGAGCACCGGTTCGGCCTCCGGCGGCGGCGCGTCGCCCGCGGCGGCACCGGGGAACGGCGCGCCGTCAAGGGTCAGCTCGATGACCGGCGCGGCGCCGTCGATGGGGTAGCTGCGGCTCGCCACCGCCTTTGCGCCGCTGGCATCGGTGGCGGTGGCGGTCGCCGTCGCCACCCCGTCACCGTCTCCCAGCGCGACGCCGTCGACCGTCCAGCTCCGCCAGTCTCCGGCCACGATGCCGGTGTAGCCGGCAGTGTCTCCGTCGCTGGTTGTCACCGTCAGTGCGACCGGCGGCGGCGCGCCGCCCGCTCCCGACGAGGGGTTGGAGCTCGAGTAGACGCCACCAAAGGTGTGCCGCGCTCCACCGGCAAAGCACTCGCCCGGTGGCGGCGTCGGCGTCTCGATGGTGATCTTCGGCGGCGCCGACGCCCCACGGGTAACGGTGACCGAGGCGAGGCTGGTGTGGCCCGCCTTGTCCTTGGCCAGGGCGGTAAGGACGGTGGCGCCCTCCCCCAACGGCACGTCGTCAACCGTGAACCCGCCGGCGGCCACCACCGCCGGCCGGCCGTTGACCCAGACCCCCGCGAGGAGGAGATCGGCAACGGTCCCCGTCACCCTCACGGTGTCGCCGGAGACGGCCGTGCCGTCGGCCGGGCTGGTGATGGCGAGCACGGGTGGAGAGGTGTCGACCCCGAAGCGACGCGCAGCCCGGGCAATGGCGCCCGCCTCGTCGACCGCCTCGGCCGTCACTTGGTGCCAGCCCTCCTCGGTCACGGTGGCGTCGCGCGGAACGGCCTCGCCGTCCACCTCGAGGGTGATCGTAATGTCGCCGCTGCCGCCCTCGGCGCGGGCGTCGAGCACCACCGGCCGCGGGTACCAGCTCCAGCTTTCCAGCGGGCTGCCGCTCTCCAGGATCGTCACCGCGAGACCGGCCGGCGCGGTTGTGCCAAACTCGTAATGGACGTCGACGCCACCGCGTGAGACCGTCGCCCGGCCGCCGCCCAACGGCCGGATCTGCACCGCACCGACGATCCGCACCGCGTTCTCGCCCCCGATCTCGACCACGAACCCCATCACACTGTGGGGTGTCGGGAGGCGGCGGCGAAGGAGCAGGATCTTAGCCGACACGTCGCCCGTCACGACCTCGCCAAGGGCGCCGTCGTCGGAGGTCCAGCTGATCCGCGAGTCGGTCTCCCAGGCGGCGTCCTCGTCGATCTCGCCGTCGCCGTCGTCGTCGCGCCCGTTGACCGGGTCCTCGTTGAAGGCGCCGTCACAGTCGTTGTCGAGTGGCGGCAGCAAGAGGGTCGCCGAGGACCCCGGGTGGTCCGGCGCCCAACCCTCGAGATGGATCAGATAAGGATCGCAGAAGGGGGCCGCGCCCTGTGCGGCAGCGACCGGCGCGGTATCGGCCGCGGCGGCAGGCAGGACGCCGGTCGCGAGGATCAGCACCATCGAAAGTGCGACGAGGGTGCGATGGGCCGTCACTCGGGCCTCCCACCCCCGCCCATCAGGGCGTTGAGCTCCGCCTCGCGTTTGGCGTGGGCCACCATCAGCTCGAGCGGGTGCGGCGTCCGCCGGAAGCCCTCCGGAACGGTCACGATATCGAGCGGCACGGCGTCGATGGTCTCCACGCGGTACGCCACGTCCTCGATGCTGCCGGCATTGTCGGCGCCGGCCACCATCGGCCGCCGGGTGAGGACGGGCAGCGCGCCGGCCGCCTCCCGCCGGGCCGCAGCCAGCGCCCGCGGGGCGAGGATGGTTCGGGCGCCGGCGCCCAGGATCTCCATTTCAAAGTGGTCGAGGGCCGCCAGCGCGCGGGCGCCGAGCCTTATCTCGGGGTCGAACCAGGCGTCGAGCAGCACTTCGCCACCGTCTCCGTCCGGACCCTCACCGAGGACCCGGAGGTGGCGCACCCCGGGGCGATCCGCGGGCCGGCCCGGGCCGGTCTTGGCCGCAGTCGCCGCCTCCACCTCGACAACCCGTAACCGTACTTCCTCCCGAACATCCGCCGCCTTGGAGACATCCCCTCCCCCACCCTCCCACGCCGCGAGCTCGCGCAGGAGCTGCGCCATGCGGTCGAAGCCGAGGACGGAGTAACGCGTCTCGGCCGGTCGCACCTCGGTGATCTCGCGCCTCAGGAAATCGATGATGACGCGGCTGCCGTCGGCACGCTGCGAAACGATCCAGGAGCCGCCATAGGTGTCGGTGACGGGGTCGGTGGCAAAGACCGAGCCGTCGGGGTCGGTTTGGACCAACCCGTGCTCGACGACGAATGCCCGAGGAAAGACCGGTCCCGGGCTCTGCGCCGTTGCCGGCACGGTCGACAGCAGGGCCCAGATCACCAGGACCACGATCTGCCACACCCGTTCAAAGAAGGTCCAGCTCATGGCGTACCCTTCTTGGCATCGTCATCGACGATACGTACGAAACCGATCCTGGGGACCCCCATTTGCGCGTTGGACGGCCCGCTCCCCTCGACCGTGAAGTACTCGGTGGGTTCGGCCTCGGAGTCATCGGTCAAGCGGAACCAGGTTTCTGTACGGGTCTGACCGGCCGGGATGACGGCGTAATCGTAGGGGTCGAAAATGTCCGGACCCATGTGGGCCGAACCGTCGAAGGCGTCCCACCACAGGGTGACCTCTTCGGTGTGGACCCGCGAGAGCTCGACTGGGATATAGACCGCATCATCATTCTCCGAAACCTCGATGAGAGTCTCGACCAGCCGGACCCGCACCGGGGCATCGCCCTCGCGCAGGAGGAACCACCCGTAATATTCGCCGAGCCGCGCACCCGCAGCATCTGTGAGGCGAACGCGAAGCCACTCGCTGTCGTCATCCACGCCGTCGTCGATCAGGGGCACCGAGATGATCTTTGAGAACTCGCCTGGCGCAAAGACGAGCACACCTTCCGTGTGGACATAGTCCTCGCCCGCGATGGCGTCGTGATCTTCGGTGTGATAGCGCACGCTGACCTCGACCGGCGCCGGCTCGGAGAGCACGACCTGCAACCGGGCGTGGCCCTCCGCCTCCCACCAGTCGTATGGCCCGGGTCGAGACGGAAAGCCGACCGTCAGATCCCGGCTTTGATCGGCGCCGATGTCCCAGGACCCGGTGCGAGCAGCGCTGTCGGCGTCGATCGCAAATGCGTGGTCCGGATCGCCCGAGAGATCCACCCCGGCGCCGCAGGCGGGGTTGAGCCCGTCGAGCCACCACTCGTCCAGATGGACGTAATCATCGCCGCCGTTGCGCTGGACCGTCAGCTCGAAGACGTATGCAGATTCCAGGGAGCCGAAGGTGACACCGTCCCAGACCCGTTGCAGATTCTCGGCCGTGCGCCACGGTACGAGCTCGCGATAGCTCCCGGTCTGACTCTCGAGATCCGCCACCGAGTCGGCCGCGGCGACCATCCAGTCGTGCGACGAGTAATGGCTCACCTCTATCGCAGTACCCGAGAGGGTGATCTCC
>SDBT01005242.1_pt1 | contig 21845 bp, 44 predicted proteins | sample 2277101 | NCBI WGS metagenome assembly SDBT01 (sample SAMN10404973, study PRJNA504765) | marine sediment metagenome | isolation source: marine sediment core GS10_PC15, 103 cmbsf | place: Arctic Ocean: Southern Knipovich Ridge | collected 2010 | reverse complement strand
TTCAAAAACGACTACTAGGAAACTTGCACTCTGCTCAAAGTAATATAACGCAACGCAATCACTATTCAAAAATGAATCTATATTCCAAAGATCAGTCGCATCATTTGACAACATCCAAAATGTAACCAAAGAATCTGTATTACCATTGGAAAACTCAATCTCAAATTTATGAGTGAAATCTCCTCCAAAATACCCAACACCCATATCTCGATACACATGAAAAGTGTCCTGACGAGACAATACATTGGTAGCTGTTATTTTGTTCGTTGCAACCGTTATATCAGCACCTGGATCAACTTCAGTCCATGCAGGGGATGTAAAATCTATCGCCATGTTATATTGCCTTTTTATCCACTACCCAGAATCCAACCTCCTCGTTAAAGGGGAGACCTGCACCCTCGGTGGATGTGTAGGTGCCATAGGTTAGGAGGATTAGTCTACGATCAGACCCTGATGTTAGGAGATCGTTGCCTGATAATACGATATCTTCTGAACTGGTTGCACCTACAATTTCCGTATCCTCAACGGTGTTAATAACTGTCCCATCCAAATCCGTCAGTGTGTAAAACATGGTATCCGGATTCACTAGAGTCCCTGACGCATCGGTTACGGTGGCCGTAATTACAATCGTCCCCTCTTCGTTCGCCCGTACCTCCAACATTTTTCTCATTAGAACCTCAACCTATGTCTTTTAGGAACGTACCCTCTACGAAGCGTCTTGGTCCTTGACGCCTGTTTAAACATCTCCTGTAATACAGCGGTTAAATTCGCCACCTCATCGTATTTATTCTCTGCTATCAGAACCAGGCCCTGCCGTATCTGGTTGTTAAACTCGTCGTTATACGGCATGTCGTCGGACATTTCGAGAGTGGTTGTCTTCTGCGAAAAGTGAACAATCAACCCGTATGCTTGAGATGCAAAATAGTCGAATATAATGTTCGTGCCTTCCCACGCCCAGTTAGCCGGCGTGCCTGAACCTCTCCATTTCCGCCACCTGTGGATATTGTCGTTGGTCGCCTTGAATATCTCATTGTTCTCGACCCTGATAATCGTGCCGGACCCGGAACCGGCGCCCTCGTCCACCAGTGTCGATTCGTTGACCGTTATCTCGTTGTTTGTGCCTGCACCGGCGTCGCCAATAGAGGCTATTGTCAGCAAGCCGATTAAGTCCGAGTCGTTGAGGGTGCTTCCACCAACCCCGATCTTGTCACCAGCAGCAAAGCCAGCATCTGAGTAATTCGTAGCCGCGCTGAGAATAATCTTGGTGGAGTTGGTATAAGTCATATCGGTGGAGGCTGAAACCGTCCCGCTGCGCCAAATGGAATCAACTCCGATACATCGGGTAGGCATGGTTATCTGCCGCTGTCCGCTCGATAACGCCTCAACCGCATCTACTTTCTTTAGCCAATCCGACCCGATAGACAGGAGCGAACTGTCCAGCATATCAATAGCGCGGTTCAGATATTCAAGAAGCTCTTCCGGCTCATAAGCGTTACCTGCTTTAGCACGCAGGTCATACCTTGAGCTGTCTACAACACTGTCAGCAGTTGCCATACATTCCTCCTGTTAAAAATGTGGGAAGGGGCACCGGGAGAAAACCCCTTATCAGACGGATAGCCTGTCCTATCCCACAATCCGTTAAATCCTCGCCACCAGAGCGCATACTTCTGTAACACCGCTGTCGATATCAACGTCCTTGGTGTCCGTGGTGGCTGTTATATCAATCGTGTCGCCTGAAGTTAGGAGCACCGGTTGCCCTGATAATGGCGCTTTGTTGACAAGTAGATCCAGGGCCAGTGTCGGCAAGCTCAGCTCGCCTTCCGTCGTATTTATGATGGTAACCGCGACAATGTTCGGGCTGATAACAAATCCGGTGAGCGTCACGTCAGCGACATCTGCGTCGTTCGTAGACGATACGCTTACATGGTCGCCGTAAGACGCGCCATTGACAATAAATTCAGTCGTGAATTGCTCCGTAGCTACCAGCACGTCCTCCATATACGCTGTGACGGAGCTTGTCAGCATCGAGTCTGATCTGCCGATTGAGTCGATTGCCAACCCGTTGCCCCAATAGTTCGGTACCGGACCGTACCCCAGGTCAACGGTCGTATTGATCGGTGAAGGGTCTTTGACGTTTACCCACGCTGACAGCACGATCCAACCGTTCTCTACCAAAAGAACTTCATGGGTTTCCCCGATACCCGCATCGCCGGTCGGCCTAATCGCCTGCTCCGCAAAGAATACTCTCCTTTTTAGAACTGTGATTCTGCCTTCGTATTTGTCGGTCCTGTGTTCTGATAAAAAGGTTCGATAAATCATTTGTCTTCCTTATTGTTAATGTATTGTTTGATCGCCCGTTTGACCTTTTCCCTGGCATCCTCACATTCTTTATTCTTGATATCCTTGATTGAGGAGTCCCCAATGGTACACATATAGGTTTTACAGACTTCAGGTCGGTCGTCGTATATCCCACAGCCGTTCGGTCCTAAATGAACACATGGTTGATGGATACGAACCATTAGAATCCCAGCGTCGTTAATTCCAAACTGAACCCCACGGGTTATATAATAATCCATAGTTTGGTTATTAAACATGGTTGTTGGGATCTCAATGTATTCACAGCACTCACGGCACTTCATGCACTTTGCTTGTTGAAGGGTCATGCCGGATTTATCGTCCGCTTCAGTCGTATGCGTTCCGTCGCTATCCGAATCTGGTATATACCCAAACGGTGTAGTCATTACATCTGTAGGTTTTTTATCCAATTTCAACGCCCTCCCCGGTAAATACTGGATTGATATTGTCAAGCCCCACAATCGCACCTACCTGCTTTGGCCCGATACCCTTAGTCAATCTCAAACCGCTGATTGCGGAATATACAGCATCTACGGTTTCAGGCTGCACATTAAACTTTGCCATGGCCCTGGCTTTTAAAAGATCGCGCTTTATTTCTTCGATATCACCCTCATGGTATGTCATAGCCGGTGGATACAGCGGTAAGTCACCCATGTATTCCCCCACCGTAGGATCTTGATGTTTCCAGGCCCACTCAATCCAGTTGGATAAAATTGCATGCTGAACGAACTTTGTCTGGCCTTTTATAATCGGAACATGCATATCCACCAAGGCTTCGAATTCCTCATCCATCTTCCATTGAGCGTCTGTCATGTGCCACGCTACGGACGGGCCGGATATCAATTCAAACTCAGTACAGGCCCGTTTAAGGATAACACCGACATCCGGAGATATGTGCTCGTCTACCGCCTTGCGAACCTCCTCATACCGTGCTCGACCCTCATCCAAGGAGTTATTGTAAAAATATCCGCCGTAGAACTTTGGCGTATACCACCTCATCTCGATTCCACATTTAGAAGCCCGGTCCAAATCTTTCTCAACCTCCAACAGTAGAAATAACTCTTTTAGCGTTCTGGGCACCACGCAAACCTTCCAGCATTCCTGACATCTTGGAGGGATATACCCCAATGAGTTAAACTTAATCCCATGATCAATTGCACATCGCTTTGTAAACAAATGATTCACATGGTTCCATGGGGTGTGAACTCCGACCGGATGAACATTTCTCGTATACGTTCCCTCAAACGTCAAGCTGAACCCCATGGAGCGCAAGGGCTCATCGATCTTCGATATCAGATCATTCGCAACGCAGTCATGGTACAGCGTACCTGGTTGCACATTTCGATTATTATACAATGCCTGTTCTACTGGAATTACTTTATTCATATGTTTCTCTCCCGGATGTTAGGGAGCTGGGTTCTTAGGCCCAGCTCCTCGGTTGATTGTTAACTATCTAAGATCACACAGGTACTTTCCACCCGCGCGCGACCGTCTCAAGCGTCCCTGAAAATTCTGCATCCCAGGAAGCCGCAGCGGTCACAGAACCTTTACCGCTAGTAAGCTGAAAGGTGATATACCCGCCATACGGAAAATGCATACCGGCCTGACCATTATCGTCACCGTCTGCCCAGCCGTGAGCCGCACCGGCAATATCAACCGCAACACGCCGGATGGAGCCTTTCGGAGAGGTTTCAGGATCACCGGGAAGTGCCAGTACTGAACTGGTATGAAGTTTAGATTTAGCCACGGTACACTGTGCAAACCCACCGGCTACCGCCTGGCTTGAAGACCAGCTTGCGCTCTGATAGGCGATAAAACCAATTTCACCCACACCGGAACTTACAGACGCACTGTAAGTGGCATGTGTACACCCGCCGGTTCCTCTCGGAGCTATCAGGAATACTTTTTCCACAGCCGACCGAGGCGGAACCCGCAACAGCTTTAAGATGTTCATCACTTTGTTGGTCAGGGTCGGAGCGGTTACATTCGCCCATATCACACGATTTCGCATCGTGTGACCACCCTCTCTGGCGGTTGCTAAATTCGCAGCGTCAGGATTGACAGTTGTCGTAGTCAAATCGTAAGTTTGGGCGCTTGTGCTAACCCATGCTATTGAAGCCATATTGTTTCTCCTCTTTGGGGTTACGATCCCCTATTGTGAATATGGGGGAGGGCGTTACGATCAACCCTCCCTGTGATTAACAATAAATCACCGATTAGTTATGCAGCGCACCGTAAGAACTCATAACCATTGCACCGAAGAACTTGTCATTGAAACGACTGGCCTTCATGCCGAAAATACTGCCAACGGCGATAGCCTTGTTGTTTTTAAAGTCCCTGGCGTCTTCTTCCCAACTCATCGGCAGCTTACCGAACTTCTTTTGGTCGATCCTGTCATACGCGCTACCGATAGCAAAAACACCCGCCTGCGCTCCCAGGAACAGGTTTCTATACACCGTGGAGACTGGTGAGAAAATCCTGCTGGAATCGTAGAGGATAATGCCGTTGTAAACCCCATCTGCATTGGTGAAGATGGGGTTTTTAAGCCCTCTACGGTTAGCATACTGCTGAATATCCTGCCATTTGACATAACCGGAGGTCGTGCCAATGCCGAGGCGAAGATCTGTCATGCAATATGTGTGAAGCACCGCGACGAAATATTCCTTGCCGTTGACAATGGTAGGCACCATCATAGGCGTGATCGTCTTGCCTTTCTCTTTTGCGAAATCAAGATCAGCCAATTCGATCTGGTCGTCAGCGCTAATGCTGGCCTCTGCCGTTACAATGCTGTCGTTGTGCGTTACATCACCGGTGACGATGAAGTGGTCTGTATCCGGCACGACAGCGGTCTGCCCGTGGGTCATTGTGGTGTCACCACATAGATTACGGAACATATATTCGTCATATCTCTTCGCAAACCACTTGCCGAGATTCTTGGCAGCGTCTTTCCGAAGGTTATGCAGCGTCCGCTGTTGGGACATTCTGCCCCATGCGTGGGCGTTTCTGAGCTGATCAATGAAAACTGAGTCCTGATGGTAAACCATCGGCTCTTCATTATTTCTCATCTCGTTATCGCCCGTTACTCCGGCGCCCGTAGGCTCCATTAACAAGTCGTAAAAAATCTGTTCTCCGGCGTGTTTCTCCAAGTCGTCAATCCGTACAAGAACGGCTTCCATGTCCCCTGCTTTGCCAAGAAAGCTACTAATAAAGGCTCTCTTTGAGGTCTCCATGAAGGTCATTTTAGAGTACAGGTCAACAGCCTGTGCTGAACCGGATGCAAAAATCGTGTCACCCATAATCGTTCTCCTTAAAAACGGTTTTTAACGAATCAGGCGTTGTCTCTTTCAATTATATCCCAGAGCTTATCCAGGTCTGCAGCCGTAGGTGCGATTTTCTCCATCTCTTCCACACTCATTCCCGCCAGCGTATCAGCCGTAAGGCCTGATTTGACCTGAGCTTGGTTTTGCACCTCACTCAGATTACTCGCTTTAGCAAGTAGCTTTTTCGTCGCTTTCGGGTCGATCTTGACGGTGGTACTCGATGTTACTTCCGTCATCACGTCTTTTATTGCATTTCTCAGGTCGCGCTTGGACTCATACGCTTTGATAGCCTTTTCAACGTTTACACCGGGGAACGCCTTGTTAAACTCTGCCTCGATCTCCGTGTCAGTTATAATATCAAGTGCCTGCCCGGGGGATATCTTGCCTGTTATCCTGTTGGCGTTTTGCCACCCAACTATCTCGCTATTGAGCCAACCGTAGGCCTTTTGTAATTCGTTGTAGCCCTTTGCGTATGATGTGTCCTCGCTCACGACAGAAGTGACCAACTTGTCAAATTCTGCCGCTTGATTGGAGACTGCCCTTTCGTCTGCAATTTGATCCTCAAGTGCCTGAATCCGCTTCTCGCTCGTCTCCCCTTGCCTTTCAATCATCTTATTGAAAACGGTCGGTTCGACAAACGCATCCCCGGCTTCATTTACCTGAACTGGAATGTTGCCTGGTGCTGACGTTTCGGGTTCCTCTTCCGCCGTAGCTGCCTGTTCCTGTCTTGCCAGAACACCAGACATGAGATGGGTTATTTGCTCATGCTTATCCTGTAACCCCTGCCGTTGAGTCCTCTCTGACCTTACTGCTGTCAGTAAACCCGAATTCGCCTTTGTAAGAACTTCAAGCTCTGCCTGAACGCTTTCTAACGTCGGCACAACAGCGACTTCTTCGCCCGATGGCGGCGTGGTCTTTCCATCCGTTGCGCTGGGGCTTGCGGCGATTACTTCGGTCTCGGTTTTGGCAAGGATTTCCTCTGCCTGTTCGTCGATTGTTTGTGTAAGTTCGTTTGCCATAGTCAATTTTCCTTTCTCATCCGTAACGCCGATGGCGCGATGCGTGATTTTTAGCTCTTCCGTTGAGCATGTTAAAAACAAAAAGGGCTGACCAAGAGAATATGCTTCTATTCTCTCAATCAGCCCTTCTGGTAGAGCAGTTATTTAGACTGCTTCAGTTGGTTACTGACTTGTTCTATGTTTTGTTAAATGGCAAGCCTACACTCTATTCCTCACTATCCGAATAGACTCCTTTCCTCGTCCCACCCTCAGCCTGCCAAATTTTATCGACGGAAAGCAGGGCTCGAACCTGCAGTCCGGGGTGTCCCCCGTGCGGTAGCCAATTTCGCCATTTCCGTCAATTTGTTACCTGTTAAAAATGTCTGTCGTCCATCCCATAGATGAACCTTTCTTAAACGCTATGTGGCTTGATTTGTATTCAATTGGGAAGAAGCCGCAATCGTGGCATAACATATTAAGATCTCCCCGTTCTTGCCTCAACCTATGACTTCCGCATCTTGGGCATTTCATTTAAACCCCCTGTAAATCCTCGTCCCCGAACGCCGTGTATGATACTTAATATCCCGTTTCCCAAACAGGCGCTCATGTTCGTCCCGAAATTTATCCTTCGTGACCCTCATGTCGAACGCCATGTATTTCAGGAGTAGCTTTCGCTCCGCCCAGCTTGCTTTAACTGCCATTATTTATCCTCCCGGTTTGTATTGGTTCCAGCGGAGATATGTACGAAACGCCAAAGGATATTCTGTCAATATCCCCATCAAGATATGTGGGATCACGTCTATCAAACGTTTCTTCTTCAAATTCAGCTTTAGACAAATCTAAATATTCCCCTGGTATTTTCAACCTTAACCAATTCTCAAGTATTAGTTTTGCTCTTTTTCTTGCATCTACCACGTCCCTAATAGGCGACTGACTAACAACGTACCTATATTGCTCCCCTGGCACAAACGCTTTTTCCATATCATCCTCCCGGTCTGTCGTCTTATTATCGGTCTCTTTGGAACTATATATTGCACTCCAATTCCACCGCTATTCTTAAGGTCCATGTTTTTAAACATATATTCGACCTTGTTTAAATCAAGATAATCCGGATGAATCTTTTTCTTTAGCCAGTTATCCAAAGTGTCTTTCACATCTTTTTTTTCGTTGCTGGTCATCGATTCTATTCTCCTGGGAAAACCTACCGCATTGCGATACATTTCTCCTGGAATAAAATCATAAGCTCTTTGTTCCAAAGCTTCAATTATAATCTTTGGAGCTATGGTGATTGCCGCAATGCCTGTTCCAAAGATCTTTAAAAAGCGTCGTCTATTCAATCACTCACCTCCCGATTTTAAATATCTTAAAGTGTGCCGCCTTGTCAACCTTTGACATTTGGCCTTCCGCTCTTCGTCGGTCATTGTGTTGCCCGTATACAGCCTAACGCCACAATCACACTCCGCAAAGCCCTCAACGCCTTTAAATAGCTCATACCTTTTTTTTACTTCGGACTCCTCGAACGTGTTCTCTTTAAATATCGAGTTCTTCATTCGTCATCACCCGATTTGAATTTCCCGCACCAATCATCACGCCGAACGATCTTCCAGTAATAAGGCGTGTCGTGGCGGCATTGGCCGTGTTTTTCAGGGTTGTCTTCAGGATCATCTTCAAACTCGTTATGATAGTAACAATCTTTGCAACAATCCTCACCCGATTCGAATTCGTCTGGTAGCGAGTTAACAAAGATCCTGTAATATATTCTCCTCTCGCCGTCCTGAACCGTTACCGGCAAGCATTTTTGACAAGACTTCGGTTTAACCCAGTTGGCAAAGGCGAATCTCGCTCCGTGATCGTAATCGTATTTTTCAAAAACGCCACTCACAAGCCGCTTCCTGTTCTTTTTAATGTCGTCCAAGACGGCCTCTATGTTCTTTTCTATAAAAGCTGCTTGTTCTTTATGCTCTTTATTCATGATTGCCTCCCGGTTAACTTCATCCCACCAGCTCCCTCCGAACGACCTCAACCTTCCCGATACCACCGTTCGGCCCAAAGTTGACAACAAGGGTGATCGTCCCCTTGAACTTAGACGCCACGATCTCATCGAGGTAATTCTTTATGAATTTATAGAGGTCTTTGAGCTTCATTTAAAGTTTCTCGCCGCAGTCGGGGCAGTAGGTAGAATCGTAGCCAGTACCCGTTAAACCCACTCCGCGACCATGTGTACACTCCGGCTCATCCGGTTTCGATTCCTCCATGCTCTCGTGAGATTGACCCTGGAATTTTGTTCCGCATTTATCGCATTTTAAAAAACTCTCGATTTCCAGCATCCTTTTTACAATTTCGTCTATACGTGATAGGTCGAATAGCCCATTTAGGCGTTTCTTGAACGATTGATAAACGTGCTCCCAATCATAATAATACGTCGCATCTTGGGGGCTATGCTCACCGGACCTGTTGGTATGTTTCGTTGATTCTACGTCTGCATGCCAATCCATAATCCACCTCCCGGTTAAAAGTTAAGCCGCTCTCTTCGCCGGCTGTTTCCCAGACTGCTTATTCTGATCATTCCTTAAAATAAAGTCCAACTTCTGCCTCTGGTCCTCGAGGAGCAGCTTCGAATGGTCAATATCGTCCTTCATATCGCCCTTGCGCTTCCCCTCTTCCAACTTAGCGGACCCCAGACCCGCGGTTACGTCAATCTTCTTGTCCTGTTGCTGTATGTTGGACTGAATCTTCATCTTCTCAAGCTCATGGGCCCGCTCTGCCGCCTGTTGCGCCGCCTGTTCCTGAGCGTCGACGTATGCAATCCACTGGCGTTTTTCGGTCTCCGGCAGGTCTGTCCTCTCGATAACCACACGCGGATCCACTGCGAAGCCGTATTGCATCATCTCAATGAATATCGCCAGTTCCAGCATCTTTTTAGTCTTGTTCCCCGGCCGCTCCTCCATGTTCACGTTGTACTGAAGGTTCTTCACATCCTGGATGTTAGCTTGAAGCCCGTGTTCCTGGTCATAAATGATGCCGTCCTGGATCTGGTATTTGTCAGACTGCCCGATAATCGACATGAGCTGATCTTCGGGCATATACTGGACGATGATGGCTAATAAACGCTCATAAACAGCCTTATGCGCGTTGTCGAAATTCTTATACAGCGGTTTCAGTAATATCAGCCCCTGCTGCTGCCTCAGCTTGATAACCACCCCTGCGTCCTGTCTGCCCTGGTCCTGCCCCATCAGGTCGGGGTTGATGCCGGATATCTTATCGAACATATTCTTTGCAATCTCGGCCATCTGAAGGGGCGCGTTCGGGGGGCTGGGCATCTGACGTTCTCTGATCTTTTCAAGTCCGCCGTCGACCAGCATGGTCACGCTTCCGTTCTCACTCAAGGAGTCTATGCCCGACACTTCATCTACGAAAGCACCATCCTCTGCCCATACGCCGGGCTGGACAGATTTGTTGATCCAGTTTTGCGCCTGGCTCATACGGCTGTTGATCTCTGTCGATGGGTCTATGATGTCCTTAACAATCCCGCAGTGGTCGCCTGATTTCAGCGAAACATCTTTGTAAGCAAACACCCCTACGAGCGAAAAACCGTCGAACTCAAGAGGCGCGTCGTCGTTATACAGTATTTTATCACCAATATACTGAAGCCACTTCACCTTTTTATCCATAACCGTATCGAACTCAAACGGGATTTCATATACTTCGTTATAGATTTGCTCCCACGCGGCCTGATCCTTCTTTTCAAACTCGACCATCTCGTTTGTTTCCGGACTCATCCGGTAATACCTGCTGTATGCCTGCCAGTATTCCATGTGGGTAAGGCGAACCCGGCGCTTTCCCTTGTCGTAATACGTCACGTCAGCCTTGCGGTTATAGCTGTGGAGCTCTTCCCCGAACCGGTTGGTGTGGTCAACGATGTAACTGTCGTCCTCAAAGCCATCATAAAGATTCTCATCCAGCATCATACCGGTTTGCATGATCGTGTCGATGTGGAGGGCTTCCTTCGGGTGTTTTATCTTGAAATCCTCAACCGTAAGCCATTTATTCCAAACGATGTAGCTGCAGTCCCCCAAATCGTTTTTACGGCTGGCCGGGTCTCTCTTAACCTCGTATGTCGAAACATTAAGGACGCTCAGTTTGATATGGCCCAACCGCTTCGGGTCCGGGTTGAAATCAATGGCAATCCATCCCCTTCCGCAGATAGCAGCCGCCTCCTTAGCGTTGGTCACCTCGTCGTCCACGTTGAACTTATTGGCTACCCAATCAAGGGCGTTGGACAGAATCTCAGCCAAAAACCCGTCGCTTTCCTCCACAGGGTCCGGGAAATACCGCTTGCTGTGCTCCTCATCCAACCCCATTATGAGGGAAATGCGGTTTCTGATGAGATTGTATACCAGCGCCTCTCTGTCTTCTTCGGATAAAAGTTGCTTCTGCTCATCCGTATATTGGTCGCCGTCTCGGAACCTGAAAGCCCTCTTGCACGTTTCGATGAACGTCGTGTCCGCGTTAATCGCGTTCTCTACGGCTTCTTTGGCTTTCTTCAACAAATCTTTCTTGGTTAATCCCTCGAACATTTTTTACATCTCCAAAACAGGCTTCACAGATCCCGGATCGTCAATCGAATTCGTCTTAACTAACTTCCCTTTCTTGCCGCACCCTGTGCATTGGTTTATGTACTGGATGTTTTCCTTCTTGTTTAAGAAACTTCGGACCTCGCTATTCGTATCGCAGCAGCTCTCGACCTTCTTTTCCTTGATAAACGAGCTGTCGATACTTGTTATCATGGCAACTTTACTATGGAACACCAGAACCCCCCTGTCGGTCCGAATATACGGCAGCCTGCCCGCGCCTTTCATGGTGTTTTTGAGATTATTGACATCATTCTCGGTTATCCCCAGCCTGTACCCGTCCGTGAATTCCACCACGTGCGGGGAGTTCTCCCATGAATGGCTGTAAACCTGAACGCTATCAGGGATAATCATCGTGATATTGTGGTAGAAGATAAGGGTCGTTTTGTCGTTCATCGGCGCGAACAACCGCTCACCCATCGTCCTCGACGGTTTGGTCAGTCGTTTATAATTATCGTCGTCTATCTTTATTCGTCCGTGGTTTACATATTGCATTTGGTATGGCATGTTATTCTCCTGTTTTTTTAAATCTTGTGATCAGGGTGTAGATTCCAGCCCACATATCCGATAGAACATCCTACGAAAAGGACACCTAAGGCTATTCCCACCTTAAAACTCATAAAGGTTAGCGCCCCAAAGGCAAGCAAAAAACCACATAGCGCCATAATTCCGTATACATTTTTTTCGATCTGATCCTTTTTCATATCATCCTCCCGGTTAAAGTTTCTCGCCGCAGTCACGGCAGTATTTGTCCAAAACCCTCTCACTTCCATATGACACACCGTTTTTATGACCAGTAAATGTATGATGACAAGGCTTCCCTCCCATGCTTACTGTTCCGAAGTTCACAGGATCAAAGCGAACTGGAGGATAAATCCATCCGGTCACTTTTCGTCTATCCGCAATTCTTCTATCACAAAGCCTGTAAGCGTTATATTCAAACCAATCAAAGAAACCTTTATAACTCCATGGTTTATTATGATCATATTTGTCCTCCCTCTCAGCGATCACCTTTAACTCTCTAACCAAATCTCTAATATCATCTCTATGTAGGTTAACTCTCATAATCCACCTCCCGGTTAAAAGTTAAGCCTTCTCTATCGGATTATATTGTCCACACCAATCGTTCTCTTTAACCCTTGCCCATACACACACAGGGTTGCCAAGATCATCCTGCGACTTAGGAAAAACAGGCGCATTGAATCTACACTGTCCATAAGAAAACGAATCGGATATAAAGTAAATACACTTCTCGTAAAACTCGTCCCCACCACACGACCCATCTCCTAACAATTCGTCTGCTTTTTTTGCCATGTCGCACCTCCCGGTTAAAAGGTTAATCCCCAACAATAGCGTCGAACGTTATCTTCATCCCTTCCCAAAAGCCCACCTTCGTCCGCTTCTTTTTCTTTGGCGCCACAGCCGTCCTTTTCTTTTTCCTGACCAGCCCTGTCTTTTTTGCGGCGTTTAAGAACACCCTTCGCCTTTTAGTTAAGGCCTCAACTTCCAAATCACTCGCCAACCCGTTTTGAATTCCCTTGCCTGTACCTGCCATTAAGCCGCCCTCCCTTATGCCTTTTTACAAGTCTGCAACGGGGTGCCACGCACCCCACTCAGGACCAATCCGCCCGATGTCAAAAACAGCCTCGCGGCTTTCCAGATCCCATTCGACAAACACCCCGTAAATTTCACCCTCGATGCAACAATCGTCCATAGTGATTTTATATTTTACACCCGGCTTTAATGCTTTTTTCTCGTCTTCAAGGTCGTCTATGTCTAACATGTTGCCCATTTCTACCTCCCAGTTAAACGTTTATGCCGCTCTCCTCGCCGCCACACGCCTCGCCTTCCAGTCCCAGTAACGGTCAATCGTCTTTTTATCGCTCTCCTTGCCCACCCGCTTCGCCGCAAGCTGACAATACGTGAGAGCATGTCGGTAATGATCCTCTTTGGATCCCAGTTTCTTGTACCTGTAAGTTTTTGAGCCCGTCTCCTTATCTTCGTCCAGCACCCGGGCGATATTGGTCAACTGACGGGCAAACTTGATCACCTCGTCGTTTTTCCGCGGTATTTCCAGCTTTCCCTGAGTCGCTACCAGGTCATGAGAAGCGTCCAGCAGTTCGGTCCTGTTGCCGTAAATCTCGTTACCGTTTTCCATCCAAGCGGTCGGCCCCTTTTTCTTACCCTTCTGGTAGCTGCACATCCAAATCGGGTAACTCTCTGCTTTTTGAAACTCCCTCACCTTGTGGGTCTCCGGCTCGGCGTCAATGACCATACATTTGCAGTTGAACCGCTTCGCTATATCGTGAAGCTCTTGAAACACGGTCGAGTTCTCGGCGTCTATCAGTTTTATCGTTTTAATAACCCTCAGGAGGTGGCCTGTAGGCCTGACACCGATAACCACATGGAGATCTTTGCCAACATCCACTCCGATGGCTGACGGGCCGTCATGCTTCGCCAGCATCGGGTCTAAGTTGCAGCACCGCAAAACATCATTGACCGTAAGTCGATTCTCAGCAGCGACATACGCCATCCCCAACTTGGAGTTGTAAACCTCCTGAAGCGTCGTTCTGTAAGCCCGAGGGTCGTTAAAGGCGCCCAATATGTCCTTGGGCTGCTCAAAGTCGCTGTTTAGTCGGCTGATCCACCGGCCCACCATTTCCTGGGCTTTGTCTGGGTATAGGGCAACCCAGTGGCCGTTACTCGGGAATATCTCTCTCCCGCACCTTGAATTCATACAAGTCCGGATAACGCGCCCGTCTGTGTAATCTTTTAAACAGTGGGGGAATTCCAGTTCCAGGCACGTTTCTTTTCCGCAGTGGGTGCATTTTATCATCCAGACCCTCTGGTCTGAGCTGTCGTACATCGCATCGATGCCAAAATCCGGTATAGACGGCGTACTTAAATAGACCTCCTCTTTGATCCTGCTGTGGCCCATCCGCTCCAAACCCATCGCTATCATGGACTCTTTCATCTCATCGCACTCGTCAAAAACCATCCGATCAGCCGGGAACGTCTTCAACTGAGTGGAGGTCTCTTTCTCACCTCCAGCCTTGTGAGAACTCGGCCGCGCCCCACGGATAAACAAGGTCCCTTTGCCAATCTGTTTAATCGATGCCGCATCTATATTTCGCACATGGCGGCTTATCTCCGGATTCGCCGCGATTATCGGGTCAAAACAATATTTTGTGAACTCCTCAGCATCCTTACTGGTCGGGAACAAATACCCAACGCCTTTATATTTCCCATAAACCAGCCCGTGGAGCGACGTGAAAACCTCATTAGTCGTCCAGCCGATCTGACTTCCTTTCTTCGCGCAAGACCGCTGGGGTGTGTCATGAAGGGGCTCCATCTGGTATTTATGGTTGCGGTCCAGGTGAAACCGGGTCGTTTCATCCAACTTCAACTTCAGCTCATTCACCCAAGCCAGAGCGCTCTCTTTCAGCACCAACTGGGCAAGCTGCTCATTGGTTAGGCCGGAAACTGTCTGATTTATGGCTTTATTGGTCATTTATCCTCGAAACACCATATCAAGCAGCATCGCCGCTCCGTTTATAAGAGCCATGATGACTATTATCGTAACCACCAAACCGATCGGTAGCGGAAATTCCGGTATTTTAAATTTCATCGTCCGGGCCCCTCGGCACCAACTGCCCTTATCCATCAGTAACGCTTCCTCAGACAATTTTTGCAGCGTGATCCAAGGTTACCAACCGTCTTGCACTCTATACAAAACCAACTATCATCCACGTCTTCATCGCTCTCAGCATCCTGTTCTGCGTGATATGAGGTTTCTAACTCGGCCTGACTCTTCGCCCTCGGCTTCGTCTCGCCCTCCATGCGGTCTAAACGGGTGACTATATCGTCGAGGGCTTCGGCCACGATATACCTGTAAGATTCATCGTCAAAACTACCAACAATCATCAACTTCTCTTGGTATTTACCCATCAGTCCCTCCTTCAATCATCCCCGTCTCAGCAAGGTCCGTAAAATCGTCGAAATATAGATCCCTGAGACAGGTTCTCAACGCGTAACCCAAATGCGGGCCTTGATCCCTACAGGGCCCCAGAAACAGGCAATTTATGCCGCAAACTTTACAGTCGTCGCCACATTTACAAGTCTGTGAGAGCCAACCGTGCTTCTCGCCACGATATATTTCAAACACGCCCTCTTTGGTTATTCTGGCTTTCATGGATGCCCCCGATACCAGCCCTTACCATCCCTAAACGCCTGACCGCCGGTCCAAAGACGCTTAACGGTCGGCCCGCTGTCCTTAAAATGGTTCGAGCATAACCTTAAACGAGGCTTCCGCTTTAATATCGTCTTGCTTTTCAGCCGAAAAATAATACGCTCACCTTCTACTTTCATTTTGTTTCCCCCCCGGTTAGGGTTCGTATTTGGAAATCCTCAGCCATCAAAAAAGCTTCCCTCACAAGCCTCTTCCGGTTACATGTTTTGCAAAATACAAACAAAACATTCGGCCACTTCGGGAAAACAACCGCACATGAAATATCATTTTTCTCACAATTGAAACATTTCATCAAAACGACTCCAACAGCTCCTGTTTAGTAGCAAAAATCTGGTGCCCAGGCAGATCCTTATCAAGTCCGAAAACACCATATCTCCAGTGAGTCCCCTCACCCTCCCGTGCCAGAACACCCACCTCCATCGCCGTCTTGACGCGCTTCTCACAAACACGGTTATCGATCATCAACCAAACCTTGTCATATACCTTGAATTCTTGTGCCATTTGCTGCTCCTCCCAGGTTACAGTTGCTTCCGTTTTATTCTCTTGATAACAGCGTCTAAAAACTCCTCAGACTGAATCTCCCGCCAAAAATTCTCAGATTTAATGTCGTCTGGATTTTTTAAAAGCCTCTTCTCTATCCTGAGTTCCATCTCAATCAGTTTGTCTGCCAAATCGCGCTCAACATTCTTCTGCCAGAATAGAAATCTTTTTTTCTTGGCTCCGCTTAAAAATAAAAACATTTCTTCACCTCCCGGTTTAATTTAAATGAAATTGATAGCCTCGCCTCTCTTGATTTATCACCACCGTCAACGGCGGCTTATACCCAGTCATTAAAACCTTGAACAATGCCTCATCCATTTGTTTCGCATACCACTTGCTCAGGGTTCGCAGCATTGCCTCTTCCCGCAAGTTCTCATACGACTGCAGCGGTATAGAATAAATAACCTTCGGCTCATACGGCAGCACCAGGCTCGGAGCAACGATCAAAGCGCCTACGCCCGCTACGAGAGATTTTATGAACCTTCTGCGGGTGATCAAGGGTTGCGCCCAGCCGTAAATACTTCTTTGCCATCTATCCAAAAATGAATGATCTCAGCCATACTGTATACAGTGACGGTGCTTTTCCTAAAAATCATTGACAACGCGCCGCAAATGATCATTCTCACACCCATTCTGAAACACTCCCAAGGCGTTACCTCAAACCAACTCGTAGCGTCTTTTTTAACGTTAAAAGCCATTCTGTCACCTCCCGGTTGTTGTTTTTGTTTCGTTTGTATGTCGATGTGGGCTCACAGTCTCGCGCCACAATAGGGACAAACGGGAAAGCCCTCTTCGCTCTCAACAGACCTGACCTTTTTATCATTGACCTTGACCGCGTTGCCATTCTTGAGACCACTCATCCCTATGCTCTTGTCGTACAAATCATTCGGTCTATGATCATCGCTTTTTGACATAATACCCATAACATACCTCCCGGTCCCTTTTTATTCGGCTTACATGTCGGTTAGCTTATCAATCTCAGATATAGGAACCTCTTGCCTATGGTGACGTAAATAATGGGCAGCAAGAGAGTTTGTTATAAATCCGTCCACCAATAAATCCCACGTACCGCTAAACTCACCGCAACAGCACGTATGCCATCCACGCCAACGAGTCCCAATCGTAGCAGACTCCAATAACCCCTCCATCTTAGCTGTCAAGTCGTCATCCACAGGCAAGTCGGACTTCTGACCCAGCGGCTCTATCTGTAGTAAATACCTCTGTGACAAATCGTGAATTTCGCTCTCCCGGTTTATTTCAATATTGGCTTATGTGTCGATGTGAGGAGGCATTCTTTTCATCCTCTCCATTCCAAGATCGCAACTCCTCTTAAACGCTCTATCGCATGGATAATCCATCTGAATTTTGTCACAGGTAGAACATTGTTTCTCTCTGCAATTTTCACAACTTCGACTGGCTAACTCTTCCATAATTACTCCCCCGGTTATAACGACCTGATTAATGCCCAAAATTCGACCTTGGTCTCGCTTAACTTTTTCGCAGAGATACATGTGTAACATCCCTCGGGCTGAGGCGTACCAAGAGGGTCGCAGAAATCGGAACACCGGCCCTCGAATCTTGACACAGACTTCTCAGCTTCGATTATCTTGTCCCGGGCTGCTTTGATCTCCGCCAGCTTCTCAAAATCCCTCCAACCAGATGGATATGTCCTCATACGCTGTCCCTCCCGTTTGATGTTAAATTGTGCCAGAAGTTAACTCGCTGCCCTTAGAGCTTCTGGATGTGGGACAGTCACGCTCGTACAAGACGTCTCTTTTCCGAAAATTCCGGTGGCAAACCTGGAACTATCCGATACAACTCACCATCAATAACCCTGAATTTCGCCCCAGGATAAGGGTCAGTAGTTAATTTTTCCGGACTATAAGAAGTATCGCCAGAACACCCCTCACAAGCCCTCGTCCCAGCTAAAGTACAATTGCAATTCATTTGAATCCTCCTTTTTGTTTGGCTTCAGGTTATATATCCCACCCTGACTCAACCATATCTATCGTAATTTCTGGAAAATTCTTTACACGACACGCCTCATTAACGACCTTTTTCTCCCCTGCGGTCAAAACTCTGATAATTTCAAAGCATTCGTGAAGCGTCTCGTGAGCATCACCCATATTCTCGATCATATTCATAGTAAATTTTCCAGTTTTATCATCAACCACATGCCCTAACGATCCCGCCATAACCTTACCTCCCGGTTTATGATTAATTGAACATCAACTCCAATTGGTTCGGAAAATCCTCAGCATCACAGTCTGGCATCTCAATCAAATATTCAGGATGAAAACCGTTGTGAATCTCCGTGTGACAGTTCGCGCAGACCGTTACGCACTTTGAGGCTTCTCTTAGCATCCTCTCGGTTGAAAAGCCGGTTAATGTATTCTTACTCTTTCTTCCCTTAACCGTCTTCGTCTCTGAGGCAACATGGTGCATATGTAAAGCCCTCAAACACCTCTTATATCCACAAATTATACACCCAGACCTACCCTTAATCTCGTTGAGAATAGCTTGATTTCTATCCATTCTCTCTCTATTCTTAAGAGCTATGTCTTCTTTACTTTGAGCCAAAATAGGGTTTATATCCTTGTGACCACATATATATAGCATATCCGGGGGATCCCGAAACCTTGACTACCCCCCACCATCCTTATCTGTTTTCATATGGTTACCTTTAAAGGGGGTGGGGGTGTCTCCGCTCTCCCACCATGGTATCAGCACGGTATCATCGCTCTCAGGCTGCATCATTGCTGCTATTGGGTACACATCACACACACGAGCAGCCCAGTAGCGCGGCCACAGTGACTGGACTGGGTATGTGTCAGGCATTGGCTGCTATCCTCTCAACGTCCTAGAAAATATATTATGTTCCCTTACCACTTGACAACTATCCGACCATTGTGTATACTTTCTATCATACAATCACACAAAAGGAGTAAGCTATGACTACCAGATTAAACGAAAAGCAGATAGTTGACATTATCAACGCCTTTACAGTTAACCTTGAGCCGGTCCTGTCTATTGCTGGCAGGTACAACCGTACCAGGCAGGGAGTCTATAAGCTCTTGCACTCTAATGGTATCGACCCTCAAGACTACGGCAAGATGGCTGTATCGTGTACAGCCTGTGGTCAAGAGATAGTGAGACACCGAGGTCGGGTCAGGCATAGGAAACACCTCTTTTGCGATATGGAGTGTTATTACGCTTACATTGAAGCCATGCAAGAGGGGACATATAACCAAAGCAGGCAGGGCCAGCGCGTCGGTCGGGCCATCGTGTCGAACTATTATGATATTCAACCGGGCCAGATCGTACACCATGAAGACCGCAACACCCTGAATAATCACCCAAAGAACTTGAGAGTCTTTGCGAACCAGGGCGACCATACCCGACATCATAGATGGGCGGCGGATGGTGTTGAAGTGAAACCGGTCTGGGACGGCTCTTTGATGGATTAATCGTCATTATCTATACCTGTGTTGTCATCCCCGTTTCCCGCCATTAATCTCTGTAAATAGTCACCAGCCGCAGCCTTGACCACTTCGACGATCGCCGGTGATCCGTTGACTAGGATCTCTATGTTTGCGGTACTCTGGCCCTTCTTGAGCCTGATCTTATCCTCTAATTGACAGATACTAAGGATCCGAGAAGGCACCGGAACCTTTTTCCAATCCTCTGGCTTGATCGAATCACTGGCATCCATCTGCATCAGCGTGAAGATATCCGCTTTATATTTATCGTAATTGTCGATTCTGGCGAGCTTGTCTTTATATGGTGCTAACCGCCTGGAAACATTAGAATGATCGCATCCCACGACTTTCGCTATTTCGGAGTTATTGAGGTCTTTTCTTTTGAGTTCCAGGAGTAGTTCAATCGGAATGTCTTTATTTGCTGTGCTGTGATGGTTGGATGGGGTACCAGCAGGGACAAAAGCTGCGTCAAAGTCAATTTTATCCGGTGCTGTGGTTTGCGTGGTGTCGCTCAAGCGTAACTCCTTGATTTGATATGATTAAATGCTGTTATACCGTGGATATAACTCGCCTCCCCGTCGAAAACGTGGCTATAATGCAGCTATAATATAGCTACAATGCAGCTACAGACGGAGAGGGTCTTGGATCATCGGCGAGAAAATGCAGGTAGGCCTGCCATAATTGCATGAGTCTGATATCCACGTCAGACTACTCTCACCGTCCCTCGTGACAGGGCGGTTTTAAAAGTCTACCGGTTGATTTTATAGACCCGGCCAACTAACCGGTGCTCCGATCTTCCCCGTGGAGTCTCATGGTATTTCGGCATTATGTTTCGTGGTTATGTGCTGAGAGACGTGAGGGAACATTGGAGTTGACCCGTTGAGTCATACGCTCGTCTTGTTCTCTCAGCGTCTCCTTTAGAGTCTCACCACTTACACACCTTATATAAACTGTCAAACCCGAAACACCTCACCAAATGCCACCAATCTCCACCAAATGACGTTTTATTCCACCAAATTCATCTACTCAAAAGAAAAAGCACCGGCTCAGAGGTCGCACAACCGGACTTCTCACACCCACCAATGCCACAACCCATGCCTTTTTAGCTACAATATAGCTTTGTATCTTTTATTAATACTTGTCTTGACATCTATTATATGTGGTGTTAGCTTCAATCATGAGCGAAAAAGGGGGTAACCAATGAGCCACAGTAAAAACATAACAACTTGGTGTGATGAATGCGGTGATAACTTCGTGGGTGTGGCAACGTTGAGAGATTCCCGTATTTTAGCTAAAGAAAACGATTGGGAGTTTCGACAAGTTTATTCTTATGTTTCTCAAGATTTTGCCCGTTTAGATTTCTGCCCGAAATGTTGTTATGAAATGTCGAAACACTCTTGGAGTGGTTACCTGGGGAGCGAAAGAAATACAAGGAGGTCAAAATGAGAGACAAAACTGGAGCTTTGAACTGTCCTTACTGTAAGAAAAGAGACTGCCTACCTGAAAAGGTGCATTATTACATTGAATCATTTGGTCCGAGCGAGATCAATGTTGAATGTCGCTTTTGTGGCGAGATCATTAAGACTTATGGTAGTCGTAAAATAGTATTCACTGGCTTGAAAAGGACGAATAAGGGGGTGATGCCACAATTAGTTATTTCAGGATTAAAAACCGCTAAAACCTCCCTAGCGCCCACTTCCAGGTGGGCGCTGCGGAGAGTTTGAACCAAACTCAAAAGAGGATGAAACCATGAAACTATTTACCGTACAATATTCAACACCGGGCAACAAGGTTGCCGTTTCGGATTGGCAGGAGAGATCAAAAACGATTAAAGCCGACAGCGCCGGCGAGGCTGTTAAGAGATTTGAAAAAAACAGGGATGGCACCTGGATGATTTTAGATTGTTGGGGGGTGACTTAATGCGCTGTTATTATTGTGGGGCTTATGCCGATCAAGAAAGACGTCTAAAAAACAGTCTAAGACCAATATGTATAAAAGCCGACTGTCAAAACGAATTTTTAGACGACGAACGTGAACAGGAAAAAAGAGATATTGCCTACGATGAGTGGGCGCTGCGGAGCGAATAAACCAACACCTAAAAGGGGGACATCATGAAAAAGGCAACATTAGAGAAAATGCAGATTGACAGCACCTTGAGCGAAATTAAACGCATGGCGGCTGGGTCTCTGATCGCTACTGCCAAACGAAACGGAGATAGAAATCGAGAACGGGCTTTGGTAAGGGCTGTGAATCACCTTCGAAAAACGTATGAC
>SDBT01005241.1_pt1 | contig 21850 bp, 18 predicted proteins | sample 2277101 | NCBI WGS metagenome assembly SDBT01 (sample SAMN10404973, study PRJNA504765) | marine sediment metagenome | isolation source: marine sediment core GS10_PC15, 103 cmbsf | place: Arctic Ocean: Southern Knipovich Ridge | collected 2010 | reverse complement strand
CTTCAAGTACTGCTCGCGCTTCTGTTGTATGTACTCCATCAAGCACGCCTTTCAGGCGCTCGACCACGGCATCGCCGACGTCACGGTTCTCTACATGGACGTGCGCGCTTACGGCAAAGGGTTCGATGCCTTCTGGAAGCGGACTCAGGATGAAGGCGCGAAGTTCGTGCGCGGCCGCCCCTCGCGAATCACGCCCAACCAGGACGGCTTGACGGTCCGCTTTGAGGACCTCAGCGAGCGCCGCATCGAGGAGCAGGACTTCGACATGGTCGTGCTCGCTACCGCCGTTCAGGCCCCCGATGGGCTCGGCGCCCTGGGCGAGACGCTTGGTCTCGATCTGGGCGAGGACGGCTTTCTTCGCGCTGAGGAAACAGGGTTCGGCCTCATCGGTAGCCCGCGGCAAGGGATCTACCTGGCGGGCTGCGCCGGCGGACCGAAGGACATCCCTGACAGCGTCGCCGAGGCCAGCGGCGCCGCTGCCGCCGCACTCTGCCACCTCGACGAGCGCTCCTGGCCGGAGATAGAAGCCGGCGAGCCGATAACCGATCTCAAGAAGCCCCGGGTCGGCGTCTTCGTTTGCCACTGCGGGAGCAATATCGCCGGTGTCGTGGACGTCGACCGCGTGGTCGACTTCGCGGCGAACCTGCCCAACGTCGTCTACGCGCAGGACCAGAAGTTCTCATGCGCGGGCAACACGCAGGGGGAGATCGTCGACCGCATTCGGGAGCACGGCGTGAACAGGCTCGTGATCGCGGCTTGCTCGCCGAAGACGCATGAAGGAACGTTCCGCCGCGTCTGCTTCAAGGCCGGCCTCAACCCCTACCTGCTTGAGATGGTCAACCTCCGCAACCAGGACTCGTGGGTACACAAGGAGGACAAGGCCGCGGCCACCTTCAAGGCGATGGATATGGTCAAGATGGGGGTCGAGAAGGCAGCCCTGCTCGTTCCCCTCGAGACGACCAGGCAACCGATGGCGCAGTCAGCCCTCGTGATAGGCGGCGGCATCGCCGGTATGGTCGCGGCCACAAACCTTGCGGATCAGGGCTACGAGACCCATCTCGTCGAGCGGGAACCGGAGCTTGGCGGGGTGCTCCGCTACCTCGACGAAATCGCACCGGCCGGACTCAGCGCCCACGATCTCCTCAAGCAACAGCGCGCGGAGTTGCTGCGCGCAGGCGTCAAGGTGCACGCCGGCGTGGAGATCGAGCACATCGGCGGCCACATCGGCGACTTCAACGCCCGCCTCACGGACGGCGAGGAGATCGCGGCGGGCGCCGTGGTGCTGGCGATGGGCGCCGAGCCTCATGAGGCGACTGAGTTCGACGGCGCCGCGCTGAAGACGATCACGAACCTCGAACTGGAAAGCCTCTGGCCGGAGGTCCCCGGCGACCGCGTTACCGTGGTGGGCTGCGTTGGCTCCCGTGAGGACGGGGCCGGCTGCTCCCGCTACTGCTGCGAGTCGATGATCGGCCAGGCGATTCGCTTGCGGGAGATGGGCAAGAAGGTGCGCGTGCTGTATCGGGACATCCGGACGTTCAGCCGGCAGGCGGAGGAGTCCTACGAAGAGGCAGCGCGCAAGGGCGTGCAGTTCGTCCGCTACCCCGACATTCCGGCGCAGGAAGCGCTGCGGATCAAGCGTGACTCTGTCACCGTCCGCGACGAGTTGCTCGGCGCCGATGTCAAGATCCCAACCGACCTGCTCGTTCTCGCACTCGGTCTGAAGCCGCCGACGGAAGAGGTTTCCTCTCAGCTCAAGGTGTCGCGCAGCGAAGACGGGTTCCTCCTCGAGAAGCACCCGAAGCTGGGCCCCGTCGAAGCGGGCTCGCCCGGTATCTTCCTTGCCGGCGCAGTTCAGGGGCCGAAGGATGTACGCGAGTCCCTGGCCCAGGGATTGGCGACTGCCTCAAAGGCGGCAGCGCTCCTGGCGAAGGACCACATCGAAAAGGAGCCGATCACCGCTCAGATTGATATGGACAAGTGCATCTTCTGCGGGCGCTGCGTGCCGGTCTGTCCCTTCGGGGCGATCGAGATGCTCGGCCCGATCAAGGTCGGACCGATCGACTTCATCGAGGCTGCCTGCCAGGGCTGCGGCACCTGCGCCGCGGAGTGCAAGCCCGAAGCCATAACGATGCCCTACTTCACGAAGGAGCAGATCCTCGCCCAAATCGACGCTGCGCTCGGCGATCGCGCTGAGGAGAAGATCCTCGTCTTCGCCTGCAACTGGTGCTCCTACGCCGGCGCCGATCAGGCCGGCGTCGAGAAGATACAGTACCCGGCCTCGGCTCGCATCATCCGCGCGATGTGCTCGGGGCGTATCGAGGAAGACTTCATCGCGCGCGCCTTCGACCTCGGCGCAGGCGCCGTTCTCGTCACCGGTTGCCGGTTGACGGAGAGCGGATCTGATTGCCACTACATCGACGCCAACGTCCACACGCAGAAGCGGTTCAACTTCTGGCGACGGAAGTTCGAGCGGAAGGGCATTGAGCCGGAGCGCCTGCAACTCCAATGGATCTCCGCTGCGGAAGGACGGGAGTTCGCGGCCAAGATACGCGAGATGGACGACTACCTGCAGACCCGCACCAAGGAAGCGGTGCCAGCGTCATGAAAGAAGCAGGAACGCGCCCGGCGAAGCGAACGGGAACGCGCCCGATAACGCTGGATGACGCCCTCTGGGAGCGCGTCATGGCAGCGACCGACGGCGCCGTCGCGCCCTGCTTCCAGTGCGGGGTCTGCACTGCCACCTGTCCGTGGGGCCTCCTCCAGGACGAGCCCGTCAACGTTCGCATGCTGATGCGCCGCGCCCAGCTGGGCATCGCCCAGCCGGACGGCGAGATGTGGTGGTGCACCACGTGCCGCGCCTGCGAGGAGCAGTGTCCGCGGGGAGTACCGATCGCGGACGTGATGCTGGCGCTGAGGCAGATTGCCTGGCAGGACGGCAACGTGCCGAAAGGCCTATCGCCGATCATGTGGTCGCTCCACTGGGACGGCAACCCGTGGCGAAGTCCGCCTTCACAACGGGCAGCCTGGTCGCGGGGGATCGACGTTCCCGCGTTCACCGCCTCGACAGAGGTCCTTCTCTACGCGGGGTGCACGTGCTCATACGACAACCGCTCCCAGAAGGTTGCCCGCGCACTGGCCAAAGTGCTCGCGGCCGCGGGAGTGTCCTTCGGAACGCTCGGCGAAGACGAGCCGTGTTGTGGAGACGCGGCGTATGCGCTGGGCAAGCACGACTACCTGAACCGGCTCGTCGAGGCCAACACGAAACGCTTCGAGGAGGCCGGCGTGGGAACGATCGTCACGGTCTCGCCCCACTGCTACGACATGTTTCTCAACCAGCATCCACCCCGCGACGGCTTCCGGCCGCTGCACTACACGCAGTATCTGGCGGAGCTGATCGGCGAGGGACGGCTCTCCTTTGACGGAGACGACCCCATCCGGGCCACATTCCACGATCCCTGCTACCTGGGCCGGCGAAACGATATCTATGACGCGCCCCGCCAGGTGCTCAGCGCTATCCCCGGGCTGGAGCTGACGGAGATGCCAAACAACCGCGCGGACGCCCTTTGCTGCGGTGGTGGCGGCGGCCGCATGTGGATGGATACGAAGGCCGGCGAGCGGTTCTCCGACCTGCGCTCGAAGGAGGCAGTTGAAACCGGCGCAGACGTACTCGTTACCGCCTGTCCTCACTGCATCGCTTGCCTGGAAGACAGCATCAAGCAGACAGACAGCGGCATGCGAGTCGTCGACGTCGCAGAACTGGTTGCCGCCGCGATAGACGGAACGAGCGGGAAATGAGCGAGTCACCGTATTCACCCCAGGACGCCAGCGGCGTGTGGGTCTACCTTGAGCATGGCGACGGAAAGCTGGAGGGCGTGTCCCTGGAGTTGCTGGGCCGGGCGCGCGCGCTGGCGCAAGATACGGGCGAGAGCCTGACGGCGCTTCTGCTCGGAGAGCAGTTGCAGGCCCCGGCCGAAGAAGCCGTTGCCAACGGAGCTGACAAGGTACTCGTCGCTGAGCACGCGTTGCTTGGCCAGTACACGACGGAGCCGTTCACGAAAGTGGTCACCGGCCTGACTGTTGAACGGCGCCCGAACATCCTCTTGCTGGGCGCCACGACCAACGGGCGCGATCTGGCTGGCCGCCTCGCGGTCCGCCTGCGCACAGGCTTGACCGCAGACTGCACCGACCTGCGCATCAACCCGCAGTCGGGTCTCCTGCTAGGAGAAGTAACGGGCTTCGGCCACGGCATCCTGGCGACGATCGAGTGTCCGAATCACAGGCCGCAGATGGCGACCGTACGTCCTGGCGTGTTCCCTCGGCCGGTTGCGGACCCAGCGCACTCCGGTGAAATCGAGCGGGTAAACGTGACGCTCTCGGCAGATGACCTGCCGGTTCGAGTGATCAAGCAGACCAGCCGGCGCACCACAGATGTGACGCAGGCGGAGCGGCTGGTGATCGGAGGGCGAGGTATGGAGGGCGACTTCGCCCTGCTCAGGCGCCTGGCCAAGGCTGTAAAGGCCGACGTAGGCGCCACCCGCGTCGCCGTTGACCAGGGCTGGGTGCATGAGGACCGCATGATCGGTCAAACGGGCTCCATGACGCGCCCGAAGCTGGCCATCGTATGCGGCGCCAGCGGTGCCATGCAGTTCACCGTCGGAATACAGGACAGTGAGACGATCGTCGCCATCAACTCCGATCCGGAGGCGCCGATCTTTGAGGTGGCCGACTACTGCGTCGCCGAGGATGTCTTCCAGGTGATACCAGCGCTCATCGAGGCGCTGCGCCGCGAGCCTGTGGGAGAGAAGAGCTGAGATGCATACGATCGTTTGTCTGAAGGTCGTCCCGAAGTCTGAGGAAGTGACGATCGACGACGAGACGAAGACGCTGGACCGGAGCAAGGCGCGTTCGGAGATTAACCCACCCGACATGAACGCCCTGGAGATGGCTCTGACGCTGAAGGCACGCCACGGAGGAACCGTCTCGCTGCTGGCGATGGGTCCACCGCTGTTCGAGCCTTACATGCGGCTGGGCCTGGCCATGGGCGCGGACCACGCATTCCTGATGAGTGACCGCTCCTTCGGTGGCGCCGACACTCTCGCGACCTCGTACGTCCTGGCGGAGGGCATTCGCGCCATTGGGTCGTTCGACCTGGTGCTGTGCGGCGACGAGTCGTCGGACGGGGCGACCGGCCAGGTGCCACCCGGCATCGCGGAGTGGCTGGGCCTGCCTCAGGTTACCTATGCCCGCCGCGTCGACGTGTCGGACGGGTCGCTCCGCGCCCGACGAGAGCTGGGCGCGGGATCTGAGGTGGTTGAGGTGGAACTCCCGTGCGTCGTCTCCGTCAAACACGACGCTAACGAACCGCGCTTCCTGGATGACGGGCGCTGGGACTGGGCGATGAATCAGGCACCGGTGCAGATCTGGTCTGCAGCGGATCTGGACCTCGATGTCGAGAAGGCAGGCGTGCCGGGCTCGCCCACGGTCGTTGCCGGCGTCAGCGTCGCAAAAGGCGCCGAGCGGCGGCGCGAGTTCCTCTCGGGCTCGCCGGAGGAGATCGCAGCGAAGCTGGCGGAGAAAATTGGGGCGTCGGTCAAGCCCTGAGGCGACGATGGCTGATGATAGCTGCACACGGCAGTCAGCGGCTGAGCCCTGTCCTGGATCGCGGTGGCGTGAGCCTCCACATGCGGTTCCTCTTGCCCCCCGCTGACAGTCCATCGCCCTGCGTCATCATCTCGCATGGACTGGGCAGCGCCGATGATTCCATGCAGGCAGTTCTTCTTTGCCACCGGCTTCTGGATGCGGAAATTGGCGCCGTACTGTTCGACCTGAGCGGCCAGGGCGGGTCTTCGCCGGACAAACGCGGCGAAGAAGCTTACGTGGAAGACCTCGAAGCGGTCTTCCACTGGACAGCGCGCCGGGAAGACGTGGACAAGGAATGCATTGGAATCGCGGCCCTGGGGCCGGGGGCCGAGATAGCGTTGCTGGCTGCCCGGCATGGCCTGGTCCGCCCGATCGTACTGGCCCTGATATCGCCGGTTCTCGAGCCGTGTGGCTTCGTCGGCGTCTCACCGCCTACCCTGGTTGTCGCTGGATTCCGCGATCCGAACCTTGAGACGCTCAGGACGCTGGTCGGCAGAAGTGAGTGCGCCACGCTCAAGGTCGTGGCCGGCGCCGGCGCCTCGTTCGAGGAGCCCGGGGCACTCGAACAGTGCTCTGGCCTGGCTGTCGATTGGCTGGACGCAGGTTTTGTCGGCGCTGCCGGCTGGCCGGATTGGCGGGACGAAGGCGGCGGCGACTAAGAGGTCCGCTCCGACGCGGGATCTGAGGCGTCTCATGCCACTATTCACCGCTGCCCTTCTCCGTGGCCACCGCCAGGCGGTAGCCTATTCTGTTGCGACGTCCGGCGCGGATCCGCCATTGCGAACAGTAACCGCCACGCGAGTCCCTTCGCCGGGGCTCGATTGCAGATCAAACGATCCGCCCACCAGTTCGCACCGCTCTTTCATGCCAACCAGGCCAAGCTTCCCGGTCCGGGCTAGATCGGAGACGCTACTCGAAGCGTCGAAGCCAGCTCCATCATCCGAAACTGAGAGAGTGATGGCGTCAGACGTGAAGTGGAGTTCGACCAAAGCGGATTTCGCTTCGGCGTGCTTCTCGACGTTCCTCAACGATTCTTGCGCAATGCGGAACAACGCGAGTTCAACCGCTTCCGCCACCCTGTGTGGCTCCCCCTCCACTCGCAGCGTGGCTCCCTCAGGCAACTTCGAGTTGGTGTCTTCGACGATTGCTTCGATGGCAGCCATCAGGCCGAGATCGTCGAGCACCGATGGCCTGAGATCACGGCTGAAGCGCCGTACCGATCTGAGCGTCTCTCGTGTTGCTTCGATCAATTCGTCCACGCTTTGCACTCTGGTGTCGTCGGAGCCATCGCTGATCTGTTCCAGGCCGCGCACCAGTTGCACCAGCTCCTGGGCGGTTTCGTCGTGAAGCTCCCGTGATATCCGAAGGCGCTCCTCCTCTTGCGCCTCGGTCACGTGCCGGACGTAGGATCGCAGGCTCTCCTGTCTCTCGCGATAGAGACGCGCGTTGACAATCGACGCGCAAAGCTGCCGGGCCACCGTTGCCAGCACCTCAATCTGTTCGTCCGTTGGGCTTGACCCGGTAGAAACCGTGGCTCCGAGAGAGCCCAGCAGTCCATCCTCAGTGCTCAGTGGCACGGCGATGCTATCTTCGCTCACCTGAGTAGCCCCTGCGGCCTCGACGTGACGATGTAGCTCCTGTGGTAATCGCGCCTGAACGCGGCCGCCCCCATCGGAGCGCTCAATGAGGAGGCGCGGTCCGCTCTGCCGATCGGCCTCCAGGTACAGCCAGGCCGACTCGAAGGGCATACCGGAAACAAGCTTCCGGAGGACTACGGGCACCTGTGCCTCTGCTTCCAGCGTGTGGCTGAGCGCCTCGCCAATTTGGTTCAACAGGCTGAGGCTGGCGCTGGTCTTCTCCGCCCGGCGTCTTTGCTTGGCCTCGATATCAACACGCCACGCTACGAGCAGGCCCACCGGGAGCACGACCACTAGCTGCCCTATCTCGGTTAGATAGTGGGATGCAGAACGGTCCCAGAACCATATGCTGGGAGATGTGAGCGCCGCCGCCCACAGGCCGGTCAGCAGAGCCCCCTCCCAGCTGTAGTTCAGTGCCGCGTACAAGAGCGGAAGGATATACAGGCTGATGGCCAGACTGTTTAGCTGCCAGCCCTCGAACGTGGCAAACTGTTCGCTGGACTCGATGAAATAGTGGGGCGCGGTGGCCAGCACGACCAGCGCCTGAACGTGCCAGAAGCGTGGCTCACGTATCCTCTGTGGCAAGTTGAGGATGGCCTCGAAAATCCTCCCCCACAGCCCCCGCGACAGCGTCGAAGTCTCCCTCCCTGATGGAGTCGCCGCTTCAGCTTTCATCCAGATCGCCAAGTTCAAGAAATCCGCGACGGAGCCCAGCGATGACGGCCTCGGTCCTGGAGCCGACACCCAACTTGTCAAACGTATGGGTGAGGTGCGACTGGACAGTACGCAGGCTGATGCTCAACCGGCTTGCGATGCGGGCGTTGCTCATCCCACAGGCGGCCAGGCGCAGAACGTCGCGCTCCCGGTCCGTAAGCACCGCTCTGGAAGCCTGAGGAGCAGGCTCATCCGTCGCTTCCGAGGCGATCCGGGCCAGGACCTTCTTCGCTATCGCCGGATGGAGCACCGGCTCCCCGGCATGCACGGCCCTGACGGCCCGCACGACCTCTGCGGACGGTACGTCCTTGAGGAGGTACCCTGCGGCGCCGGCACCCAGGAGCGCGAATATGTACTGGTCATCATCGTAGGCGGTGAGAATCAACACCGCGGTGGAGGGGCGCAGGGCCTTGATCTTTTGCGTTGCTTCTATGCCGCCCATGCCGGGCATTGAGATGTCGACGATTGCGACGTCCGGATGGAGTTTATCGACCAGAGCCACGGCTTCGGCACCGTCAGCTGCCTCGCCGATGACTTCGATGTCCTTCTCACGTTCGAGAAGCTCTCGCGTGCCTTCACGTACCACGGCGTGGTCTTCCGCTATTATGACGCGAATCGTCTCCAGCACTGGCTTCCTATCTGCCACAGTGTGGCCATTATAGCTAGTCCTCTCGTTCAGGCCGAGTTCAAACGTACCTCAAGCCTTGTCCCGGCTCGTGCGTGATTCGCTTATTCGGAGCGGGAATCTCCTACGCATTCTTGCCTAAGCAATCCACGCAGAACGGAAGTCCTTGGTCTGCCTGATCGACCGATGTCCCACGTTGTGCCTCACAAGCATAGTGAAGGGCAGATTAGAGGCGCTTTCTGGCGAGCGCGAGAAAGAGGCAGAGAAACGAGATGACGGGCAATAGCGACGGCGGTTCAGGCGCAGGCGACCGAGACGATAGTCCCCGGGAACCTGCCAAACTGCCCACGGTAAGCCGACGGAATGTGTTGAGACTGTTCGGCATGGCGGCGGTTGGCGTTGCGCCTCTGGTCCTCTTGCCACCGGCACTGCGGAAGGCCTCCGAAACTGGCCGCGTGGAATCACGGGGAGAGCCCGCCACTGGGCCCGATGGCCGCATACGGCAGTGGACGATGATCATCGACCTCCGCTTCTGTGACGGCTGTCAGAGCCAGGGCACGCCGCCCCAGTGCACGACCGCTTGCATCGAAGGCCACTTCGCGCCTGAGCCCATGGAGTGGATTCAGATCTTTGAACAGGAACTGCCCGGTGAGGGCACTCAGTTCATCCCTACTCCGTGCCAGCAATGCCAGAACCCACCGTGCGTCAACGTTTGCCCGGTGGGCGCGACGTTCTCGACGCCCGAAGGGACGGTGCTGATCGACCAGGACCGTTGCATCGGCTGCCGGCTCTGCATGGCGGCCTGCCCTTACGACCGCCGCTTCTTTAACTGGGGCGACCCGCCGGTCCCGCCGGAGGCGCTGCTCGCCGACTACTCACCTGAGCACCAGGTGCCTGCAAAGAAGGGCACCGTCATGAAGTGCGACTTCTGCCCTGACATGGCGCGCACAGGCACCCTCCCTTATTGCGTCCAGGCCTGTCCCAACAACGCCATCTACTACGGGGACCTTGAGGAGGACGTCGCCACGAACGGCTCAGATATCGTTACCGCGTCGCGCTTCCTTTCCGAGAACCACGCATACCAGTTGAAGGAGGACTTCGGCACGAAGCCACGCGTCTACTACGTCGCTGGCCACGGGGAAGCGGTGGGGCGTGATGTCTACACCAAGGACCGGCTGCCGACCGAATGGCCGTGGATCGAAAGAGCCGAAGGATCTCGCACATGGAAGAGATGAGTGTTTGGCGCGATCGACTGGAGCAGACGGCTCTGGCGCCCCTCACCAAAACAAGCGTCTGGTATTTCGTGTGGGTGGCGGCGCTTCTCGCCATTATCGGCTGGGGTCTGTACGCCTACTCCGTACAGGTGCGCGACGGACTCGTGGTGACCGGGATGCGAGACCGTATCTCCTGGGGGCTCTACATCACCACCTTCGTGTTCTTCATCGGCATCAGTCATGCGGGCACGCTCATCTCCGCCATTCTCCGGGTGTCCCAGGCTCCCTGGAGGACGCCGATAACGCGGATGGCCGAGTTCATCACCGTCGTATCTCTGATGGTCGGCGCCTTGTTCGTGATCATTGATCTCGGCCGGCCAGACCGCCTTGCCAATGTGTTCATTCATGGGCGCTGGCAGTCGCCGATTATCTGGGACGTCTTAGCGATCACCACCTACCTCACTGCCAGCACCGCTTACCTTTTTCTCCCCATGATCCCCGACCTGGCGCTACTCCGTGACCGGTTGGCCGGCCGGGTATCGCGGTGGCGGATATGGCTCTACACGCTGCTGTCCGTGCGCTGGAAGGGAAGCGCCGCGCAAAAGCGCTCGATGGGATCCGCGATAACAGTGGCGATGATTTTGATCATCCCTATCGCCGTGTCCGTTCACACAGTCGTCTCCTGGATCTTTGCCATGACACTCAGGGTCCCCTGGAATAGCACGATCTTTGGCGCATTCTTCGTCGCCGGCGCCCTGTACTCCGGTGTCGCCGCGCTCATCATCCTCATGGCGATACTGCGCAAGGTCTACCACCTCGAGGAGTACCTCAAGGCGAAGCATTTCATCTATCTCGGGTACCTGCTGGCCACGTTCGCGCTGATCATGATTTACGCGAACATATCCGAATTCACCGTGACCGGCTACAAGCTGGAGGCGGGTGAGGAGTTCCACTTCAGGCAGCTGTTCCTCAATGAGTTCGCGGGGTTCTTCTGGTTCTACGCGCTGGCGGGCCTGGTTCTTCCTCCCCTGCTGATCCTGATGCCCTGGACCCGGAACATCTGGGGCATCGTTGCGGCGAGCGTGCTCGTCGTTGTCGCCATGTATGTGGAGCGCTACTACATCGTCGTCACGGGGCTGCGGGTGCCGCTAATGCCGTACGACGCGGCTAGCTACTCACCATCGTGGGTCGAGATCTCCGTCGTGGGCGCCGGATTCGCTCTCTTCGCTCTCTTGATCACGCTATTTATCAAAATCTTCCCCATCATCGCCGTTTGGGAGGTGGTGGAGGAGCGCGAATCCGAGGAGTCATCGTCGGCTGCTCCGTCTCTCGTTACACAGAGCGCGCCGGAGCCGGCAGGAGGAGGCAATCTATGAAATCGCTAGTTGGTGTGGGACTCGCTGCGGTCGTTCTCGCGACCACCGTGTTCGTCGTCGGAGGGTCCGCTGAGGCAGCCCACGTTGAGCTGAACGTTGCGCCACCTGGGGAGCTTACGGTGGGGAACCCGGCTGAAACTCAGGTCACGCTGCTTACGGCTGACGGCGCCCTACCGGTTGCCGGTGCGACCGTCACGCTTTATAGAGAGGCATCCTTCGCAGGCACCACCGGTGAGGTCGAGGTGGGGAGGACAATCACAGATGAAAACGGCGTGGCGATCCTGAGCTACGAGCCGCGGTTCGCCGGCGAGCATCAGATGCGGATCGAGTACTTGCCCCCCAACGCCACCGAACCGGAGGAGGTCGCCTGGTCGCAGGCCGTTGCTGGAACAACGCATCAGTTGCACCAATCCACATCTGGCATCCAGGTACCGGGCCTGAGCGTCTGGATCCTGATGGCTGTGCTGGCCACGGTGTGGACGGTTCTTATCAGTGTTGCTTTGCGCGTCGTCGCCATCGCCCATGACGGGCGTGAGGTTGACGCGCCGGAACCGGTCGCCCTTGAGGATGCGCAGGGAGTCGCGTGAGATTCAGCATCCCTCCTGGGCCGATCGTCGGCGCGATCATGATGGCTGGCCTTGCCTTCACGCTCATCGCCGTGATCATCGCCCGGAGCCCGTACACGCACGGAAACCTGCGGGCAGAGGGTTATGACCGCACTGACATCATCTACGTGGATGAAGAGCAGCCGTTCGAGGGCATGCAGCTAGCAGACCCTGAAGTGGCCAACACGGGTGACCCCGTGATCGACGGTGGCGCGCTGTTCTTCGGACTAAGCTGTGCGAGCTGCCACGGCCTGACGGGTCGGGGCTCCGTGGTGGGCGAAGACCTTGACACGTCGGACCTCAGCCCTTCGGAGTTCCTCCGGAAGGTGCGCAAGGGTCCGAAAGGGATGCCCGCATTTGTTGAAGAAATCCTTAGCGACGAGGAGGCCGAAAAGCTATACGCCTTCCTGGACTCCATCGGCCAGGAGGGCTCGGACTGAGCCCAGAAATGTTGACAGGAGAGGCCGTGCCATTTAGACACGCCCGACGAATGAAAGGAGACCGGAGAGGATGAGTTTACTCACACGCAAAGGAGCGAAGGCCGCGATTGTCTTGCTGGCTGCGCTCGCAGTGCTGGCGCTTGTGGCGGGGGCCTGCGGCGACGACGATGACGGAGAACCGTCGCCGACGGCAGAGCCCACCGCGTCACCAACGACTGCTCCCACGGTGGCACCCACCGCCGAGCCAACCGACACTGACGATGGTGACCACGACGCTGACGATGGTGACCACGACGCTGACGAGATCGCGTTCGACGCGGCGACAGCCACGATCACTGTGGACGGAGACAATTCCGACTGGGCCGATATTGAAGGCGCCACCGTCACCCTGGAGCAGATCGAGATCCCGTCCGGGGTGGATTGGGATGAACCCGGCGTCATCGACCCGATTGACGTGACTGTGAAGGTCGCCACCGACGCTAACAACATCTACGTGCTGCTCGAGGTGCCGGACGACTACGACTTCGACCCGGCGGATCATAACTTCTCGGCGTCTCCAAACGTGATGTTCCTCATCGACGCGGCTGCTGGGCCTCACATGGGCGCCGTGGATGAGGATCTGGAGGTGGGCCTGGGGATGGTCGACATCTGGCACTGGGAGCTGGACTGTGACTCCAGCGTGACGTCCGGCGGCGGTGAGGCTGGGAGCGGTGACGATCCGGACTGCAACCTGGACGACGAGTTCGCTAGCGGTCCAGAAGACCGCGAAGACGACGGCGGCGGAGATACAGCGAACGCCGCGGCCGAAAACAGTCTTGCCGGGGTCTGGAGCCACACGAACAGCGTCGGTGGCAGCGGCGCAGCTGGCACCTGGATCTTCGAGATGTCGCGTCCGCTACAGACCGGTGATCCGGAGGATGCCCAGTTTGAAAGCGGTGGCACAGTGCTGATGGCGCTTGCCTACTTTGATCCAGACGAAACGCTTGAGGGCTGGACGGACACCGGCCATCTTCAGAGCGCCGAAGTCGGTTGGATCGAGGTGGCACTCCCCTAGAGTTTCCTGTCTCTTCTTACGTAGCTGGTCGTGACTGTGGCCTCCACGGTCCGGCCAGCTACGTGTGTATGAGAGCAGACATGTGGTGGGGGTACGGGCGCCTGAGTCGCCAGGTCTCGTTTGAGCCCACACCCTCAAGGCGCTTCACATTCGCCCGACGAACGCCCGGCGATCCGCCGCATCAACGTGCGTCAGGACCCGTCAGTCGTAGCGGCGTTGGGCAATCGCTTGCCCGGCAGCGGGGGCGAGGCGCTGTAGGCCTCCTGAACCCGGATGGCGCCAAGCTTTCGGCCAAGGCTCGAACACCAGCCCTGGAACTCCCCCTTCACCTGGTAGGCGACTGGCTCCATCGTGATGACGGCCGCAGCGACCCGTTGCCCTGGGTGTGGACACGCGGGCTGCTCAGGTCCGCTCCCGCCCCACACAAGCCCGGCCGGGCCCGCTGATGCCATCGCCATCGCCGGCAGGCAATCCGGGTGCCCTTCGTCGTCCAGAAACGCTACCGCTTTCGCCGCGCGGAGGCGGCCGAACTTTTCGCGTACCTGTGAGGGCATCGCAAACCCGCCGTCGCCGTTGCCGGAAACGCGTCGCGCCAGCCACCGGCTGCGCAAGGTGTCGACCAGTAGACCGGCCCGCGAGAACTCCAGCTTGCGCGGCGCATCAAGCACTTCGATTACGCCGGCGCTCCGGATACCGCTATAGGCGTTGTAGCGAACGTCCTCACTCTCCATGAGATGGTCGTAGTGGGCGCCGGTGCGCTGGAACTCCAGGAAACGGCCCTTGATCGCCCACGCACGGAGGTCCGCTGAAATCGCCAGGATCGAGACCCGCGGATCGGCCTCCAGGTTCCGGCGGGTCTTCCAGATCATCAGCTCTGCGAAGATGATCGTCCGTTCGTCGACGGCCTCCAGGGAGAGCACGGGCACAACGTTGGGCGTGCCGTCCTCATCGCGCGTCGCGAGGAATTTCGGAGTGCGCGACCCCGACAGGGCCGTCATCGTCTCCGAATCGAGCCTTCCCCGCGATGCTGAAGCAGTAGCCATCGCCACGGTCACCGATTATCGCCGGCGCCAACGACCTGCACGCCGCTGCTTTCGGCTATCTGCGCCAGACGCTCCATCTGAGAGCCTGTCGGTGGCTCCGTCGCCTCCAGGTCGTAGGGCAGGGCCAGGCGATGGTACTTGGGCCGTCCGAGGTTGGTGTACGGCAGAAGGTCCCAGCGCTCGACTGTCGGCATCCGCTCCCGGATGAAGTTGGCGATCGCCCTGATGTTCTCCTCGCTCGCCGTGTAGCCAGGCACGATCGGCGTGCGCACCCAGATCGGCACCCCGCGCTCTGATAGCGCGGCCGCGTTGGCGAGGATGCGGTCCGAGTACACGCCCGTCGCCTCGTGATGATCTTCGCGGTCCGCGATCTTCAGGTCGAAGAGGACCAGATCGACTCCGGGCGCCAGGCGCTCGTACACGCTCCAGTCCGCGTAGCCACAGGTATCGAGGGCCGCCGCAATTCCCGCCTCGCGGCAGAGCGTAAAGAAGGCCTCCAGGAAGTCGGGCTGCATTGCCGGCTCGCCGCCGGAGACGGTCACGCCACCACCGGAACTCTCGTAGAACGCCCTGTCCTTGACCACCTGCTCCAGAAGCTCTTCTGGCGTCCAGCGCCGGCCGATCAATTCCAGCGCGCCGGATGGGCAAGCGTCCGCGCAGATATCGCAGGGCGAGCAGCGATCACTGTCGATCCGCATGCCTTCCGGCTGCAGCTCCAGGGCGTCACTCGGGCAGGCTGGCACGCAGCGTTGAGCCCCTATGCAGCGAACGTCATACCAGACAAGCTGCGGATGCGGGGAGAGGCCCTCTGGGTTCTGGCACCAGCGGCAACGCAAGGGGCAGCCCTTCATGAAAACGGTCGTTCGGATACCGGGCCCATCCTCCGTGCTGAAGCGCTGAACGTTGAAGACTGCCCCGGTCACGGAATCGGCTGCATCCCCCGGCGGCGCTGTCTGCCGTGCTGATACCACGTTTCAGCTCCGGGACTGCGCAGGCCGCGTCGGTGCGGCGATCACAGCCGCTCGGCCTCCCGGGCGATGATCTCGTCCTGGATCTCGCGTCCGAGAGCCGCGAAGTAGGCGTTGTATCCGGTCACCCGCACGAGTAGGTTGCGGTGGGTCTCCGGGTCGGCCTGAGCCTCTCGCAACATCTCGGCGTCGATGACGTTGACCTGAAGAGCGGTCCCGCCGACGCGGCCGTATGCTCGGAGGAAGGCCGCCAGCTTCGCGACGTGCTCCTCGTCTCCCAGCAGGGATGGGTTCAGGTTCAACGTATGGGACGTGCCACTGGGCGCAGACTCCAGGCCAAGATGGCCGATCGAGTTGACCACGGCGGTCGGCCCCTCGCGGTCGGAGCCGTTTACGGGGCAGACACCGTTGGACAGGAACGTCCCGCGCCGGCGGCCGTCTGGGGTGGCGGCCGTTGATGGCGCGTAGGCGATCCAGTAGTTCCACGACAGGTAACCGGCGCGATAGCGTCGTCCGGTCGCTGGCGAGCGGCGTTTGAACGCCTCCACGGTCCAGGACGTCGACACGTCGCGGGCGAGGGCGTCCACTTCCGGGTCGTCCGTGCCGAACTTGGGCGCCTTGTGGGTCAGCGTCTGTCGCAGCTCTTCGTGACCCTCGAAGTTGGCCTTGAGAGCCGTCACAAGCTCGTCCATGCTGCACCGGGCGTCTTCGTAGACGATGCGCTTCACTGCGGCCAGGGAGTCGATGGCCGTAGCCAGGGCGATGCCTTCGACGGTGATGTAGTTGTGGCGGGCGCCGCCTGCTGTGACGTCGCGGCCGCTTTCAGCGCAGCCGTCAACGAGGATGCTGAGGTACGGCGTGGGCTCGAATCCCGCACGAAGGGCGTCCGCCTTGTTGCTGCACTCGATGATGCGGTCCAGCAACGCATTGAGTTGCTCTTCGAAGGCGCTGAAGAAGGCCGCGAAGTCGGCGAAGGCGCGGGGATCACCCGTGCGAGCCCCCAGGCGCTTCCCACTCAGCATGTCTTTCCCGTCGTTCAGCGTCAGCTCCACCGCCTTCGCTATGTTCAGATTGACGTCAACCGTGCCCGAGCGATCATTGCCCTGGAGCGTGTTCTCGAGGCACCCGACCGGTGCGTAGTCCCAGACGCGGTCTGCGGGTAGACCCTGCCATTCGAGACCACGCATCGACGACTCGTCGAAGTTCATGAGGAAGGGAGAGCCCTGGGACCGGGCGACGAGCCCGGCCACTCGCCCGAGCAGGTCATCGGGCGTCCGCTCATGCAGGCGGACGTTGGGCTTCGGCTCGAGCATGTTCATGTCCTCGATGACGTCCAGCATGAGCCAGGTGAGGTCGTTGCTCGCGTCTTCGCCGTCGGGCCCGCTACCACCCAGCGTGATTAGCTGTCCGAAGCCGGCGCTCATGCCCTGGTTCGTGCCAACCCTTCCCTGATAGTCGTAGGCGTAGTTGTGCCTGATCCAGTAGCACTGAAGGAGTTCGCGGGCCTCTTCGCGGTCCAGGCGCCCGGCCGCAACGTCACTCTCGTAGTAGGGGTAGAGGTACTGGTCCACGCGTCCGGGCGAGAGCCCAGGGCCGGGATAAGACTCGGCGACCATGACGAGCATGTGCGACAGCCAGAGAGACTGCAGGGCCTCGTGGAAGGTCTCTGCCGCTTGCCTGGGCACCTTTCGGCAGATGCGCGCGATCTCAGTCAGTTCGGCCCGGCGCGATGTGTCAGTTTCCGCCTCGGCCAGCCGCTCGGCCTCATCAGCGTAACGGTCCGCAAGCTCGCCTGCCGCCTCGCATCCGATGAGCATCGCCCGCAGAAGATCGTCCTTCCCGCGGTCGTTTTCCTTACGCCTCTCAGCCTCCAGCTCCGCGGCGATACCCGTGAAGCCGAGGCGAAGCACCTTTGGATAGTTGGGTATGAGATGCCCCGGCACCGCGCCGCAGTTGCCGATGCCCGTAGCGTTCAGGACCTCGGCTTCACTGCGCCAGGCGCTCACCTGGCGCCGCCACTGCTTCGCTTCCCCCCGCGTATGGGCCTTGGACAGGGCAGTGTTGAAGTACGACCCAACGACAAGCTCGCCGTCGAGTATCTTCACGGGCAAGTGCTCGCGCACTACCTGGCGGAAGAAGAGAGCCCGGCGCACGGCCAGGGGCTCCTCCCAGAAACCGTCGGGAAGAGCAACGGTCTCGGCGGCCGCCAGCAGGCTGTCCCGAAAGCTGTCGAAGAAAGCGTATATCTCCGGCACAACCCCCCAGTGGTACGGAGACCACACCTCGTCCCACTCCGTGCCGGAGCCGTACGGGCGGACCTCGTTGCGGAAGTAGTCCCGATCGTCGAACGAGAAGTATTCGTCCCTCAGTCGCTGCACGCGGTCCGAGAGCGAACGCGAGGGAGACCACGTTCCCCTCGCCTGCTGGGTAGATGCGATGTCGCGGCTCATATGCAAGACCAGACGCAATGTAGATGGATAGTCCGCTACCTATTGTAGTAGAAGCGAAGGGCGGGCGGCCTGTCAGTCGGGCAATACCCTGACCGTCCGTACGCTGGCCGGGCAGAAGCTCGTCCAATGCGATAGCGACGAGCGGCACCAGGACGTGGGAATTCGGGGGACCCACAGATACACTGATGAGGTAAGCCCATGCCTCAGATCCGACGCACCAAGATCGTAGCTACCTTGGGGCCTGCCAGCGAAAGCCCGGAAGTGATCCGGACGTTAATCGATGCGGGCGTCGACGCCGTGAGGCTCAACTTCTCATACGGGGACCTCGAGACACACGGTCGCTTGATCGATGCCGTTAGAGAAGCGGCGGCCGCGGCTGGCAGGGATCTCGCCATCCTTCAGGACTTGCAGGGGCCGAAGATCCGCGTTGGTGATCTTCGGGGTGGGTCGGTGCGGCTGCGTACGGGTGCGCAGGTCCGCCTGACGTCGAAGTCGATCCAGGGCACGGCGACGCGTATCTCAACGACTTACGATCACCTCGCTCAGGAAGTAAGCTCGGGCGACCGGATCCTGCTCGACGACGGATCCATCGAGTTGGTCGTCGACAAGGTGTCGCGCGGCGAGGTCTTCTGCGCGGTGGTACGCGGAGGCATCTTGAAGTCGAGGAAGGGAATGAACCTCCCCGGGGTGCCGATCCGAACACCGGCGTTCACAGCAAAGGACCGTCGCGACCTGCGGTTCGGCCTGGAGCGCGGAATAGACTTCGTTGCACTGAGCTTCACAAGGTCGGCGAGCGACGCGAAACCGGTGAGAAAGGTCATGCGCGATATGGGCCGAAGCGTGCCGTTGCTGGCGAAGATCGAGAAACCGCAGGCGCTTCGAAACCTTGATCGAGTGCTGCGCGCCTTCGACGGCGTCATGGTCGCGCGCGGCGACCTGGGGGTCGAGATAGGCCCCGAGAAAGTACCAGCTGCTCAAAAGCGAATCATTCGTAGGGCCAACGCCCTTGGCAAGCCGGTCATCACGGCGACGCAGATGCTGGAGTCGATGACGAAGAACGCCAGGCCGACCCGGGCAGAGGCTTCAGACGTTGCGAACGCTGTTCTTGACGGGACGGACGCCGTGATGCTCAGCGGTGAGACAGCGACCGGTCGCTATCCTGAGGAGTCGGTTCGCGTAATGGATCTGATCGTGCGGGAGGCCGAATCATTGGCGATGCCGAATGCTCCCCACGCCTCTGGAAGGACGTCGCGCGGTCACTCTATCTGCCACGCCGCCGTTGGACTGGCGAACGAGGTTGCCGCTTCCGCGATCGTGACGCCTACTCGATCTGGAAGATCCGCCCGCATCCTCTCCGCGCTCCGTCCCGGGGTCCCCATCTTTGCGCTATCCGAACGAGATGCAGTAGCAAGAGGCCTTTCGCTGTTCCGCGGCGTCATTCCCGTGTCTGTGGACGATCTCGGAGGCGCAGAGGACGTCATTCTTTTGACTCGGGGCCAGCTTATGAAACGACGCCTCGTCGCAGCAGGGGAGGATGTCGTGGTCGTTGGGTTGGATCGAGACGGTCCCGCTCGCCAGACGAACTTCATCCGCCTCCTGCGTGTTCACTGACCGGGGAGCGTTGGTATCCCGGGCACATGCGAGGGTCTTACGACTCGCCTAACGAACGCTGGTCGCGACCTCTGTAGAAAACAGCCGCACCGTAACCGGGCTTACACTGAGGCATTCGTGACCGCGGATAAGATTCTGGGTAGTTAAAACGCTGGCTACACGCCCTCCCGTCCCGATGTTGCACCCCGAAGGAGGTTGCCGTGATCCAACAGAGACGCGGACAGTACATCGAAGCCTATGGACCGGACAAGGATGGACCCTGGGAGGAGTTCTTCTTCGGCTACGAGTCGACCCTAGACCACCCTGCATCGACGAGCTTGGATGGGTGGACCGCCGATGACCTTCTCACCGAGGCCCTTAGGCGCGAGGCCAAAGATACGGTCGCCCTTCGAATCATGCAGACGCGCGTTCTAACGGCACTCTTGGAGGGAATTGACCGCGAGTAACGTAACGCCGCATCCCCGGCTGGCTGCTCATCACTTGCCCAGTTGAGTCATCCAGCGACTGATCCTTAAGGAGGTGATTGCCAGGACTGAGCAACATTGCGCCATCCGAGAAAGCAAGCTGGTTGAACACGAGACGAAACAGGAGGAGAAGCGTGGGTAAGAACGGAATCGTGGCCGGAGTAGACACCACCAAGTTGGAGAAGTTCCGAACCGCTCAGCAGGGCGATCCAGTAACTTTGGGGCTGAAGGCTGAGGCCATTTGGGAGGGTGAGATGGGCAGAGCCACTGTACACATCGGCCCTTACAGCCTCAACGGAGACCGTATCGATCGTCCTACAAGACACTACACCACTGCGTTCGGCGCCTGGAAAGAGGTGGAGGAGGCAGTCGGGATGATCGGCCCCACCGATCGCCAGGAACCAGTGGAGATGGCGTTAGGAGCCATGGCCGCGTGCGTGGTGAACTCGATCACATTCAACGCCTATCGGCACGGCATCGAGCTAGATGACCTGGAGGTATCAGTAAGCACAGATGTCAATCCCGACGTCCTGTTTGAACTGAGGGGGCCGGAAGAGCACAGTGCATGCATGCAGAACCTCCGAGTCGATATCAAGGTAAAGGGTGAGGACATCACGCCCCAGAAATTGGAGGTCATCAAGAGGCTGGCGGAGCACTCGCCGGTGGATGGTCTCATGTCACAGGCGAACCGGATTGAGCACGTAGTCACAGCGTAAGTTCGCATCCGCAAACGCGCTCAGTGAGTGTCGCCAACCCAGGGCGGGGCCGGTACACAACCGGCCCCGCTCGGCGCGCCCGCCCGAGAGTGGGACGGCAGGCAACGCCAGACGAATCGCTCAGTCGCTGTCGTCGCTCCACCTAACGTCATGCGCCATTGAAGAACCTCGATCACGGTTCCTGCTCGCGCCGGACGCTCAGCTGGGGGGCTCGCCGGCCATATCAATCTCCGAGTAAGCTCCCGTCTATGGCGTGTTCATGTGTCGGTGCGAAGGTGTGATTCTGGGATTCGTCGACGAAGGAGAAACTTTGACCGACGCATCTGTGCACGCTATGCAAAGGAGAACTGAACATGGACTTTGAACCGGGCTATGCGATCCTCGCGGGCCTGATCGGGGGCGGCGTGATGGCCGTCATGCTCTACATGGGCATCGCCCTCCTCCCCCAACAGATGAAGATGAACCTGTTCGCCATGCTCGGCACGATGGTGCTGCCTGCGGGAGCGGCAGCGTTCGTGATGGGCGCTATGGTGCACGTGGTCATGAGCGCCGGCTTCGGACTGGTGCACGGCGCCGTCTTCGCTGTGGCAGACATCGAATCGAGCGAGGCCGCCTGGGGGCTGCTGTTCGGACTCGTGCACTGGGCCGTCGTCGGGATGGCGCTGGGAATGCTGCCGCTGATGCATCGAGGCATCCGCGATGGCGAGGTGGATGCCCCGGGCTTTTACGCTCTGAGCTTTCCGCCGATGACGGCTATGGGGTTCCTTATGCTGCACCTGGTCTTCGGCGTGATCGTTGGAGCGTTGTACGGCACCTGGGCTGGATAGTGACCGGGCCTGTGGGGAATCCTCCAGGTGCGGCGACGTCAGGCACAGGTTGGCCGTAGGCAGATTTTACGGTGCGTTAAACGCCGTTAACACTCCGTTAAGAGACCCTTGAGCAGCTGCCTCCTACGCTGGACTCATGGTTGTGAAGGAGGCACGAGGTCCGCGCCCGAGGCGTTTCTGCGCGCCCGCGGTCGTCCTTCTTCTGGCGCTTGCGGCGCTGGCCGTCGTTGCCTGCGATGACAGCGGTGAGGGTGGCACGATCAACATCGACGGCTCCTCCACGGTCTACCCGATTACGGCGGCCGTCGCTGAGGACTTTGACGCCGTCGCCGACGATGTCCTTGTCAACGTTGGCTTCTCCGGGACCGGTGGTGGCTTCGAGGCGTTCTGCGCCGGCGAGACGCATATCAGCGACGCCTCGCGTCCCATCAGGCAAGACGAGATCGACGCCTGCGCCGAAAACGGC
>SDBT01005240.1_pt1 | contig 21853 bp, 19 predicted proteins | sample 2277101 | NCBI WGS metagenome assembly SDBT01 (sample SAMN10404973, study PRJNA504765) | marine sediment metagenome | isolation source: marine sediment core GS10_PC15, 103 cmbsf | place: Arctic Ocean: Southern Knipovich Ridge | collected 2010 | reverse complement strand
GGATAGCTGCTGTTGAGCAAATTAAAGTTTTTGGTTACCCAATAACTCATCGTACACCTCATCAAGGCAACGGCCAGGTGAGTAACTGCCTTCGGCTGCGGTTTTGCGGTGCTTTGCCGAATTGCTCTTCTAATCAGGATGCAAACCGCCCCGCAGCAAAACAGAAACACTTAAATACTACAACTTACTGTACAGCAAAGACTTCTATGCAGCAAGTAATTTTTAAATAAAAATTTTTCTGCATTTAAAAATCTACCATCGCCAGAAGGGACAAACAAAACAAATCCAGTCTCTTTCTGCCGCTGTGCTGTCGAAACAGCTGACCGGATGCGCAGTCCCAGCGACAAATTTGGTAAACAAAAGGCGGCGCAGAACAACCTTTCCCCCAAAACAATTAGGCACAAGTGCTTTATTTACAGGATGTTATACAAAAAACATCTTTGTTGAATCCCACCCTCTAATCAAAAACAAACCAGATGCAGCGTCTTAAAAGCTTCGTGGCACGGCGGTAGGCCTCGGCACATATTTGGCCTTTTTATGACCTCTATGCAACGCCCATTTATGCCATCGGCACCTGTATTAATATTTGTGATTATTTGCAAAGTTGTGCTCAAAATATAATGTAATGTTGACCGTACAGGGTTTTGGCGGCATAATCATTGTTTTTATATTGGCTTGGCCGATTTTGAGATTGTTTCTGACAGATATCTGAATGATATATCTTCTAATTTTTTTTGTTAAACTTTTTTGAAATAACAATCACCAAAACCCCTTTTGCGGCAGGATTAACATTTATGCCTCCAAGTAAAACCGGAAAAACCAATTCCAAAGAGATTGCTCGAAAAAACAGAGCGGCTGAAATTGCAGATACCTTTGAATGGGTGATAACCGCCATTATACTGGCCCTTTTCTTCCGGGCATTTATAATGGAGGCATATCGTATTCCTACCGGCAGCATGGCCGACACTCTCAAAGGTGCCCATTTTCGCCTGCGGTGTCCCCAATGCGGATATAGATATGACTACGGCTTTGTCCCCGAAGAATATGGCCTGCCCCCGGACACCATCCCGCGAGGTTTTCTTAAACTGACTTCCTCTCGCTGCCCAAGTTGTGGCCATTACCAGCCGACCGGCGGGACAATGCCGATAGCAAACGGCGATAGAATACTGGTACTAAAGTGCATATATCAGCTCTTCGAGCCTATGCAGTGGGATGTAATAGTATTCAAAAATCCGCTTGAGCCCCAGATAAATTACATCAAACGATTGGTCGCCCGACCGGGAGAGACTGTGGAAATAATCGATGGTGACATCTACATTAACGGGCAAATCAGCCGAAAACCACCTAAAGTCCAGAACAAATTGTGGATGCCTGTATACGATAACGACTACCAGCCCGTTCGACCCCGAGAACGCTCTTTTAACTATCACTTCTGGCAGCGGCCATTCAAAAACATCGCAGACTCAAAATGGAGACTCGACAAAAACAGCCCAACCGTATTTCACCTGGACAGTCCATCTAACCAAATCAACTGGTTGGTTTACGACACCTCAATCGGCAATAATTTCAGAGCCACCTACGCTTACGACCATGTTAGAGAATACGAGCATATGCCGTATTGCAGTGACCTGATGGTACGTTTCTACAGCCTTTCGGCTGAACCTGAGGGACGTATCGGCATAGAACTAAGCAAGTATCAAAACCGTTACAAAGCCTGGGTCAATTTCACGGGCGAAATGGTCATCGCTAAAGTAAAGAAAGGCAAAGAAATTGTGGAATTAGCTCATAAGTACATCGAGCTGCCGGGTATAAACAAATCCACTCTGCTCAAATTTACCAACGTTGACCATCAATTGATTTTTCAATTCGGCACCGAAAAATTAACTTACGATTTGGGGCGCTCCCCCGGAGACGCCGGCGAAAGGGCAACAGATATTCAGCCGCAAGTGAAAATTTTCGGCTCCGGCAAACTGAAACTCTCACACATAGCCATCTTCAGGGATATTCATTACACCGCCGCTAAATCTGCCAACAGACCCAAATCCGCAAGAGCAACAGAAGGTAATCCTTTAACGCTCGCAAAAGACGAGTTTTTCGTACTGGGTGACAATAGTCCCAGCAGTGAGGACGGCAGGTGGTGGGACAAACCGGGCATTGGAAATAACGGCCTGTTCTATGAGCCGGGCATTGTCCCGCGCGACTACCTGGTAGGCAAAGCTTTGTTTGTCTATTGGCCCAGCGGTTTTAAACCGTTTGCCAAATCCCCCTTTGCCATTATCCCTGATGTCGGCCAGATGCGTTTTATCTACGGCGGCTCAAACAAAAACCCATAACCATTTTTCGCGGCCTAACTGCCTTGCTCCAGTAGCTGAAAAACCCATCCCGGCCACTTGCTGAAAGCCATAGAACGTCCGTTTATCAAAAAAGCAAAAACATCCAATTCTTGACTTTTCGTCCCGCATTTCTCACCGGTAATTAAAACTGAAATTATCCAGAATTGTGAAAAAATGCGCGTTTTTTGGGTTAAAAATTGGGTTTGATTGGGTTTGTTTTGGCTTTGTTTTTTCATAGCCCCTATTCGCATTTTTCTTCATAATCCTTTGTTAATACCTTATTTATGTTCATTTTGGCTTTTCGGAAATTGGCTTTGTTTGGGTTTGAATTGGGTTTGTTTTTTTGGACTGCGAAAGCGTCATTTTTTCTGTAATCCTTTGTTATAAGTGAGTTTACATTCATTTGGGCTTTTCGGAAATTGGGTTTGTTTTGCATAAAAAGGGTGGATTTGTAGAGGACTCTCGACAAATGTAGAGGGCAGAGACTGGCGAAATCCGAAATCCTAAGCACTAAATCCGAAACAATATCAAAATCTAAATGACCCAAATTCAAAACCGTTTTTTTCGTACTTTTGCCTTTTCACTTTTGAACTTTGAACTTTTTTTGCGTGTATCTGCTGATACGAAACTTGGGCGGCTTGCCCGATTCGTGCGGTTCTCCGCTATATCTGTCGCCTGCGGGCGGGTCCCTTCGACAAGCTCAGGACAGGTTATGTTTGCCTGCTGGCAAACATACGAGAATTTTAACAGAAATTCAAACAAAAGTCAAGGAAAAAGGGTAAATTTTTTGATGGGAATTGGGGGTTTGGGCAAAACAGGCAAGAGAAAAAGTGGGCTTTTGAGTTAAACATTGTCGTGGATGTAATAGGCCAGTATGTCTTGAATACAAATAGGGGGGAGGCAGAATGAGCGGGAGGCGGGAGAAGAGGCGAGGAGAGGGGGCAGAGGAAGCGGACGGAGGAGTTTTGAGTGGTTAGTCGTTAGTATTTAGTGAATAGTATTTAGTTGGAAGAACTATGGCCACCTAATGGGGCAGGGCCCCGTTAGAAGTAAAGTCTTGCAGACTTCTAACCGGGCGGGGATTTCTAACGGGCTGGAGAGAATCCGAGCCTACTCCGCCGTGCCGGAGCCACGGCGAGGCAGGAGCGATTCAACGGAGAAAGAGCATAAACAAAAAGCGCAAACGATTCATGTTCACGACCCTGCATACATTATCATTCCAGCGTAGGCGGGAATCCAGGTCGATTTGTCCAAAATCAAGAAATAATGCAACAATTATAACGGTTGACTACACCGTTGTTAGCAAGGTTGGTACGTATTTACACACAGGTGGAAGTTAGAAAATCGCTCAGAGCCGAAGCCGAGGTATGTGGGCTTTCTTATTTGGCCATGTGTTGCAATTTTTTCTTCTCGTCTTTCTGGCGTATTTTGGTGGTGATGATGTTCTTTTGACATTGATTTACCGCATTTTTATAGATTTTATAGGCGTTGCTTGCTGTAACCGTGTGACCCTTGGCGGTAGATAATCCTTTGCATTTATTCCGTACTTTAGAGTCAGCGAAACTTATGTCGATGCTATGGGCAAACTTGTTTCGAATATCGTTTATCAGTTTCAAATCACCAAGAGTTGTTTTGTCGATGAGCCCTATGACATATGCAAATTTTGCCTTTTGTATCATGCCGCAATCGAATAAACCCGCGACCTTTTTGCTTTGTTGTGAAAACGTTTGCTTGAGGAGGTCTTCGAGAAAGAATTCCAATATGCAATCACAGGTTATCGTATTTACCCACTCCTCATTTTCCACTGCTTTCTGGTATTTCCTAAGCATTCTTTGCATCATCTTCACCACCTCTGGTGACCACAGTTCACCATTTTTCGCTGCCATACTGTATGTCACTTTCAGCTAACAATTACTTCGTCACCCCACAATTTTAACAATTGCCGCTGCGTTGTACCGATTTACTTATTAACGTATTATTTTCTTTTTCTTAGCAATCACCGCACCGAGGCTGAGCAGTAAGAGTGTGGCAGGTTTTAGTCAGTTTTGTCTTTTTTGTCTCTAAATGTGTAAATAAGACCTGCGGTTACTACGCTAATACATATCCAAAGGACAATGAAGTTTGGCAATATTAATGCACCCATTCCTCCACTTCGTAAACCACTGTGCCACCACCACAAACGTATTCCTCCACCATATCCTACAACTGCACATAAACCGATAAGTACAAAAATTGCTATACCGCACCACATACAAATAATTTGTTTTCGGTTCATAACCTCACCGTTCACTTAAAAAGTTTCCTTAGTCCTTTGCTTGTTGCCTGCCCGCTGTCCGGCGTGCTTATCATAAAAACCTACTCATAAAAACGTTTCAGAAAACACTCCCAGATATAATTTAGAGGCGGATAAAGAAAATGTTTCGAGATATAATAAAACCCAGTAGCAATAATTGAACCAGCTACCGCTGCCCCTCCGACAAAGAGTGGATTGTGCCAGAATCCTAAATCTGTTATAACTATCTTTGTGGCAATATAACCTGCAATCCCCCCTATAAATCCACCTACCGAAGCACATGTTACATAAGGGTTTTCTGGCTTGTTTTTCTCATCTATAATTCGATTCTGTTCCTGCTGTTCATTTTTCATTTGAACAATCTCCTCAGTCCTTTGCCTGACATTCTACCAGCAGCACGTCTGCCAATTCGCTTGCCAACCTTGCCTTCTCTGGCTACATAGGAAAGGGCACCGCTACATCGTGCTTCTCTCAGGCCCACCAGAGTTCATCAACCTTCAACTGCTTTCCTAATTCTTTCCAATCTCTTGTAGTCTTCCTTGCCCCTCTCATATAACTGCCTTGCCAGGTTATTCACCCTTAATAAGGTATCGGAAAGTTTCTTTTCTTTTTTGACAGTCTTACGTGCTCTATTTAGTTTTCCTGTAATCTCCCGCATTAGGCCAAGAGAGCTTGATGTCCCAGCTAATTCAAGTACCCACCGAACATCCCACCAAGTAAGATCAGGAAAATCCTCTTTTTGGATTTTTGCGACTTGTTTTCCTTCTTGAGCAAGTCGCCGCATTTTCGCAGCATCTTTTTTTGAAATGTCCATTTTTTTCTCCTGTGTAATTGTTATTAAGACCAGACCACTAACTCAAACATCTCACCTTCCATCCCATAATAACATTAAAGACCGTTAAAACAACCAAAATCTGCCTGTTTCTTGATTTTTCCGGGTCTAACCGGATATCCGAGTTCTTTTCCGTTTGGCTGTTCAACTAATTGTGGTTATTTTACTTAACATCCTTGAAATAAACAACTTATATTGCGATTTCCCACCTCGATGGGCCGATAAACCGCTTTTTTTACTCTACAATCCAATCTCCCCAGCCACAAAGTCAATTGACTTAGCCATAAAGTAAACTGACTTAGAGGCAAAGTAAATTGACTTAGCCGTAAAGTAAACTGACTTAGCCATAAAGTAAATTGACTTAGCCATAAAGCAAACTGACTTTGTCGCAAAGTAAACTGACTTAGCCGTAAAGTAAATTTCCTTTGCCATAAAGTAAACCGCCTTAATGGAAAACTCAACTGATTTCGTGGCTAAAGAATGGCTTAGACGGCAAAGATAAGCGGCTGAAATATCTCAGGGACTTGCTTGGCCTTGCCGAGCTGTTAGAAGCCATTTCATAACCCTATTTTTTATCGTGGGAATCGATTTAATAGAAGATATTGCAGCAAAAATGGGCTTCTGGATTCCCGCTTTCGCGGGAATGACAGTTATGAAATGGCCTGTAGCCAAAAACCTGCGTTACCAGCTTCTCCGCCTTGCTGCATCTGCTATAATCGAGGCGAGACGCTTCAATACTGCTCGACCCCTTGCACTTTTCCTGCTTGGCTTGGGTGGTTTGGCTTTGCGGAAGACAGAAGGCGAATGGAAGGAGAATCGATTTATTATTGATTCATTCACTTCGTTCAGAATGACGAAAGGGCGTCGCCGTTCCGGCGACGGCTAAACATGTCCCGGTTAAAACACCCCCTAAATTTCCCGTTTTCCCGGCGCGCCGGGATAATTCCGGATAATTTCAGTTTTAATTACCGGTGAGAAATGCGGGATTAAATCCGCTTTATATTTGTTGACTTTTCAGCCTGTTGCGGCTATTCTATTTCGACGGTAAACTTTAATTTTCAGGTTCAGCAGAGAGGCTATGAAAGAGGCTAAAGAGACCCAAGAGCGCTTTGAGGATATGCGTATCCTCGACGAGCTGAAGAATTCATACCTCAACTATGCGATGAGCGTGATTGTCTCGCGGGCTCTGCCGGACGTCCGCGATGGGCTGAAACCTTCGCAAAGACGAATACTTGTTGCGATGAACGATTTGAATCTGGGCCCGCGAAGTAAGCACCGCAAATGTGCCAAAATCGTCGGTGATACCGGCGGCAATTACCATCCCCACGGCGACCAGGCAACTTACGGAACGCTGGTGCGTATGGGCCAGCAATGGAATATGCGTTACCCGCTGATTGACCCCCAGGGCAATTTCGGCAGTATCGACGCCGACCCGCCGGCTGCTATGAGATACACCGAAGCCAGAATAGCTGCACCGGCTATGGAGATGCTCGAAGATATCAAGCACGACACTGTCGATTTCGTGGCAAACTATGATGAGACCTGCTTCGAGCCGACCGTCCTGCCCTCAAAGTTCCCGAGCCTGCTGGTCAACGGCTCCACCGGAATTGCGGTGGGTATGGCCACTAACATCCCGCCGCACAATATCTCTGAGGTCTGTGATGCCTTGCTGCTGGTCATTGATGACCCAAACTGCGGATTCAAGGACATTATCAAGCGCCTGCCGGGCCCGGACTTCCCAACAGGCGCCAATATCTGCGGCAAAAAGGGAATTGTGGATGCTTACACCACCGGCAGGGGACATTTGACAATCCGGGGCAAGACAGATATCGAAACAACCAAAAAGGGCAGGGTAAGCATAGTAATAACTGAAATACCATATATGGTTGTCAAGACCACCATTGTCTCCAAAATCGCAGATTGTGTCCAGAACGGCCAGATTGCGGAAATTGCCGACGTCAGGGACGAATCGGACCGTCGCGGCTTGAGAATTGTCGTGGACTTGAAAAAAGATACCGAACCCAAAATCGTACTGAACAAGCTGTTTCGTTACACGTCCTTACAAACGACATACGCTATTGCCAGCATTGCCCTGGTCAACAAAAGGCCCGAGACCCTCAATATCAAGCAGATGCTTAATTGCTTCATTGACCATCGCAGAACCGTCGTCCGCCGGCGAAGCAGATACCTCTTAAAAAGGTGCAGAAACAGAGCCCATATTCTCGAAGGCCTTATCTTGGCAGTCAGCGATATCGATGAAATTATAGAATTGATAAAAAAATCGCCTGATGCGCCGACGGCAAAGTTAAACCTGATGAAAAAGCCGCTGCGATTAGCCGAATCAGTTACCTTGAGAGAAATCTTGCCGGAGGCCTTCGTTAATGAAAAGAGCAAATCCGCTCAGTTCCTCACCGGTCCCCAGGCCGACGCAATTTTGACGATGCAGCTGCAAAGATTAACGGGCCTGGAGATAAAAAAACTCGCCAAAGAATACACCGACCTTACCGAACAGATAGAAGGATATGAAGTGGTATTGGCCAACGAGCAGGTCCTGCTGGATATTATTCGCGAAGATATCTACGAAATAAAGGAAAAGTATCACGACAGGAGGCGGACGAAAATTATCGCCAAGGTTGAGCAGCTCGATATCGAAGATTTAATCGCCGAGGAGGAAGTTATCGTTACGGTAAGCCACAGCGGATACGTGAAGCGAATGCCGCTTGATACATATCGCAAGCAGGCAAGAGGCGGCAGAGGGATTATCGGCTCAGATACTAAAGAGGGTGATTTCATAGAGCATCTCTTCACCGCCTCCACGCATGATTATCTGCTTATTTTCACCAATCGAGGCAGATGCTACTGGCTGAAGGTCTACGACGTCCCAAGTATGTCAAGGCAGAGCAAAGGCAGAAATATCGTCAACCTGCTAAAGCTGGGAAACCAAAAAGTAGCATCCATAATCAACGTGGCTAAATTCGATGACGAAACCGCCGTTTTGCAAAAAGCCCGCAAAATAAGCTCCAACGAAACCGCATCAAAGACAAAACAGCGACAGCTTGTTATGGCCACGAAAAATGGACTCGTAAAAAAGACCAGACTAAGTGCCTACAGCAGCCCGAGAGCAACCGGCGTCATAGCAATCAAGCTCGACCCTAATGATGATGTGATTGGTGTTGCACTGACAACAGGCAGCAACCATATCGTGCTCGGCACGAGGGATGGTACGGCGATACGCTTCGATGAAAAGCAGGTGCGCTCGATGGGTCGAGTCTCAAGGGGTGTCAAAGGTATTAAGCTGCGTGCCGGGGACACTGTTGTCGATATGGTAATTGCCGAGGAAAAATCATCACTGCTTACGGTCTGTGAAAACGGCTACGGCAAGCGAACCAGCCTCGATGCTTACCGCTCGCAAGCCAGAGGCGGATTAGGCCTGATAAATATAAAAACAACCACCCGAAACGGCAAAGTGGTCGCCCTCAAAGCTGTCCGCAACCAGGATGATTTAATGATGATAACCGCTAATGGAATAATTATTCGCACCGGCATGGAACAAATCCGCTCGATTGGCAGAAACACGCAGGGCGTTCGTTTAATCAAGCTCAAGGCCGGCGATAAACTTGTTGCCGCCGAAAAGATAATTTCCGAATGAGTTCGTAGCCTACGAACAATGAACAACGAACTAATTTATGTAATCGCCGGAAAAGAAGCTTCTCTACTAAACGCCGAATGTGAAAAGCTTCTTAAGCAGCTTCTGGAGCCGCAGCAAAGAGCGGTCGGACTTTTTAACGCCGACCCCACTCAGGTCAGTATCGCACAGGTGCTGGACGAACTGCGAACCGCACCTTTTCTGACCGAAAGAAGAGTCGTTCTTGTAAAAGACGCAGATGATTTTATTTCTGAAAACCGCCGGTTACTCGAAAAATATTTCGATAATCCCTGCCACACAGGCACGCTTCTGTTGACCGTTACAACCTGGGACGCACGAACCAAACTGGCTAAAAAGCTGCCAAAGGTCGGCAAACTAATCAGCGTAGTGCAGCCCAGAGGCTGGCAACTGCCGCCCCGTCTTACCAAATACGCTAACGATGCATACGACAAAAACCTCACCGGCAAAACAGCCGAACTCCTAATCGAGTTGACCGGCGATAGCCTGCCCCGGCTGTACAGCGAAATCGACAAGTTGGCCCTGTTTGTAGATACCGAAAAAGTCATAACAGCCAAACACGTAGAGTCTCTGATTGGCCACAATCGGCTGTTTAATGCCTTCGCTGTGATTGATGCGATTATCGCCGGCAGCGCTGCTCAGGCGATAGACCGGCTGAGGAGTATGTTCGCAGAGGACAAATCAGCCGAGTATAAGGCCGTTGGTGCCTTTGCTTTTCATTTCCGCAGGATGTTTAATGCCAAAGTCCTGCTTGAAAAAGGCGCCCGTCCTGCCGAAATTGCAAATAGACTTCGAATATGGGGCGACAAAGACGCATTTTTTTCTCAACTTCGCAAGGTGACCTTAAAACAAATCGGCGCGAATTTACAGCAGTTAGCTGAGATGGATTACGCCATAAAAACCGGCCGGACAAACCCCAGGGTGGCAGCGGAGCAATTGGTATTAAAACTCGCCGCCGGGTAGGATTCATAAAACCGGAGAGGGCGGGATTCCAGGCTTCGCCTTAGAACCCAAATTTGCCAAGGGCAAATTTCCATAGGAGCTCTGCCTCCTCTGGCGTCGCTCACTATGTTCGCTCCTGTCACCCCGACGACCTGGGGGAATTCTTCCCCCATACCCCTTTGGGTTCGAATCCTATCCCAAGGAAGCTAATCGGAGAGGGCGGGATTCGAACCCGCGGTAGGGACAAGCCCTACACAGCCTTTCCAAGGCTGCTCGATAAGCCACTCCGACACCTCTCCGGAAAAACTACAAAATAACCGCTTTAAAAACGTTTTTCAACTTTAAATTTCAATCTCCATATGTATATATAATAAGGGTCAAGGATAGATATATTAAAAACGCTGATAAAAATGGATCCTTTGGGCCGAACTTAAGACTAATAGAGTAGTCGTGGGTCAAAGGTCAAATAGGAAATGTCAGTTAAAAGGAGCTGCGAATGCGTGCATTGAAAATCTGCCTGTGGATAGCCGGTGTTTCCTGCCTGCTGTCGGTATTTGGAATGTTCTTACCCGTTTCGGCAATTGAATCCATTACTAGGGTATTTGGTGGTGAGGCGTTTCCCGATTCGCCGATGTTCCTGTATGCGGTTCGTCTGATGTCAGCCACGTACGCTGCGGCGGGGGTGTTTTATATTATTCTGGCGCTGCGACCTATGGAGTACGGACTGCTGGTACCGTTCTCCGGCCTGGCTGCAGTGTTCGTGGGTGTGGTCTGTGCGATAACGGGACTGGCAGTGGGAATGCCCCTTCTGTGGTTCTTAGGTGATTCTGCAAGCTGCACGGTGTTGGGCGTTCTCATCCTTGTGTTCTGGCGACTGGCCCGCCGCTGATAAGTTTAACTGTTAGCTGCGATTTTTCGATTTTAATGGTCTGCTCTCGTCGCTCCGCCGCACCAATTGATAGCTGCGTTTCAAAAGAAACGGTGAGTTTGAGTTATTGATTGTTTTTGGTCTCTATTCGCCGTTTTGCAAAGAATTCCTGCAGCTGCTCTCGGCATTGCTCTTGCAGAACACCGCTGGTAACCTCAAGCCGGTGGTTGAGCCTTTCATCCTGGACGATATTATACAGACTTTTGCATGCTCCGGCTTTGGCGTCGTCGCAGCCATAGACTAACCTGTCCATTCGCGACAGCACCAGTGCCCCGGCACACATAGGACAAGGCTCCAAAGTAACATACATCGTGCATCCGTTCAAATGCCAGTTTTCCAGAGCTGCTGCTGCCTGTGTCAGAGCGATAATTTCAGCGTGGGCTGTCGGGTCGGCAAGCTGCTGCCGCTGATTATATGCCTTGCCGATAATCTGGTTTTTATGAATGATAACCGCCCCGATGGGAACATCGCCGTTTTCCTCGGCAATCTTAGCCGACTCTATAGCCTGCCGCATGTATTGTTGGTCGTCATTATAGCTTTTCATATTATTGTAGGATGGGCTTTAGCCCACGCGGCTACTGCTCACCTGCTCTATTTTTTGCCTTCGGCAAAAAATACCCCCAAGGGGAGTCGAACCCCTGTCTCCAGGATGAGAACCTGATATCCTAAGCCACTAGACGATGGGGGCTGTTTTTTCAACAGTAGTACCGAAGCGCATCCGTGTTTCAATCGGCCGCTCGGACTAATTCACAATAGTTTTTATGCCAACCAGTCCGCTACCAGTATGGTTAAAGTTCCGCCTTTTTCAACTGAAATTTTCCACCAAAGCAATGACGCCTCGCTGAATCATCGCATATCTGGTGTGCCTTGTTAGACGAGCCCGGCCGTCAACGAGCTCAGCAGGACCAGACGGCAGGGGGGGCAGCATTATTACGGGTTGTATTTTTCCCAGCTGGCACGGTTGGCTGCTAACAGTAATTACTTAAAGTAAGCAATTTTCGTTGTCATTCTGAGGCGAAGCCGAAGAATCTGGCTTTAGCAGAGGGTAAAGTGCATTGCAGCGGGTTTGAGATTGCTTCGCTTCGCTCGCAACGACAACTGCTCAAATCAAGAGCAACAGAGCAGTAGCCTGCTGATTTAATTTAAACCTCTTGGATAACTAACTCTCCTAAATCTGCAAAAAACATGGAAAATCGTAGATTTTGGCAATTTGGGCAATTAAGTATTGACATCAGACGTTAAAATAGATAGAATAATGCAATAGGCCTCGTTGAGGGGGGTCTCTTAAAACAGCCTTGTTTTGCTGTCAAAGATTATAATGATTATGGTTAACTTAAATAAGGGTGAGAGTGATGACCACGCTGAGAAAATCTTCGAAAAGATATAATTTTAGGCATATAATCGCATGTTTCCTGGCGTGTTGTATATTTTTCAATACGTCGGTTTCGGTGACGCTGGCCAAACCAAAAGGCGCACACGGTGGTAATCCGCACAGCATACAAGGCGGCAATCCGCACGGCGGAGTTAATCCTGCCGGCGTCATCATTAGCAGCGGGGGGGTTAGGGTCAATGGGGCGGCGGCCAGCTATGGCAGCAACTCCACCCAACCCGTCCATCTTATCGGCAAACAGGTTACTAACACAGGTACTATACTAAGTCCAAACGGATACGTTGTAATAGCTACTGGCGGGAGTGTTTTTATTGGCCAGCCCGCCGGCAATATTTTTGTTAAACTGCATCCTGCAGGCCATCAAATAGTTCGTAATAAGGGTACTGCCAATCCAGCAAACGGGCAAATAGTTCTTGCTGCTGGAGATATCTTTTCCGGAGCTATGGCGAATCTGGACTCTTTGGCGAGCTCGCTCACCATACCGGACCCAATCGGTGCTAAAGGTCCTAACCCCGCCCACGGCGGCGGTCATGCCAACAAAGGTGATGGAAACCCAGGTGGTGGTAATGGTAAAGGTCACTGGGGCCAAGGCAATAAAGGCAACGGAGTGGGCAACATCTGGGTGGGCAACCAAGGCCGCGGTGTTGGTGAAGGTATGGCTGGCGGCAGAAAACCTGAACCGCCCGCTCCACCGCCAGACCCTCCGCCGGTTCCTCCCAATGGTGACAACGGCGGAATAAACACAGGAGGGGCCGCGCCACTCCCTCAGCTAATACCGCCTGGAGTTGAACAGACCCAATTCGAACAAGAAGGCGGTTGCCCTGCTTTGATGCACTGGTTGGCTGAGGAACTTGGAATTGAACAAGGCAGTATCCAGATTTATGTAACAAATAGCTTTGCCCTTTCTACCGATATACAGCCGTGCGAGACCTCTGCAAAACTCAAGGACGCCGCTGCAATTTTAGAGGACCCCAACGGGACTGGAATTGCTGCTCTGGCACAGGTAGTTAATGAGTTCGTCGCAACTGCTGCACCACCTTCCGAGGAGCAGATGGCTTCGATTGCTATGGTGCTTGCAGAACACGCCGATGATGAGACGTATTACGCCGCAGCCGGACAGTGGCTCGATGCTCTCGCAGAATACGTAGGCATCCTGAACAATGAAATGGGATACTCGCCAGATGATTCCGTAGCGTTCGCGGACAAATACGTTGCACCTGTAACAGAGACTGATGAGGTGAGTCTTATTGCCTACGTTGAGGTGTCCTTAGCAGCTCTCGGCGGCTGATAAGGGCAGAGGAATTATCCGAAATCAGCTAAAGACAGGTACTTGTAGAAGTTACAAAATAGCGGCGGTTGGACTCGAACCAACGACCCTGGGCTTATGAATCCCATGCTCTAACCAGCTGAGCTACGCCGCCAAAACGTCCACAATTTACGAAATCCTGTACCATATTGCAAGCAAATTCACCCCTATATCCTTTGAAGTTTAATTGACAAAAGAATCTTCCTGCACGTACAATGCTTTCCTAAGTGACATAAAGCAAGTCTCGAAGCGGTGAATCTTATTGGAAACGCCTGGTCTTCTATTTCACCGTATCCAATTGTTATATGAGGCGAAAAATTCGAAAAACTCGATTCCTCCCGATGGCAACAAAACAACATCAACTGCTTTTCTACCCATACACTTCACTCCCATCATTGCGAACAGCCTGCCTGCTATCCGACGTGGCGAGCTCTCTTATTAATCGTAAATCGCAAATATCTTTGTCATTCTGAGCCTTTAGCCCCGAGCGCATTTATACTGAGCGAAGTCGAAGTAGCCGAAGGGAGAGCGAAGAATCTCAATGTCTTTTCCTTAAAACCACTGCACCCAGGTCGAGAAGCAAGAGCGTGGACTCCCGGTATCACGACGAGCCGGGACTTCCAGCTTTACCACTCAGCTAACTCACCGAGCAGTTCCTCAACCAAATCCTTCATAGTTACAACGCCGATGGGTCTTTCCCGGCCTGCGTGACCGATTCTCGTAACCAAAACGATTTTTCCTCTTTCACTCTGCATAATATTTATCGCCTCTGTTACAACAGTATCTGCGGGAAGCTTGCGGATTGGCTTTATAAAATTATGTAAATCACTGAACTGTTCCGTTGAGCTCAGGCAATCATAAATATTTATAAACCCAACGATATTTGCAGGCCCACCGTCATAGACGGGCAGGTGAGTAAAGAGGCATTTCTTAAATTTATGCAACAGGGCCGATTTATCGAAATTTGTATCCACCATCTGCACCTTACTAATAGGTGTCATTACAGAACTTATACGAATCTCGGGAATACTTATTATGCGGTTTATGATATCACTCTGCACGGCACTAAGGATGCCCTCCTCACGCGTTTCCCGAAAAATCGCGCTGATATGAGCTCGTCGCACAGCGGTTATTGCCGTCTCGGAAGGGGCGGGTGAACCTGTCAATTCAACCAGAATGCGGGAAAAAATTTTGAGCAACGGTACTGCCCCGCACCAGCTAAAAATTTTGGTAAATACGAATAAAACCGGCGCAAGAGAAGACATTAGATAATCGGAGCGATAAAAGAAAATGTTTTTCGGAATCAATTCGGCAAATACAAATAATATCGGTGCGGTTATACAGGTTGCAAAAACTTCGGTCGCGTGCTCAACCTGCAGCCTGCTCAGAATTATGTAAGTAACGATACTCGTAACAATATAGTGAGTGAGATTATTCCCAATCAATATCGAAAGAAGCAGGCCGGTGCTGTCACGCATACATTTGCCAAGTATGATAAATGATAATTGCTTTTTCTCAATCCCCAGTCGTAAGCGGAGCCTGCTCAGCTGGTATATCCCTGTCTCGGCTCCGGCAAAGATTCCGGAAAGAATAATCACAAACAACATCGCTAAAATTAAAAGTATTAAATTAACCATTGCTGGATGCCGGCTCAAAAGTTAATATCAGGCTTTCAATTCGCCGTTTTCGCACACGCTCGACTGTGAACCTTAAATTTTTCAAATTTGCCACATCACCGCTTTCTGGTATTTTGCCCAGAAGGGCGGTTACCAGCCCGCCCACTGTCGAAAGTCGGGTTTCTGCTACATTGATGCCGAAAGCTTCAGCCCAGTCGTGAATGGCCAGGCTGCCTGCCAGTCGATATTCAAAAGCCCCTGTCTGTTCGATAGGTTCAGTTCCGTCTGTAATTTCAATCGGCCCCAATAACTCTTCGGCAATATCCTCCAGGCTGACTGAACCTGCAATGCCGCCATATTCGTCGACTACTATTGCCGTGTCGGTACGAGTCTTACGGAAAAATTCCAGCAGAGATTCAACTGTTTTTTGCTCAGGGACAAAATTGACCTGTTGAACAAGTTTGTCCAGCGATGTCCCGGCTTCAAGCAGGAGCCGACGAAGCTGTACCACCCCGACTATATTATCTATTGTCCCGACATATACAGGCAGCTTTGTCAGATGATTTTTTTGCATCATCTCACGGGCCTGTTGGCTCGAATCTGTAACCGAACAGGCGACCATATCCACCCGAGGCCGCATCAGATGGCGAACTTTCAGAAAGCCAAGCTCGATAATGTCCGTCAGCAGTTTATTTTCGTCGGCAGTAATTAGGCCGCGTTTTCGAACCTGTTCGATGAGCAATTTGAATTCGTCTGTGCTTATTGCCCCGGACAGTTTGGCTGGCCCCAGAGCCAGCCGAAGTGTCGGCTCTACAATCAAAAACCTGAAGACAAACAGCACAGGTGCAAAAATTTGCATACAAACAAAGACCGGCAGGGCGGCAGCAACACTGACAGATTTTGAATTTGCGTAGGCCAGGAACTTTGGCACTATCTCGCCAAAGAGCACCAGAATAGTAAAAGTAACGCAGGCGGTAACAACTGCGGCGCCTGCGCCGATTCGCTGCCCGATTCTGACGGTAAGGACACTGGTGACCGCGAAAAAGAGAACATTGACTGTCATATTCCCAAACAAAAGGCAGCCGAGCAATTTATCGGGTTTGCTCAGGAGCTTTGCCGTCAAGTTCTGCAGTTTATATCTGGATTTTTGCAGCAGCTTCGCTTGGCTGCGCGGCAGATTAAAGAAGGCGGTTTCTACGCCTGAGAAAAAAGCCGAACCGGCAAGCAGCAGCAACATTAAAACAATATGGCCAATATTCTGGAAATCCTGCGCCACTGTCAGCTACTACCTTATTTAGTTTTAGGCAGAGTTATCTTAAATGTTGTACCCTCGGCTGATTTGGATTCCACTGAAATGCAGCCTCCGTGCGCATCTATTATCCTTTTGCAAAAGCAAAGGCCGAGTCCGGAGCCTGATTGCTCTGACGGCGATTTTTTATCTGCTTTCGTACTGAAGAAGGGTTCAAAAATACTTCTTAAATTGGCCGGCTCAATTCCGCAGCCGGTGTCGGTGACCTCTATCCGAACTGCATCGGCAGTCTCTTGGGCTTTTATCGTTAGAACGCCGCCACGGCCCAGCATTGCATTGCGAGCGTTAAGAATCAAATTCATTAAAACCTGCTGAAGTTGAACAGGCACAGCCCATACTGTCAGGGACTCCGGAATCCGGTTCTCTACAGTTATCTTATCTTTCGAAAAATCACGACATAGACAGGAAAAAATTTCTTCGACCAAAATGGTTAGCCGGGCGTTTTTCTTCTCCTCAGTTTCGCCGTTTGCCACCGCGAGCATACTTTCCATAATCTTCGAGGCACGCTCGCAATTTCGCACCGTCTTTCCAAGTGCCTTTTCAGCCAGTGCTTTATCCTCGGGGTTGTTCAGGGCAAGAGCCGCATAGCTCGACAGAGGTGTAAGCAGATTATTGATTTCGTGCGCTATCATACAGGTGGTGGTGCCGATGTTGGCAAGGGCCTGGAGCTGGGAAATCTGCGATTTTAAGGCATTATTTTGCTGTTGCTGAGATGTCAGGTCTTTGTGTAAAGAAAGGCGTTTCTCTATAATGCTTGTCAATTGTCTGCTCCTGTTATAGAATTTAGTGAAAAGTATTAGTTATTATCTACGTGAAACTATTGGCTTACAAATATCTATATCGACTTTTAATGTGCTTTTTCTTGAGCTATGACAAGAAAAGGGCTGGGCGCTAAAACAGTGAATTGTGTATCGTAAATCGAGCCACGAGTCACGAGACACGATAAATGAACGAGCAGAGGATTTTAGAAGAACTTTTAGCACTGTTAGAGTCAAACAGCGTTAAAATTCGCACAGAGCCGCTTGGCGGTAGCGGGGGGGGGCTTTGCACTATAAAAGGAGAGTCGGTTTTCTTTACGGACACCCAGGCTCCGTCGGCTGAGGTGGCGGCCATTTGTGCTCAGGCCGTCTCGAAAGTAGTTGATATTGGGAACATCTATATCAAGCCGGAAATCCGCCAATTTATAGAAAATCACACTAACAGCGAAAAGGAGTAGCGAAAAATGGCAGCGAAAAGAGCTGGAAAAGAGCAGGAGAAAACGCCGATGGTGCTGGTTGTCGATGACAATCAGCAAAATCTCGAGTTATTGCAGGCATATCTTGAGGATATGGACTGCCGGACGACCCCCGCGAAAGATGGGCCGAAGGCCCTGGAGATTGTAGCGAAAGACCCACCCGATTTGATTTTGCTGGATGTGATGATGCCTAAAATGAGCGGCTTCGAGGTTTGTAAGAGAATAAAAAACGACCCCAAAACCAGGGACATTCCTGTAATAATGGTAACTGCACTTAATGAATTCGGCGACATTGAGCGGGGTATTGATTCGGGCACGGACGATTTTCTGAGCAAACCCGTCAACAAGCTGGAGCTCCTAACACGGGTCAAAATAATGCTGAAGTTAAAGCATCTAACCGACAAGCTCGAACGCACTTTGGCATATTTAAGCGAGATAGAAAAACAGACCCAGATGGCAAAATCCGATTCGCAGTAGCGTCACGGGTGAAAATAAAAAATTTAAGCCTCCGCAGGAAAAGATACTTTTCATTTGATTTCAGTAGCGGAATTATATTTACAAGCCTTACTGCAGCAGCTCCCCATCGTCATCAAAAGGCCTTGAATTCGCGCCCTTTTTGCGGGCCTATAACTAAATAACCTTCAAAATACCATGAAATATCCAGGCCGGCAAAGTCCGCAAATCGGACTTTAGAACCGCAACAACCCCTACATCACACACAATCGCCACAACGAAGAGACAAAATAAAAGTCTGGGTAACTAATTGGTAAAACAGGGATTAACAGGCCTGACTGTATTGCCGATACCTGCCTTTAGTAGCACTGTGCGCTTTTACTACGGGTTATTTGGAGAGGGGCGTATGAGTAGATTACTGGAAATTCTCGGTAGGGCGATAACGGTCGATACGGCCGATTTGATGTGGCATTGGTTGAATGCGGTCAAACTTTGTGAACATGATACCGCAACCGAACAACTACAGCAACTGGACAAAATCACTGAGCTGATGGGTGATAGAAGAGCCGAGTCAGCACAAGAGCAGCTAAGGCTCTATCTTTTTGAAAATCCTTCCTGCATACGCGGACGTCTTGCGTCGGCAGCAATATGTCTGTCAAAGAGTCAACTGAACAAAACAATCGAAGAATTAAACTCGGTCTATATGCGACAGCCGAATAATACAATGGCTCTTTACGCTCTTGGCCATTGTTATGAACGACTCGGAAAAGAGTCCGAAGCGATAGAATTCTATCAGGATTGTCTGAAATTTAAAAACTATTTGCAGCTGCCCAGACAGCGGCTGGCGGCAATATATTTCAAAAATAGTCAACTGGAAAAAACCGTACTGGAATATGAGCTATTAGCAGATGAGTACCCGGATGATATATCAACGCTCGTGACGCTCGGTCATTTGTATATTGCCAGCACCAAATATACCAGCGCTATCGAGACTTTTAACGCCGCAATTTTAGCACATCCGGATAATTTTCACGCTGAAGATGATGATATAGACCACCTAATACGACAAGGCCAACTCCAGCAGGCCCAGGAGCTGATTGAGCAATTACTGGAGCAGCAGCCTGATAGGGCGGATTTGATTATCAAACGGGCGGATATTCTTGGCATGTTGGGGGAGGATAGCGAAGCAGTTTCACACTACGAGCAAGCAATTCGTATTTGCCCTGATTTTCTCGAGGCAACCATAAAACTCGGGACGCAATATCTCCAAATGCAGCAGGAGCAACTTGCTGCGCAAAAATTCAATTCTGCAGCCGAGATGAATGACCAGATAGTTGATGCGTATATCGGCCTGGCAATTGCCCAGAAATTAGATGGCATGGCATTAGATTCTCTTGCCACATTATCGCTGGCCGCAGCAATTCAACCAAATAGTTCCTTATTGTTCGCGGAGACAGCCATCTTGCAATTCAGGGCTGGCTTGGGGGCGAATTTGACGCTGCACGATGCGGGGAACTCAACGGACCTTATCGAGGCTGTGATTGTAGCGCATCGCAGGCAAATCATTGCCCGGCCGCAAAATCCGGACCTGCACTACAGGCTCGGCGTATTGACGATGAGCGTCGGCAGGATGAGCGATGGCTTAAAGGCATTTCAAAGTGCCTTGGAAATAAATCCCACCTACACCAGAGCCAGGAGCAAAATGGCCGTCTGTCTTTTTGAAATGGGCCAGAAAGAGTCCGCATTAGAGCAAATAACCAGCCCTGAATGCCTTGACAGGGACACCCTTGAGCTTCACTACAAAACAGCCTTGCTATATTGCGACAGGCTAAAGTTTGCATCATCGCTCATTAATCTTGAGCGATTTATGGAAAATAATTTTACCTGTGCAGATGCAGCGATTAACATTTCGATAGTCCTGCAGAATTTAGGGCTGTTAGACAGAGCAGCTGCTATGTGGGATAATCTCTCGGATACAACCAATCAAGCAATGAATGCTAATCAGCCATAGGCAAACACAAATACGCCAAAAAGCTAAAAAAACTATGGACTTGAATTATTCAGCTCAAAATCAAGCCCGAATGAAACATAACATATCTTATGGGACGTTATTTGTGGGGTGATTTTTGGCGGTTAAATTTCCAATGCATATTCTGCAATGGTTTGGAAGCCAATTTAGTGGCTTATCTGCCGGATTTGTAAAGTTGCTGCGATTATGGTTGACAAAAATATCTTGCACCCGAAGGCAAATTCTACTTGCTGAAAAAGATTTAGTTGCGGTTTCCGTTGAGTGTGTAAATGCTTGCTTTGAGATGGATGGCTCGGGTTTTTAGCGACATTCGCATTTGTATTACATCTCATATAGTGCTGTGTAATCATTAGTTGTTATTTTTTACGCCGCTAAGTACTTCTGCACTATTTGGCACGTTAAGTGGTTGCCAGGTGCTTAAAGTCCGATAATATGTTCTGACGGACCGCGCAGTGATAATGGTTTGCCTAAGATTTCGTAATGTAGAATCGCCCTTTTTAGTCCCTCAGTATCGGCATAATCTAACAAAGGTTGGATAGAAGCCATCGATGCTTCCGTTTCTGCAGAAAGAGCAGGCTGCTTATCTTCGAGCGGCTTCAGAGGTTCGCAAATGAATTCCTGGACTTCTTCAAGCTCGGGCTGAATTTGAACTTGTGGACTCGGCACCGGTAATTTTAGCACCCGGGGTGGTTGCGGGGTCTTAAGCCGGACGGCTTCTTGCTCTTCAGCGGCGAACTTCCACCCAACAGGCTGGGGACGTATAACTTTTCTGCGTGGCTGCTGAGGCTGTCTTCTATGTGGTGGACGGCTGCCCGGACGTTGCACCTGACGGTAAGCGGTTTTCTGAAAGGCTCTGGAGGCACCAGTTCCCTCAGGCTGCTCCTCATCCTTCTGTTCAACCTTATTTGATTTTGCTTTAAGGATAGTGCCCAGCACATAGAAAACGGCCAGGACAGCGACAACCAGCAGTTGCATCCAGCCGATATCTTCACCGTTGCGGGCCAGCATTATCTGTGCAAGAAAATCGTTCATAATTCTTCTTTACAAGCCGGATTCTTCACGCCGCTCAGAATAACGACATAATCCCGGCGCCGCGATAAAGAACACCACTCAGAATGACAAACTGTCTGATTTTATTCTTTCTTTTCGGGCTTTGCAATGGAATCACGCATCGAGGTATCAGCCATAATGTTTTTCATTCTGTAATAATCCATAACGCCGAGATTGCCCTTCTTGAAGGCTTCGGCCATAGCTAGTGGTACCTTTGACTCGTTTTCTACTACCAGGGCCCGCATTTCCTGCTCGCGTGCGAATGCCATAGCCCGGCGTTTTTCTGCCTCGGCCTTTGCCCGGCGCATATCGGCTTCAGCCTGGGCGGCTTGAAGTTTGGCGCCGATATTCTCGCCTACATCTACGTCAGCAATATCAATAGATAAAATCTCATAAGCCGTCCCTGCATCAAGTCCCTTGGCTAAAACTGCCTTAGAAATCCCGTCCGGGTTTTCTAAAACGCTTTTGTATGAT
>SDBT01005239.1_pt1 | contig 21855 bp, 49 predicted proteins | sample 2277101 | NCBI WGS metagenome assembly SDBT01 (sample SAMN10404973, study PRJNA504765) | marine sediment metagenome | isolation source: marine sediment core GS10_PC15, 103 cmbsf | place: Arctic Ocean: Southern Knipovich Ridge | collected 2010 | reverse complement strand
AGAGCTAAATTAGCGGATTGGTTTGATGAAGATGTGAGAACTTCCGAAGAAACAAGCACAGTACCATTTACAGAAAAAGATGTTAAAGCATATTTAGATGAATGTATTATTTTTTGGAGAAAGGAACGCGATAATCCATTAATAAAAGAGTATAACGATTTCTCATTATTTTGTGAAAAGTATGCTGATAGAAAAGGGTTAGGATTTATAAATAATTTTTCTTCTTTTAAAAAAGAAAAACAACAAAAAGAGCAACATAGAATTAGTATGGCAGAACACTATGTAGATGCATTTCAGAGTGTTAGGATGTCGTTGTTTGGAGAACTATTACCAGTGGAGGAAAAAGATGAGCCGAAAACAACCGAATCCTAAACCACCACATATAAAACATAAACCACCACCGCCCCCAGCGCCGCCTCCATGGAAGACGTTTAAAGATTTTGGGATTTTTGGTAGTTATGAAACAAAAGAAAGCAAGCAGGCTACCCGCGATTGGAAAAACTATATTCGTGGATATGGGGAAGGGATAAAGGCAGGTAGAGGATGAGAGATATATCAGCAGTACTAGTAATAATATCAGGTATAATGGCAGGCATAGCGTTTGTATCTGCACTAATAATAATTAGTGTATATTTTACAGTAGGACCAGAAGCAGCACGTGAATTGTTAAGGATGGTGTTACATGTTTAACTATAAAATCACATATATGGTAGAGCCAGCTTGTTGGACTATTACTGAATGGGAATATGAGTGTAAAGCGTGGACAAAACGGGGCGCATGGAAACAATGGCTTACAGCAACTAAAAAGCACCCTCATTATGCTTCTTATGAGTATAGACACAGTTACAGGTATATGAGAAAGGATATTACGAGATGTTCAGAAAATACGAAAAAACTTTCAGAATCCCCATCTCGCAAGCGAAGGTAAGGGGTAAGTTCTATCTGTCGCACAAAGAGGTTGCTGCTTTGCTACGAGGAAATGTAGTAATAGAAGAAAAACTGGATGGTGCAAATACGGGAGTGGTGCGTCATAAGAAAGGGTTCACCCTGCAGAAGAGAGGTTCGTTGGTTGGTCCTAGTGAACATGCACAGTTTAACTACCTTCACTCGTGGGCTAATAGGGATAAGTACAACCAGTTGATGAAGATACCTGTAGGTTATATTATATATACTGAATTACTGTATGCTGTCCATCACATTTATTATGAGGAGTTACCTGACTATGTAATAATAATAGATGTATGGAATGGCCGTAAGTATCTGAATAGGAAAGAGAAAGAACGATTTTGTGAAAAACATGATTTAGTATTAGCCCCACTGATAGCTGAAGGACATTTCAACAAAGACGAGTTGTTTGGCTTAATTCCACTTGTTTCTGCATATGGAAAACAAATTGAAGGGGTGGTAGTAAAAAAATATCATAGAAAAAATAAATTATATAAGAAGGGAAAAATAGTATTACCTGATTTTTTCAACGCGTTGGAGAATAGTAAGCACTGGACAAGAAACCCATACAAGAGGAATAAATTATGTTAGTAATAAAAGTGTTAATAGAGGTAATGGAAGAGGAAGACCTCCCAACATCAATATTTTTATAAAAAGGAGAAAAAAAACAATGAATAAACAAACCATCTATTTAATAGGACAGATATCACCTCGGAAACCCGAGACCTATGATTGGAGAGAAAGAGTACGAAATCATTTTTCTGCGCGAGAAAATAATTACAACCATGATGTAGCAGTGGAGACACAAAGCATCATGCCTCCCTACGATATATTTGGGGAGGATAAAAAAATGGATATGCCCATGATGGTGCTGACAGCACCTAAAGAACCCAAGTTTGAAATATTTGACCCATGCCATAATGAATTTAATAAATCAGTATTAAAAGATGAAATGAATAGGGTAGAAGATGTCTATGAAGTCGCAGGGTTAGACCTTATTGTACCAAAAGACAGACAATTTGTTGCAAGAAGCACTATTTGTTTTGCGAATTTGAATTGGTATGATTATCCTGACCCAATGATTGGGACTATGTTTGAACTAGCCTGGTATGCTGATGCGTCTGAGAAAGCCGTTATTGGCATTTTTAATGGTGACCATTCTAGAGACACATACTGTAGACATCCTTTTGTTAGAAGCGCGGTTCACACATGGGTAGAGAATGAGATTGATGCTTGTAGAATTGTAGAACGATACTTTGGCTAAGGATAATAATTATGACTGAAGAAAAGATATATAGAACTGGCCATCCATCCAAAGAATATTTAAAAAAGGAAAAAGAAAGAAGAGAACAAGAACTATCAGAGATAGGACCTTGGTGGTGGGAAATACTTAAAAGAATATTTTGTTTATAAAAAGGAGAAGGATAATGAGATTTGATGATTGGATTATAGAAAAATGGATAAAGAAGTATGCTATAAAGAAAACATTATCACAAAAAGGCATAAAAAATCTTATATCTAAGCATTGGAATAAATTGGTAAGTATGCAGGAAGATGCAGATTATAGACAAAAGCAATCAGATATGAATGATTATTATGACCGCCGTCATAGTTCTATGCACGGTGATTGGTAAATAAAAATTAAAAGGAGAAGGGAAATGACAATTGAAAAATTAGTAGTAAAAGAGTTCGTAGTACAAAGGGATGATGGTCGTCTTGAAACAGGAGAAACCTACACATACTTTGTAGATGATTATGGAACTCTGTACAGACCTAAGGCCGGTTTTACCGTTACAGGTGAAAAGTTAATGGATAAGTTTGAAGAGGTAGGAGAATTAGAGGAGGATTAAAGTGAGTTATTGTAGATTCTTAAGTGGAGATGTATACATGTACCCAGATGTATCTGGTGGAATTACATGTTGTGCATGTGCACTATCAGATAGAGTTAAAAGTATTTTTACCGAGGGGTACGAAAACCACCCATTGTTTGGAACTGTTTCTGGATGTGGTGATTGTGCAGGAGAAGGTTGTGACGGATGTATGATGCCAGGAAATATGAATTTTGAAACATATCAAGAAGCTTTGGGCCATTTACGCGCGCACAGAAAAGCTGGGGATAAGGTTCCTGAATATGCTTTTGAAGGTTTAATTAGAGACATGAAAGCAGGGGATACATTAGACGGGTGTTTCTGTGAGTGTGGTGAAGTGGCTATGATTCATAATATTAAAGATGGCACAAGTAAGTGTGTAGAATGTGGTTTAAAAGGATAATAAAAGATTAAATGGATTCAAGAGAAATTCCTATAATAATGAATGACATCGCTGCGAAGTATGGTGTAGTGGTGAGGAGAGATACGGAAAACTGTGATGATAACTATGGTGCTAGTGCTGGTAAAGAAATATTTCTTGGAAACTTTAATGACCCTGGTATAGAACTTTTAGCATTTTTTCATGAGCTTGGTCATACTCTAAGTAGTACCGTTTGTAAAAGAGGTAGTGTTATGACAGCTCTTTCAGGTGAAGGTCTAGCGTGGGAACTAGGATTAGGAATTGCCTTTGAACATGATTATGAATGGGATTATTATGGGTATGAAATGGTTTGGGCTCGTAAACAATTTAGTACTTATAAACATAAATAGAAAAAAAATGTAGTTTAAGAGGACGGTTACGAAATAGAATGATAGGCATATTAGGAGATATAATACTAATGAGACGGCTATCGATATTATTTATAGTGTGTTTTACAATAATGTTATTTATAAAGAAAAAGGAAGAGAAGTGGTTTGGGCTGGCTATATTAACTGCTTTCTCTATTTATCTATTATATATTTACAGGGTTACAGGGGGGATTTAAAATGATTGTAGTAAATTTTCTGGCCGGGCCAGGAAGTGGTAAGTCTACAACTGCTGCTGGAGTGTTTGCTTTACTCAAGCTACACGGAGTCAATTGTGAGTATGTTCCTGAGTTCGCTAAAGACTTAACATGGGAGAATAGACATAAGACCTTAGATAACCAGATATACATATTTGCAAAACAACAACACAGATTATGGCGTATGCAAGGTGAGGTAGATGTAGTAATAACAGACGCACCTTTGATACAAGGATTGGTATATACTGACGAGAACCCAGCCTTGACACAGCTTGTAATACAACAGGTTAATGAATTTGATAATATTAACTTCTTCCTTACTCGTGTAAAGGTTTATAAGCCTAAGGGGAGAACTCAAACTATGGAAGAGGCTATAGAGATGGATAACAAGATTATAGAACTATTACTATCTAATGGAATTAAGTTTAGAGACATCCATGGTAATAAGGAGGCTATCAATACAGCTACTCAAGTAGTATTAAGTAAACTAGGAGTAATAGGTATGGGCTTTAAAGTAATAGAATACAGGGAGGTGAATTAGTATCGGTACAGTAGTTAAAAAGAGACGTAAAAAGATGGCTAAACACAAGCATCGTAAGAGGTTGAAGAGAACAAGACATCAAAGGAGAAAGAACTAGTGGATATTACTAATAACTGGATTATTTTTACTATACTATTTCTACTAATGATGTGGTTAGGTAGTGATGTGTTTGGTAGAATGTGGCGTTCTATATTACTATTTATACACATTGCTTCGGGAAGTAGGTTATTTCAGTATGTAATGCTTTATACCCCAGAAGATCCATCTGTTCCAGAAGAGGACCGTGGTGTCATGGGAATAGTGTTTTCTAACGATGAAGAATATATGAATAAGATAATGAAAATAACGGAGGTGAAAGACAAATGAGAATATTTGGAGGATTAAAAGATTGTGAGTGTGCGTGCGAAATAACAAAGAAACCTAGCGGTCCTTTAACTGCCAAAAGGGAAGACCTTGCTTCAGGTCAGTGCTGTGGTGGAACCACGGACGATTGTTGTACAGAAGAAGAAGACGAACCAGCTAAACAGAGCCTGTGGTCTCGTTATTTAGAAAGACTAAAAAAGATCACAGGAGGACAACCACCAAAATGCCATTAGGAGGAACAATGACATTAATAGATCATAATAAAGAAGATGAGTATATATACCCCTTACCGCCTATTTTTGAGACGGATGACGTGTTGCCGCCAGATTTAGTAAGAGGACCTAAGCCAAGCGGGAAGAGAGGATCTAGAAGACCTCCTACATATGAAGGTAAGCAACCACAGAAGGGGTCAAGGAAGAGACCAGAGAAAGGGTCAAAGAGAGGTTCTGAGTAGTGGTGTAGCCAAAGAAAAGCAAAACAACCCAGAGCATACAAACAGGGTAAATTTAAAAAAAAGCAAATCAAGTAATTAAGGATAAGTATGAATTTATTTAAATTAGGAAACTTTATATTACATTCAGGACAAAAAGGTCATTTTAAGATAGACTGTGATGCCTTAACTGAATTAGATGTAAAGACGTTGGCTTATATAATATCAAAAGAATTTAGATTTTCTAAAGTAGTAGGTATACCTACAGGGGGTACAAGACTCGCAGAAGCGTGTGGGGTGTGGACTAAAGAATACGGACCACTGTTAATTGTAGACGATGTACTAACAACAGGAGCATCAATGGAGGAAGAGAAGGAGAAGCATCCGTATTTACATGTGATAGGAGTAGTCTTGTTTGCACGAGGACCGTGTCCATCGTGGGTACACCCGCTCTTTGATATGGGGAGGTGGTTTAATTATTATGACGACGAAATCGCATAGAGAAGGTAATGTTGTATAAAAATAATTAAGGAAAAGGAGAGAGTTATGCCGTACATTAAACAAGAAGATAGGCCTACTATGGACAAAGTAGTAGAAGCAATGGTAGAGGCTGGTGTCAAGGCCAATGGAGATTTGAATTACATTCTTTATAAGTTCTGTAAATATAATGTAGTACCAAGTTATGGTAATTATAAAAATTTTTGTGGTGAATTAAATGAGTGTGCCGAAGAGATCAGACGTAGAATGACTGGTCCTTATGAAAATGTTAAAATTGATGAAAACGGAGATGTATAAATAATCGCCCGGCTGCTGGAACTCGTTGCGAAACTATAATGAGAAACTGCGTTTACGAAGCCTGAAGGCAGCCGGGTTTTTAAAAAAAGGAGAAGGATGTGAATATTGAATTTGAAGTAGTACTAGAACCAAGAACAGAAGATGGTGGGTTTGGCCCCAGTGTATGTTCAAAATGTGGTGCTAAAACCACTGGTTATTTAATGATAAAAGTTATTGAAACATGTTCTATTCTTTTGTGTAGAGGATGTTTAGAAGAAGGAATCGAGGTGATATGTGGTGCGATGGTTAAAAGTTATAAGGAGGAATTATGGCGACAATAAATTATACAGGACCAGAAGAGTTTGAGGGGTTAATACACCTATTTGATTTAGAATTTAATTTATTAAGTGGTGTTACAGGAAGGGCTGTAGCAGCAGGACCTTCTGTGGAAGAGACAGTTAGTATGACGGAGCAGATATTATTTGATTCAGGATATTCTATAAACAATGAGGATGTCTACGAAGTAGTATATTTAGATATAAACTTAAATTATATAGATGTAACCGAGAGCTACGCATCAGTTGTGGTGTCTGCGACAACAGTATCTGGATAGAGGTAAATATGACTGAAGAAAGCTTGTTAAAATATAGCCGTAAACTACTAGTACATGATTCTATAATTAGTATGTTTAAATCTTATATCAAATCGTATAGTCTTGGTTCAAAAATATCAGAAGAAGATTTACATAGAATGGTGTCTCATTTTTCAGAGATCTATACAGATTATATAACCAGAAGTTTTGAGGAGTTAGACATTCAAACACTTGAGGTTGAGAATGCTCCCCGCATAGTTAGAAATGAATTGATGACCAAGGTCGCTGGTATGCTTGCATCTAAGCTGGCAGTAGAGATATTAATGTTAGATATAGTATTAAAATACGAGGAATTGGTATGAAGAAATTTATAATTAATGAATGCAGGTCTAATTGCGAATGGGATAGGAATAGGTGAGGTTCCACATAAATTGAAGAGTGGCAAACAATTTAGTACTAAAATTATAACAACCCCATTTTGTAATGTTGTTAAAGGAAGCAGCAATGTAGTAAACTCAAGAAATTAACTAACCTATAATAAACATGAAGGGGTAGCGCTATCCCTTCAAATCTTATATGGAGGTGGCTCTCAAAATGACAGGTATATTTACCTATACTAAGTTCTATCTATCTATGGATGGAACCCTATCTAATCGCCCACATATATTACAAACCCAAACAATAAAAAATAAAGGAGGAACAACATATGGCTGGCATAAACCCTGTATTAGATGTAGAATATCTAAACGCAATAGGCGAATTCTGTAAGGTCTACGGGGGATGGGCAGTGGCTATATTTGAAGGTTTTTTTATCATGTTTCTTATACGCTTACAGCGTAAAGATAGAAGAGAAGCAGCTGAGACATTTAACAGTTACCACGAGGAGTTAGTGGATTTGGTTACGGTTTCGCAAGAAACTAAAGCTTCCGCTGCATCAAGAATACTAGAACAGACAAGAGAGATTAAAACTGTTAAAGAAGTATTACAACAGTTAGTTATGAGTCATATAGGCGGAGGAAAAGTAAACGTAGAAAAGTTAATAGTAAGTGAAGAGTGTGATGAACATACAATAACAGACTTTTTAGCAAAACAGATAAAAGAAGAAAATAATAAATAACTAAAAGTCTATGAAAACACCCATATATGAAAAGTATGGTATTTATAACATGGAAGGAAAGAAACTAAAAAATTCTAAACAAATTCTTACGGACAAAAATCGCTTTTGGGGACCAATAACAGAAAGCGTGTTAGATCGGATACCTAATAACATTTATGGTATCTTATTACATAGAACATACATCAATGGAGAAATCCATTGGGTAGTTAGAGAATCGGAAAAATCAAAAATTTGTACATTAGACCAAGCCAAACAGTGGGCCAACAAAAATTTAAAGGAAAGCCCACCATGAAAGGGGAAAAATGTGGGAAGAAACTGATGATCTGGTATATCTAGAAGAAAAAAGTAAGAAGTTTAGTAAACAGTTTGAACGACTAAATAGAATAAAAAAGAAGCACGCAGAGGAAAGAATCAATGGAATAGTTCGACAGAGTATTGCACGAAATAACGGCAATGGCGGGCCTGGTAAACGAAAGGTGTTATTTAAATCACGGAAGAGGCGTAAGACCCCCTCAAGCAGTTGATTATTTATGTCAACATCAGATGCTTAATTATAGTCAGTAATGCGGAGAAATCCGCTAAACATATAGATGGGAAAGTACAAAAATAATTATTGGAGAGGTGTACTATGACTGGCTATGATGACATTTGGAAGCAAAAGAAAGAGGATATCCTAAGCGGTATAGACAAGTTAATGGAGGAAGAATCAGTTGACAAAGGTATTTTAGAATTGATGAAAGAGCTCGCGGAAGGAGCAAAAGTTAAACCGTCCATAGGAAAGTATATGGATGAACAATTAGAGGAGGATTAAAATGGCTAGAAGGAGAAGGTGGACTTACACAGAAAAACAAGCATTAGCAGAAAATTATGAAACTGCTACAATAAAAGAATTAATGGAACTGCTTACAGGAAGAAATGCAGACATGATTAATGCACAAATTAAAAGACTTAAAAAAGCCAAGAAGATAGAAGGTGGAAAAGCCGAAGATACAATTCAAAGGTCTTATGAACAGAGAGGACTGTAACATAGGAGAGGAATGGTAATACTTAAAACTAAAGAAGAAATAGAAAGGATAAGAAGAAGCTGTTACATAGTAGCAGACATATTACATGAGCTTAAAAGAATAATAAAACCTGGTATTACAACTAATTTTCTGAATTGTTTAGCAGAAGAATTAACAGAATGTAATAGAGCTAAACCAGCGTTTCTTAATTTTAAAGGATATCCGTTTACTATCTGCGCATCAGTAAATGATGCTATAGTTCATGGATTTCCAAATGATAGAAGATTACAAGAAGGAGACATTGTAACTATAGATTATGGTGCTCTTTATGATGGTTGGTACGGTGATGCCGCATTCACAGCAACAGTAGGAAAAGTCTCTTTAGAAACAGCCAGCCTTGTAAGGATTGCTGAAAGATGTTTAGAAAAAGCTATTGAAAAAGCTGTTCCTGGAAATAGGTTAGGTGATATATCAAATGCTATACAAACGCACGCTGAGCGAGCTGGTTGCGCCCCTATAAGGGTATATGTAGGACATGGTATAGGTAGGGAGTTACACGAAGCACCTAAGATACCTAACTATGGAAACTCAAAAGAAGGTATAATGTTAAAAGAAGGAATGGTTCTTGCGATAGAACCGATTATCTCGGCTGGTAGTTATGAAGTAATATACCCTGATGGTAAATGGGATGCAAGAACAAAAGATGGTAGTCTGGTAGCGCAGTTTGAGCATACTGTAGCTATTACAGAAGGTGGCCCAGTTATTTTAACGGAAAAGTAATTTTTTAAGAAAAGGACTTGACAAATAAGATTTAATGATTATATTAAAAGGGGAGGCAATAATGACAGATGATTTAGAAGGCAAACGAACGGAGCCATTTTTGATGATTCCAATTAGAATCATGAAGAATAAAAGATTTAAAAAATGGATGGGAACAAGGGAGTTTCAAGTGTGGGCTCATTTATATGAGTCTATCATTAGAAGCCCAGAAATGACACATAAGATATCGAGATTTATATTTAAAAAATATTTTCAAAATGGCATTTTAGCTGCTCGCTGGGATCAAAAGAAAATGGCTGTGGAACTAGGGCTCAGTGAGAATAGCGACGGGTATATATCAAGATTACTTAGTAGTATGGAGGAGAAAGGTATAATCAAAAAACACAAAAAGAGATGGTATACCAAGAACTTAAAGATTTATGAGTTAGGAACTCACAGTGGAGAGCCGTATAAACATGAAAGTCTACATGCAATAACTAGTTTTGTTAAAACGGATGCAGAAAAAACCCTTGAATTCTTCGAAGGAAAGATATCCGAACTTTCCTGTGAGGAAGGTTCAGAGTCTTCCTGTGAGGAAGGTTCTTATATACTAGAATAAATAACAACTATAGAATAAATAACAAGTAAACTAACGTTTACTATAAAGAGTTCCAAATCAATAAAATTAAAAAAAAACTAATGACTATAACTTATTTGAATTTATATACAGCAAAACAACTCATGAGATTGAAGAGCGCAACGGGGTTGGTGTCGTTTGTGACTACAACGTGGAATGGCACCCCAATCATGGTTACTTGGAATACACTTGCTTCTGACATCATGGAGATTTGGGGTAACGATATTTGGGGTAACGCTGTTGTTGAAGATGAAGATATGTTGTTTTTGGCTGATATCATAAAAGACTTTTTACAAGGAGAATTAGAGATATGACTAAAGATTTAATGACTACAAATGAAGTTAGGGATATTACACTTAAGGTGGGGGAGTTAATTGATAAAGACAGTGTTTACATGCAGATTGCTACGCGCGGACACGCCGATCCAAACATAAAGATGTATGATATTTTTAAAACGGGAGTGTTCGACGGAGACTATCTGTCAGAAGATTTTTATGTATGTAAGGTTTTAAGAGATTTAGGATTCACTGTTTATGTTGATCCCAATGTAAGAACCATTCACAATGGGATGATGTAAAGGAGATTTAAATGGATTTACTAGACGAACAATTAAAAGTAGGTTTAGAAGGTAATTTCGAAAGAGGATGGGAAATATGTAAACAACTCGAAGAGGAAAGACCCAACTGTAATAGGTCGGCATTCAATCGCGGATGGTATTTAATGATGCGTGATGATCTTCATAATGGTTTTGAGTTGATGAACAGAGGTAGATGGGAAGAGATTTGGGGGAATGTCCATATAGGAACCAACAAAACTATCTATGATGGAAGAGAGTTAAACGGGGAGCATATTCTATTTACCATGGAAGCCGGGTTTGGTGATGAGATGGTATATGTGCGTTTTGCTAAAGAATTAAGCGAGCGCGGAGGAAGAGTAACTGTAGCATGTAGCGACGGTTTAAAGTCAATGTTTTCAAGGATACCTCATGCGTCTGCTGTTGTTGATTACAAAGCAGCGTTAGCAATGTACCATGATTACTGGGCACCATCAATGAGCACCCCATATATATTGGGAACAACATATGAAACATTGAACGGACAGCCGTACCTCTCAGCCAGTCAGGAATCAATAGACAAGTTTAGATTGGTTGTAAACAGTACTAAATTAAAAGTAGGAATTCGTTGGTCAGGTAATCCAACATTTGAGCATGAGCAATTTAGATTGTTTCCAGAAAAGTTAATGTTTGATACTGTAAATGTAGATGGTGTGCAAGCATATAGTTTACAGAAAGATTGGAATAAAGAATATCCCAGACATATTATACCGCTGGATAAGTATTTGAATGATTGGGAAGATACAGCCGGCGCAATCGGAAATTTGGATTTAGTTATTAGCTCTTGTACTTCAGTAGCTCATTTGGCAGCTGCCATGGGAAAACCAACGTGGATAGTGGTACCTATATTACCTTATTACACATGGGCATTGCCTGGTTCTGATTCACCATGGTATGATAGTGTAAAATTATTTAGACAAGATACAGTTGGAGTATGGGATCCGACTTTTGGTGCAGTATATAATGAATTAAAGGAAAAAGCAAATGTATAGATTTACAAGTAAAGAATTTATTAATAGTGGTTCATTTTTAGATTTATTTGATAATAAATATGGACCATACTTAGCTGGCAGACAGAGGACTTTCAGAAAGATTATGGAATTGTTAGAGTTTAAAAGTAAAGATTTTTATACAATAGTAGAAACAGGTTGTTACAGAGCAGTTTCAATAGACGGAGACGGACATAGCACTTTGTTATTTGATGATTTTGTAAACTACTACGATGGTATAGTTTTCACCGTGGACATAGATAAAAAAGCTTGTGATAAATGTGAAAGAGTAACAAGTTCAAAAGTAAGAGTACATAACGGAGATAGTGTAGAGTTTCTGTGGAACTTTGATTACGAAAAAGATATAGATTTAGTTTATTTGGATTCATATGATATAGTTATGAGTAATACAGAAACAGCGCATCCTTCTATGCTTCATCACATCAAGGAACTATGTGCAATCATAGGAAAATTAAAGCTCGGCGCAATAGTCTTAGTTGATGATAATTTGAATGAGAAGATTGGTAAGGGTGCTTATGTAAATGATTTTATGAAAAATTTAGGATATAAGAAAATTGTGGATGAATGGCAAATAGGTTGGATTTTATAATAATGTAACCACCTATATTATAGGGAGAAGGAGAACAAAATGATTAATTCGTATAGAGTACCATATGTTATTGAAAAAGGGGAAAAGGATCAAGAGAAAGTTTATGATTTATATTCAAGAATGTTGAAAGACAGAATTATCTTTATGGGTGGTCTTTTCACATCCGATATGGCTGATTGTATTGTAGCACAGCTTTTATTTTTAGAGGCTGATGATGGGGATAAGGATATCTGTATGTACATCAACTCTCCAGGCGGTGAGATTTCAGCCATGTATGCAATATATGACACCATGAATTATATCAAACCAGACATCGTTACTGTTGGGTATGGGATGATAGCTAGTGCTGGTAGTTTTATCTTGACCGCAGGAACTAAAGGTAAGAGGTGTGCTTTACCTAATACCAACATTATGATGCATGAGTTGTCAGGCGGAGCCAGTGGTAAGTATGGTGATATAAAGGTGGCATATAAATACGTGTCAAGCTTGTATGATAAAATGGCACAACATTATTCAGAAATGACCGGCCAAGATTTAGAAAAAGTAAAGATTGATATGGAAAGAGATTATTACATGACTCCAGAAGAGGCCAAGGAGTATGGTTTAATAGATAGTGTGGAATACAAGAGGGAGTAAAGGAGATTTAAATGGCCATAAAATATGGGAAAGAATTTATAAAGCCTGATGGTAGGAAATTAGCCTCCGGCGGGCCAAGAGACTTACAAAGGCGTCAGAAGCAGGTTGCAAGAGAACAAACCGAATTAATTGATTTCTTACGCTCTGAAATAAGAGATTTAAACGAGCGATTGGCTATTAAGACAGTTGGTACCGGGGAATACACCGGGGAACAAGTTGATAATGAGATTAGAAAAGCCGTAGCTGACGCTGTAAAGGAAGTTAAAGTATCTACTGAAGAGGAGCTGACAGAATTAAGAGCTGCTGCAGAGAAGAAATTAAATGGGGTGGAGACCAAGTATTCCGCGTTAGAACAAGAAGTAATAAATGTGGAGAATCAAAGAGTTTCCTTGGCGAATGAACTATTAGAAGTTAAATCTGGCGGAGACCCAGATGAGTTGTATAAGTCTAGAAAGAGGGGTGAAGAACTTCAAATTGAATTAGGGAAATTAACCAAAGAAAGAACAAAGTTAAACGAAGATATAATGTCATTGGTCTCCGAGAAAGATGGTTTAAACATATTACATAATAAAGACATGAAGAAGTTCCAAGCCGAGATAGAATTTTTGATTAAGGAAAAAACAGATTTAACTAATAAACAAAATAAAGAGATAAGTAAGTTCCAACTAGAGTTGGAAAAGAAAAAAGGTGAAATAAAAGTTTTAAAAGCAAAAACCAAACAGACAGGTGCTGATGAAGAGATTACCAGTTTATTGAAAGAGCAGACTAAACAGATAGAGGCGTTGACAGAAGCTCTTGCAAACGCGGAACACCAACTTGAAATTGAAACTAACAGACCTAAGATGAAAACAGCTTTTATAGATCCTTTAGAAAAAGACGCTGGTTCAGATTTAAAGTCTCATATAGAAATTAAAGACGAAGCGTCTAGCGGAGAAAAAGGTAAGATAGACGACAAGGTAGCAAGATTAAGAAGTTTGATGGGGAAACTTCCTAAGGCAAATGGATAAGAAAAAGGAGGATTTAATCATGGGTAGTAAAGGTTTAGATATTGGTACTAATATGCTTGTAGCAGCAAGTCTTGATGAAGACGGATCTCCAGTCTTTAGAATGGAAAGAGATGCTTTTTATACAATAGTACCTAAATCAGAAGTAAACAAAAATAGCATTAAAATGTCGTTAGAAAAAAGAGGATGTAATTTTATTACAAACGCTGAAGGTGCATTTACAGTAGTAGGAGAAGAGGCTCTCCAAATTGCTATAGAAAGAAATGATGTAGCAAGGCGACCGTTAAAAAGAGGAATTATATCACCTAAGGAGAAAGCATCATTACCTATGCTAAAGTTGATTATAGAGAGTTTAATAGGTAAAGGTGAAGAAGGTGATGTCCTTATTTATTCAGTACCAGCAAAACCTATAGACGCTGTTTTCAACGTTGTATATCATACAGAAATTATGAACATGTATTTGAGTCAGATGGGATATGACGCCAATCCAATCAACGAAGGGTTTGCTGTAGCGTTGTCTGAGCTACTTGACGATGGACTTACAGGTATGTGTATCTCGTTTGGTGCTGGAATGTGCAACGTCACTGTGATTCATCAAGGCGATCCGTTGGTAGAATTTAGTATGACTAAAGCCGGTGATTTTATAGATCAGTCTGTTGGAGAAGCTCTTGATATTTCTCCCAGTTTAGTACAACTTGAAAAAGAGGCAGGGGTGGATTTATTGAAACCAACTAATCAGATAATGGAAGCAGTTTCTGTTTATTACAGTTCTGTAATTACTTATACATTACAGAATATAGCGTATGAATTGGAAAGACGTGAAAAAGATTTACCTATTTTCAGAGAGCCAGTCCCAGTGGTTGTCTCTGGTGGTTTAACTCTTGCAAAAGGGTTTACTAAAAAAGTAGAAGAATGTATGCGAACCGTGAATTTTCCATTAAAGATAAGTGAAATAAGGAAAGCTAAAAACCCGATGACGGCAGTTTCTAATGGCTGTTTTTTAGCAGCACAATTATAGGGGGGATGATATGAGAGATTTAAATGCTAAAATACCTGGTGCAGAAAACTTCAGGTATAAGGAACTTGTTAGATCACAAACTGCTTTGAGGAAGGGAATTAAAAATGAACCTACTGATGAGCAGTGGGGGTGTATAGAGTTGTTAGCGAAAGAAATACTACAACCAATAAGAGATAAGTTTGGCAGGATAAGAATAACTAGTGGTTTTAGGAGCGTGGAATTGTGTGAGGCGGTGGGTAGCGATAAAAACTCTAATCACGCAAGAGGACAAGCGGTTGATATAGAACCGATAGGGACAGATGTAAAATTAATCGATATTATGGATTTTATTTGCACTGAGCTGGAATATCGCGCAGTCATTGCAGAATATTTTCCAGGTGGATGGATTCATGTGGCTTATAGAGAAGGTGGAAATATTAAGAGACTAAAATTAAAAGACGGAGCACATCATTATAAAGACGTGTCTTTGGATTATATAAAATCTTTATATGATGTTTAAGTTGTATTTGTTCTACCGAACAGAAAAAATTAAAAAAGAGGAGATTTGGAATTATGAGTGATAGTAGGATATTTGGAGAGGTAAAATGGTTTTCCAACGAAAGAGGTTACGGATTTGTAACTAGAGATGATATTGAGAATGAAGAGTATTTTGTTCATTTCAGTAGCATTACGATGGATGGGTTTAAAACCCTTAAAGCTGGGCAGAAAGTTTCTTTTGTTTTAAGACAAGAGGAAAAGGGTCTGCAGGCTAAAGAAGTAGAATTAGAAGGTTAATCTAAATGTAGTTGTTCATCATACCAACAGACTTTTAAAATAAAAATGGGGCTCTGGTCTGTAGTCCGTTGAAAGGAGAGATATTATGGTGTACAAAAATAATTTTATAGCAGTAATAAAACATAAAGGTAGAACAATGAGAGACAATGGTGGTGTCGTAAGATTACCGCCTGGTTCTGAGTACTCAATTCTACTGAAGAACAAAGATTCTCGAACGGCAATAGCCAGGATTTCAGTTGATGGAGAAGATGTAATGGATGGACATCGTTATATTGTGCCTGGCCACACCCAGAGAGAGTTGAAAGGTTTTCTTAAAGGACTTAATGCTACCCACAAGTTCAGAGTTATTAAGAAGACTAAACAGATTGCACGTTATCGCGGAGATAGACTTGATGATGGTATGGTTGAAGTGGAGTTCTGGTATGAGCAAGAGCACAGAGTAACTCCATGGGTTATTTGTGATGAGAACCATAGACAACCTTGGCCCAGCCCAAACCCTTGTGATTATAGGTTTGGTGATAGTACGGCAGGGTTTATGGGAAATCAAACTACATATACCTCAGCTAATTTTCATCAGGTAAAAAGCTTTTCGCCCGGAGTGAAGTCGTCAATTACGACATCATGTAATGTTCCTACCCCAAAAAGGGATGAAGTAATAACTGTAAAAGGGTCTAAAGCGCATCAGAACTTTCAGTATGGTAATATTGGTACGCTTGAGAGCCACTCTTCGACTATAATTATTAGACTGAGGGGTACTGTAAAAAAGCGCGGGGAAACTAGACCCGTCAAAAAAGTTATTACCACCCGGTCGAGGATTCAATGTACGACTTGCGGTAGGAAATGGCGTTCACATTTAAAGTTTTGTGGTAATTGTTCCACAGCTTTAGATTAGCACACTAATGATGAACAACTACATTTTATAAGGAGATTTACATGTTAGTAGCAGAATTATTATTAAGAAAAGAAAATTTAAAATTACAGATAGATGAATTAGAAAAACATTTATCTATTGAGGAAGTGTCAGGAAACATTAACAAAATAATAAATAGGTTATTTGAGTTAGAAGATGTACTTCAGAGATATGTTGTTGCACTGGATAAATCCAATAATAGCAATATAATTACTGTGGGTTCCTCTGAGATAAGTGTTATGACTGCCCTTAGATTGAAGAATAATACCAATAGAAAGATTGATGTGTTAACTGATTTAATAAACTCCAATACAAAAATAGACATTCTAAATTTGATTGAGCAGAGAACAAAGCTGTTTGAAGAATACGTTCTATTTAGCAAGGCAATTAGTCTTAGTGATTGGAGCGTGGAAGTTGATTAAGAAAATCTTTCTAAAGGAGCTAATGTATAAAGATGCCTATTCTTAAATTGTGGGCGGAGTTTGATGAGTTAAATATAAAATGTTTCTGTGAAGAAAACAGAAAGAAGTGTGTTAAGGAAGAAAAGCCGGAGTGTAAGGAATATGTTGTAAAATTTATTGAGGTTAAAAGAAATGAAACTGTAGAGCAGATAAAGGAAGTTATGACCAGAGAACAAAAGGCAATGAAAGATATACTTGCAAAGATAAAGAAACATGATACAGAGTTGAAGAAAAGCATAAGAAAATTTAAGGTTTGATAGGAGCTTGTGATGCCAGAAAAAGACGCACACACTGAAAAGATGGAACAAAGGAAACAAGATCATCGTGATCACATACAAGACATCTATAACAAAGTATATAAAGTCGTTAAGGATGTTCAGGATATACGCGAAGAAAAAATAAAACCAACAGTTTAAAGGAGGATTTAAAATGATTATAGGATGTTCAGGAAAGGCAAGATCGGGCAAGGATACATTTGCAGAAATGTTAGCAAGAGAATTACAAGAACAAACAGGTCAAGCATATGTGTTAATGGCGTTTGCGCATGAATTAAAGCTTAAAGTTCAAAAGGATTTCGATTTATCTTACGAACAGCTTTGGGGTGATGAAAAAGAGATTGAGGATAAGCGGTATAAACAACCTGGTACTGGTGGAATGGCAGTGAGGTATGCTAGTGATGATAGAAGGTCAGCAAAGCTACCGCCATATTATTGGACCCCCCGTGAGATAATGCAAAACTATGGTCAGTTTTTTAGAACTATAGATTATGATTTTTGGGTAGACCATTTATTTAAGATCGTTGAGGATAAAGAATATAATAATGTTATAGTTACTGATTTACGTCATATAAATGAAGTAAATGCTGTTGTTGATAGGGGCGGTTTTCATATAAGAGTTGAAAGAAAAGAAGACGAAGCCACACATAACAAACAACATATCTCAGAGACTGCTTTAGACAACGGCCATAGAATAGATTTTACAGTTCAGAATCATGGAACATTAGATGAGTTAAAAAATGCCGCTAAAGATGTGGCAAGGTTTTTAGTTGATAGTAATCTAAAAAGTTTTAGTAAATAAAATGAGAAGGAGAAAAGATTATGGCTAGCAAAAAAGGATTGAGTATAACAATTAAACCTGATGATATTATCTACACAAGTATTACAAAAAGTCATGACAGTTACAACAGCGCAAGGCTCGTAACTAAAGTTGGTGAGAAAGCTTATATGAATATAAGCGTTGAATGGGAAGGTGATACTATTCCATCATTTGCTATGGATTTAATGGGCACGCTTCAAGCCAGCGAATTGGAAGTCGGAAGAATCGTTGAAGGCAAAGAAGATGAGTATGCGGAATATCTGGCTAGAGATGTTGAAGATGCTGCAGAAAATTGTAAGGGTTGTGGAACTACAATTTATGGTAGAGAAGGTAAAGACGCTACCACTTGCCCCGGCTGTGGTAATTTAGTTGAGCCTAAGAAAACTAAGTAAAAATTATATTATAATAAAAGGAAAAGGGGGATTTAAAATGTTAAGATTTGAATTTACTGAAAGCGCAAAACAATATGTTTTGTTAAAGACCGCAGATAAAATAGTTTATGAATTCTCTGTTAATCTTGATGAAGAAGATAAATTTTTGTGGTGGGTCGAAGTATTATCTAGTCCAGAGTTCAAAGTAGATGTGGATTTAAATAATATAAATACAAATAAAAAATATTACAGTGAAAGAGTATTATTTAGAGTTAGAGTTTCAGGCGCGAAACCTGATTTGGACAGATGGGACGATAACTTACGTTGTGTTTCAAAGTTTCTGCGGGGTGAGTATGATATTACTTACTTTAAAAAAATTGAGGAGCAAGACGAATAAGGGGGTATATAAATGCCACTTTCAGAAAGTGACTATAGAGAACCTGCATGGATAAGACATAGAGTAGGGTATACGATAGCTGCTATACACGACAAGAAAGCTAGATTTATGGATTTTGAACAACACCCACGTAGTTATAGGGGTGGTGAGTTCAAACAACCAGGATATAATGTAAATCACCAATCTACCAGGGTGGAACGTTCTAATTTAGAAAGGGATGATTTAACGCTTAAGCCTCGATAACGAGGGAAAAGGAGAGAATTAATGGTTTCTATTGAAGATAAAGCCGCTATTTTTGCGGCAGAGTTAGAGTTAATATTTGATGATGATATAAGAGAATTTACAAAATTATGTGTAATAAACGCGCCTGATTATTTTTTTACTGATTGTCCCGCTTCGTCTAGTGGGAAGTATCATCCCATTAGTGAATTAGGTCCAGATGGTACTATGCTACACACCAAAAAAGTATTTACTTTGGCATATGAATTGTGTAGAGGCCTTGGATGCGAAAACAACAGAGATATGATTTTAAGCGCTTGTATAATCCATGATTTAAGGAAGCAAGGGTTATATAAGACAGGACACACTACAAAGAATCATCCAGATTTAGGAGCTAAGTTAGTTGATGAAGTTCAAGAAGGCACACAAATATTAAATGAAGAATCTCATAATATTATTAAGAATTGTGTTGGATTTCATTATGGACCGTGGAGCGTTAATCCATGGAAAAAATCTTTGAATAATTATACACCAGAAGAATTATGCATATATATATCGGACTATGTGTCATCAAAAAGATTTGTTGAAATTGATTATAGAAGGTAAATTATGGAAAAATACTTGATTGGTGAAAAATTTAATCATTTAACAATACTTGAATATTTTGGTATTAGTAAACACCGCCAACACATGGTAAAATGTAAATGCGATTGTGGAGAGATTTTAGTTGTGGTTTTATACAATGTAAAATCTGGACATACTAAAAGTTGCGGTTGTTTAAAAAAAGGTATTAATATACTCGGTAAGAAATTTAATAAATTAACAGTAGTATCATATAATGGGAAGAATAAGAGAGGCGAAACTCTTTGGTTATGTAAATGTGATTGTGGAAATGAGATAATATTAGTTAAACACTCTATTATTTCATCTAATACGAAAAGTTGTGGTTGTGCCAGAACTATTAGTAATAAATTACGTTCGAGAGAGAATAGCCCGTTATGGAAAGGCGGCTCACCATTAAGTGATGAGATCAGGTCATTTTTAAAAAGATTGAATTGGCCAAAACAAATATTTGAACGAGATGATTATATTTGTGTTAGGTGTAGTAAGCAAGGAGGAAATTTGAATGCTCATCACATTAAAATGGTTAAATATATAATATCGGATAATGATATTATGACTATAAATGAAGCAAAGGAATGTGGTGAGTTGTTGGATATTGATAATGGCGCTACTTTATGTGAAGTTTGCCATAATTGGGTTCATACCAGTTTAAATATAAATAAAGAATTTATAGAGGGTAGGAGGAAAAGGAATGGCAGTATTAGAACCAGGAGTAACTAAAAGAAGATGGGAACCTGAAAAAGGTATAAGAAAACTTAATGAACGAATTCATAGAGAGAGTAAGGCTGTAGATGATCACAGTAAATTACCTTTTACATTCTCTAAACCTAAAAAACCTAAAAGGCATAATGTAGTTGAATGTAAAAAGTGTGGTCATCTTGCATTCGTTCCTATAAACACTGTAGGAATGATATGCACTGAATGTAAACAATATGTTACCGTAGAGGGGGTGTGATGGTTGTCTAGTGACATGGAAATTAAAAGGAAACGAGGACGTCCTTCTGGGTTTAAGTTAAGCGACGAAAGCAAGATAGCTATAAGTAAATCTAAAGAAGGTCAGACCCACACGCAAGAGACTAAAGATAAAATTTCTAGATCGTTAATATTATATTTTAGGAGATTAAACCCACTATCTGAGGAAATAGCTAATAAATATTGTAGGTTTGATGATGACGTAACGTGTGGTTGGGTAAACAGGGTAAGAGAGGAATTAGATGATTTAGATGATGTGATGACAAGCAGAACAATGAGGAGTACAAGAAGGACCGAATTATCATGCGGTAATAATATAGAGTATTTTGGGCATAATATAACACCAGAGGTGTTAGTGTTGTTTAAGGAATTCTGTGAATTGCACAACTTAGACCCAGAAACATTTTTTGATGACTTATAATTTGGAGGTATAAAGTGGCAATAAAATCTGCGGGCAGACCTAAAAACCCGCCTAAAGCAAGAGAAATGTTAAAGGAAATAATTCCTATAGATGATATTTTTAATGTGGATGAGAAAAACATATATGAATCATTAGTGGATATCTATATGAAGGATTTTGATAAGGAAGATTTAACTTCTAGTGATATGGACGATGTGATGAGTTTAGCAATGAACAGAGTTTTAGAAATACGTCTTCTTAAGACGGGTAAAGATAGTACGGATAAACAAATAGACGCATCTACCGCGATAGAGAAGTTAAGAAAACAAAATGACAAAATAAAAGATAACTTGTTAAGCAGAAGAAAAGACAGAATAAACCCACATGAGTACAAAGGGTTTTCTATTGTTGATTTAGCCGTGGCATTTGATAAAAAGAAAAGGAGTGCGATGATGGAAAAAGCCTTGTCCAACAAACAAGAAGAGAACGAAGCGGCTAAGATATTTAAGGAATTTGAAGGCAATAGATATGATTTAGATGTCAAAGCATCAGACGAGGAGGATTTTTTTTAAGTGTCCAAACGAAGAGGTTTTAAACACATGGATATGGTTTTTGAGCAAGGCACAGATCTTATCCAATTTTATAGAGACAACCCAACCATTGCAGCGCTGGAATTATGTAGATCTGATTTAGCTCCTATCCAAAGAATAGTTTTCAATGACATGTGG
>SDBT01005238.1_pt1 | contig 21857 bp, 21 predicted proteins | sample 2277101 | NCBI WGS metagenome assembly SDBT01 (sample SAMN10404973, study PRJNA504765) | marine sediment metagenome | isolation source: marine sediment core GS10_PC15, 103 cmbsf | place: Arctic Ocean: Southern Knipovich Ridge | collected 2010 | reverse complement strand
CTGAAGGAGGAAAGGGACATCAGAATGGTTCACGTTATCCACCTCGAGACAGAAAGCGGAGTAATAAATCCAATTAAGAAAATTGGCGAGGTGGTCCACCGACTTGCCCCGGATGCTCTGTATGTCGTGGATAGCGCAACCGCGTTTCCAGGAAATAGGCTCGAGGTTGATGAGTGGGGTGTAGATGTGGATTACTTTGTTTCTCACAAGGGTTTCAACGGGCCTCCCGGACTTGCCTTCATATCGATTAACAAAAAGGCGATGGAGGTCTTCGAGAAACGGAAGACCTTGCCCCGGGGGTGGTACACATCACTACAAACCTGGAAGAACAACTGGCTGGAAAATGCGGATGAGGGCAGGCATTGCTTGGAGAGCTTTCCCACCGTGATTCTTCTGGCTATGCGGGCGAAATTGGATCTGATGAACCAGATGGGCGAAGAAAAGTACCTCAAGAAATACGAGTTAGCCTCGAAGGCGGTTAGAATGGGGTTGCGAAAGATGACGGAACCTGAGGATTTTCTCATGATTCTTGGGCCAAAATGTCAAGGTTGCCCGGGATGCAACGCCCCTGATCCAAACATCACTAGGGATGGAGTTGGGCGATTCTGCGGTCAAAGCGATGTCGGTATTGGCTATCCAGAGGGGACAGACTGGAAGAGCATCATTGACAACCTTCAAGGACGTTACTGGATAACCTGTCCTCATTTTGGCTTTGGTGACAGCAGAAAAGATGGGTATTTCTATTCTGCCAAAGGCATGCGCGTAGCACTGGTCAATGATCGACAGCACTATCCTCGGAACATCTTGGCACTCGTGACTGCGCTAGGTTTTTGTCTAAAAGAAGCGGGGATCAGTCAGATAAGGTGGGAGAAGGGAGTGGAAGCTGCGAACGTGGTTCTAGAAGAAATGGAAAAGGAATTAGACTGGGGCTATTATGAAAAGGGGATGGGCCACTAATGTTTGTTTTTTTGACTTCTTCAAATTGGGAGGTTCCCTAAGAAAAACGACTGAGATCTATAGGAGGCCGATGATATGAGTAGAATACTAAGGGGAGGTTATGCAAGTACGTACGGACACACGCTGGGGATCATATCCTCTTGTTTTACTTGTCCGAGGATCCCCGGTGATGTGGGAAACGCAACCACGTTTGATTTCCCTGTGAAATACAAAGTCTTGAAAGGGATTGGAGGGTCAACCATAGTCAGGAAGCTTGACTCGACATTACTAAAGCCCTTCATTGATGCAGCACAAGAGCTAGAAAGAGAGGGCGCAAAAGCCATTACGAGCAGCTGCGGTTTCCTTGCCCTCTTTCAAAATGAGGTAGCCAATTCAGTGAAAATACCTGTTTTCATGTCCAGCTTGGTTCAGGTACCTTTGGTGTATAGGATGCTGGGAAGCCATCAGAAAGTAGGGATAATCACTATTGATTCTCGTCACCTGACCGAAAGACATTTTACCGCAGTTGGAGCAGAATCAATTCCAAAAGTAGTAGTGGGGACAGAAAATGAGGACTATTTCTGCAATACGCTACTGGCGAATGAACCTGACCTGGATGTGGATAGGGCAACCAAAGACCTGGTCGCTGCCAGCAAGAAACTAGTTTCAAAGGACCCTGATGTAGGAGCAGTGGTCCTTGAATGTGTAAATATGCCCCCCTACGCCAAAGCAGTACAAGATGCAGTGAACTTGCCAGTTTTTGACATCATCACTCTTTCGAATATGGTCTACTCGGCCATACGACAGAGTGAATACATCGGCCATATGTAGTTTTGCCACAGTCAAAGATGTGGTACCATACGGCCGCGCGAAGCTTAGTCTCCGACGGCGATTTGGTGAAAGGATGGAGAAGAATCTTAGAAGGAGGGAAACGTGATGACACCGTTGATTCTGAGATCAGACCAGGGGAGAAGCAATGAAGTATGTTGAATTGGGAGAAGTTGCAAGAACAATTCTTAGGAAATGTGTCAGTGCAAGAAGTGGCGAAGAGGTCATGGTTATGACTGACCCTGGTTACGATAAGGAAGTCATCGAATCTCTGGTACTCGTTGGCCAGGCTGAGGGCATAAACCTTATTGTTGTTACTCTAGCTCCTTCTGATGTGAAATCTCCCCCAAAAAGTGTTGTTGCAGCGCTCAGGCAAGCAGACGTAGGGATCATCTGTACCAGTACGAATTGGGGCCTCTTCTCTTCTGAGGCGGCGGAATTGGCTCAAGACGCTCAAACTCGTATACTTGCTTTAGATCAAATAACACCGAAAGACCTCATCAGTATAATACCCATAGACTATGATAGACTTCAATCCGAAATGAAGGAAGTGGTGGGGCGACTAGAGAGTCCATATGAAGTCCGTATGACTACGAAAAGGGGAACAGATCTCAGGTTAGAAGGTGAAGTCAGATTTGTTCAGAGCATGGATGGAATTGTAAAACCGGGAGAATGGGATGGTTTGCCAGGTGCAATATCCACCACTCCCATTGAGGATAGAACTGAGGGAGTCGTGGTAGTGGATGGAAGCGGATACTATTGCCCCGTCGAGTCCGGCGAGCTAACTCAACTGGGGGTCGCGAGGGACCTAATGACATTACGGATCAAAGAAGGAAGAGTTGTCAGCATTGAAGGCGGAGAAGCAGCCGAGGAACTTGAAGGGATTATCGAAGAGGGCGGGGATAATGCTAATGTGATCGCAGAATGGGGAATAGGACTAAACCATGGGGTAAGAAGACTGTCGGGCGATTTCCTGGTGGATGAAAGACTCTATGGGGGAGCCCATCTAGGAATTGGAGCGAATGTTCACCTCGGCGGGAAGAATGAGAGTCAACTTCACCTTGATGTTGTGTTCACGCGTATTTGCCTTGAAATAAATGGAGAGGTCATACTGGAGGAAGGCGAGCTAAGAATTTGAAAGGATATCCAGAGGTGGGTTACCTGGCTCCTGTTTTTCTGGAATGCACCAATCCTTGTGAGCAGAGCAACATCCCCTCGCCCCAAGGAATGCATCCTAGTAAGGGCCACTGTTCGGTAATAGCGGAAGTTCTTTCATCATCTGGAATTGACAGCGCAGTGAAGGCATTATGCGGGAACATCTGGGGCCGTCCTTATAACTCATATGATTGGAAGACTTTGGTGTGACAAGAAGACACCTACTCTGTTTTATGACAGACAGGGGAACACGCAATACGGTGAATTTTCACAATCCAGGAGGCAAGCAAAATGGCTGATTCGTGGAGCTCGTGGATCAATCTTGCCATAGTACATCCTATGATTTATCCAGAACTGAGAAAAGGAGGTGACAAAGGTCACTTAATAAATACGTTAACAAAGCTAGCCACTGATGTTTTCTTTGGAGCCATGGAGATAACATGGTACGAGAGCGCCGATGATTCTACCCGTAGAGAAATACGCGATTTGCTGGAAACCTCGGGTGTGGAGGTTATTTACAACGGTGGCATGGTAGCTTGCGACGAAAATATAGATCTGAATGCGGCGGATGAGGAGGCGAGGAGAATGGCAACGGGAAGGGTTAAGGAGCTGATAGATGATGCATATTTCTACAAGGCTCGTCTTCTCTATATCCCCAGTGGTTTTGATCCCCACCAAAGAGAACGTGAAACAGCAAAATGCGCTCTTGTCGATTCCTTGAAAACTCTGTGCAGATATGCGGCCCAAAAGGCAACCAATTATACTTTGGGTCTGGCTCTGGAACAGCTCGACAGAGAAGTGCAGCTAAAAAGACTGATAGGTCCTACAAGAGATGCAATAGAAATAGCTAAAGCTGTGAATTCAGAATATGGCGACTTTGGATTGGTTCTGGACACGAGCCATCTTCCCTTGCTAGGAGAGACTTTTGAAGAAGCAGTATCTATCGCTATAGACTATCTGGTCCATGTTCATTTTGCTAACTGTATCTACAGTGCGAAAGCCAAGGATCACCCGTACTACGGGGATAGACATCCGCGATTCTGCGTAGAGCATGGAGAATATGACCTAGAAGATGTCACAATGTTTATTACCCACCTGGCAAAGGTGGGGTATTTTGATAAGAAAACAGCAACCTCCCTGCCTTCTATAAGTATAGAAACAAAACCTATGGAACACGAAGACCCAGAGCTAGTATTAGCACATGAAAAAAGAGTTTTTCAGCAGGCGTGGTCGAAATATGAAAGGGCACAGGCGTCTTGATTCCGTCTGACTCAAAAGGTATTCGCGAAACACGACTAGATTCCATCAGGAGGTATACAAAATGAGCAGAGTCATAAAGGTGGCAGGTCATTCAAGTTCCTACGGACAAGCACTAGGTGTTATCTTGCTTGATGCTCAGCATCCCAAGATACCGGGTGATGTGGGAAACGCCACGACGTTCAGTTTCCCCGTAAAATACAGAGTCCTAAAAGGAGTTAAGGGACCAAAGGTAGTATATGATCCTGACGAAACACTGATTGAACCGTTTGTCAAAGCGGCACAAGAGCTGGAAAGGGAAGGTGTGAGAGCCATTACGACCAGTTGTGGTTTTCTTGCTTTGTTTCAAGAAGAGATATCCAATTCAGTGAAAATACCTGTTTTCATGTCCAGTTTGGTTCAGGTACCTTTGGTGTATAGGATGCTGGGAAGTCATCAGAAAGTAGGGATAATCACTATTGATTCTCGTAACTTGACGGAAAAACACTTTGCTGCAGTTGGAGCAGAATCCGTTCCAAAGGTCATAGTCGGAACAGAACATGGAAAACATTTCTGCAAAACCTTGATGGGTAACAAGCTGGAACTGGATGTCGACAAAGCGACGCAAGACCTTGTTACTGCCGCCAAAGAATTAGTCTCAAAGGACTCCAATGTGGGAGCTATAGTTTTTGAATGTGCAAATATGGCTCCTTATGCTAGAGCTGTACAAGATGCAGTGAATTTGCCAGTTTTCAATCTCATTACGCTCGCCAATATGGTCTACTCGGCGGTACGACAGAGTGAATACGTCGGCCTTATGTAGTTTTGCCACAGTCAACAAGGGGCAGCATAGAGTTTTCGAGGTAGGGGTGCTCCGGGAATAAGTAGCTTCTTCTTCGCAGCGTTCACGGAAGACCAGGTGACTGCTAATTGCTTTTGCGGACTGGTCACATCTGATCGCCCATATCCTTGCGAAGGACTCCTTGACCCTGATCATGTAAATGGGGGACCTTAGCCACCGAAAGAAGTTCCAGATGTGGCCCAGGTGATAGACGAGAATCGGATTTGAGCAAAAGAATATCACTTGGTCGAGCTGAAGTAATAGGACAATTTTGGATCAAGAAGGAGGCGGATAAGTGAAATACTGTATTTTTTCAAAGATGCTGATGGAGTTTTCTCCTGAGGAAGTAGCGGAAAAACTACAAGATTTAGGTTACGACGGGGTGGAATGGAGAGTTCATGAGGAAGGCCACATCACTCTGGACGAGGTGGCAAAGAAGGCTGAGGATGTTGGCAGAATCACCAAATCCCACAATCTAGAGATTGTGAATCTGCTGACTTATCTTCTCGTCGAGAATACCCGAAAAATGGAAGAGGTGTTTGAGGCAGCTGAAGGAATTGGATGCTCAAAGGTCAGACTTTGGCCCCCAGACTATGACCCAAAGGTAGGTTACTGGGAGCTCTACAATCGTGGTCAGAGAGGGATGGAAAAAGTACTTAAATTAGCTGAAAAATACAACATCAGAGTTCTGTTTGAGATACATTGGGGAACCATAATATCTAGTGTCAGCTCAGCCTATCGCTGGGTGGAAAGATTTGATCCGAAGCGGGTCGGAGTGATTTTTGATGCAGCCAACATGATAACAGAAGGTAGAGAAGATTGGAAGCTTGGGCTGGACATTCTGGGAGACTACCTTGCCTTGGTGCACTGTAAGAACGCAGCCTGGTTCTTGAAGAAAGAAGGGCAGCGAAAACGATGGGATTGGGGGTATGTGCCTTTGGATGAAGGAATAGTTGACTGGGAGGAAGTGATAAGCATCATTAGACAAAGAGGATATGATGGATATTTATCCAATGAGGATCACTCAGACATTCCGGTTTCCCAGAAATTGGAGAAGAATCTAGACTACCTTAGGAAGATAGTGGAGAACCTCCCAAGCGAGAATGCGGAAAAACAAACGGAGGAGTAATATCTCCATACGCTTAGATTCACCGGCGGAGATGCTTGGGAAGCCTTTGGCCTGGCCAAGTTTTTTCGATCCTCTCAGTAATCCTCTTTAGCTCCCTCAAATGTCTGAAGATTACAGCCCAATCTATGAAGTTCCATGGTCTTCTATTCTCGCAAGTCTAGCAACCAGACTCACACCATAGGGGACCACAACATAATCTTAAGTAACGATTAAGAAGGGTGTTGAGGAGTGCTTCTTTCTGAGGATGCGACAAAACTTGAGTTCGGCTAATTCGGAACTTAGAGCTATTTCCTGTCTGGCAATGCTCAACGGAGGTATGATATCCGGATCTGTAAGTGCCATTTTGGTTCCTATTACCGCTTTTTTCGACCTGAGAATCGGCCAGGCAGCATTTCCCATGGTGTTCAGCATGATGGGGCTGCTTAGTGCAAGCTTCATAACTTTGTTTGCCTGGCGCATTCATAGAGCTCGCTTTCTGCTCACCCTCTCCTCTTCATGCCTTTTGTTAAGTCTGTTGGGCATCGGTTTCTGGCATAATAGTATAGAGATCGTTCTAACTTTGCTGTTTTTTGTGGGAGTGAGTCGAGTGGTAGTCCAGATTGGCGTAATGTCGCTATTTTCCGAATTGTTCGGAAGAAGTAGAGTAAAATATTTGAACATCTCGCTTTTCTTTTTCGGTTTGGGAGCTTTTATCGGTCCGCTATTGGTGGGGATTGTCCTTACCTATGGTGGCGAATGGTATGTGGTTTATTTCCTCCTAGAACTTATCAGCCTTCCTTTGCCTGTCCTCTTCTACAGAAAGAGATTATACCGGGGCGCCATGTTTTCCAAGAAACAAATACGGCATGAAGTCTGCCAGGAGAAAAAGCCAGTCAGTTCGTCCTTTTTCTGGGTGATTGTTCTCGCAGCGTTTACCCTTGTGGGAGTTCAAGGTTCTTTCCATTCGTGGATGCCACTCTTTTTGGTGGAGATAAAAGGTGTTTCTGCCGTTGGGGCAAGCTACAGTGTGTCCATTTTTTGGCTGAGCATGCTGGGTGGAAGGATGCTGTATGGCCACTTTTTGCATGAAGCTGATTTGTCCCGCTCCTTGGTCGTAGGAGTATGTGGAGCAGCATTGTTCACTTTTCTCAGTTTCTCATTTTCCAGAACAGTCTTGATCGTACCGTCCATAGTCTGTTCAGGATTGCTACTTTCCTTTGTTTCTCCAGGGTTAGTTGCTCTCGGAGGAAATGTGTTTCCAAAGCAAATTGGCTTCATAACAGGTGCCCTGGCGGCCAGTGCAAGCACAGGTTCCATGTTTTTCCCATGGGTGGTTGGTGCCACTTCTCAAAGCCTGGGTGTTGCTCGGGGTGTTCTTGTAATTCCTGTGTTGGCTGTTGTGGTGGCGGTTATTCTGATCTATTCCCGTTATTCTCTGGCCAAAAAGATCAATTGGATATCATCAAAGGCAGACTAACACGCCCTTGCCAGATTTTCAAAGTGAATGAGTAACGCAATGCTTTGCACCGAGACCGAACACAAGAACAGGAAGGACTCAACGTCGGCAGAAGGGAGAAAGGGATCAACACCCTTGCTCACAACGTGCACTCTCCCCTCTGCAAAAACAACCAGACTACCACTCGCCCCCGCAGGTGGTGTTGCCGCAATCGGTGGGGCACGTGGCGTGGTGAATTTCTGGTCCTGGTCACGATGATTGTGCACACTTTTTTTGTTAATGACAAATGGATCTAGACAGCAAGCTCTACCCCGTCATCAGACTGAATATGGATAGAGTAGTGAAACCCCAAGGAGACGTATCCACACCAGACACAGGATCGTCATTAGATCTCTCTACTTCCCTAATCTAACATAGAGCCCCTACGAGGCCAAAGAGGATTGAGGGCAAGTGAGAGAAGTACTTATCTTATGTAGGGTAGACAAGGACGCTCTTCATAGTATCTTTTCTCCTTGAGGCACCGGTAGTCAATTTCAGATAGCCTACGTGCTAGCGCCACAATGGGAACATTGGATCCTTTGCGGTGTTTGATTCTCTCAAGTACACTTTCACTCCACCTAGAAAGGTAGAGGGAAAAGATGTGAGTACGAGGCAAATTTAGCCGGGGTTCTGAAACGGTTGATGTCGTCAATTTCTTGAGGCTCGCAAGGTGAGACAGGACTTTGCCAAATCCGGGAAGGCTCTGCAAGATGTCAATGAGCGTGTTACCTTTGAGTTCTTTCTCAATCTGAGCTTTTAGTTTTTCTAATATGCTCACGAAGGCTGTCCAGGATCTGAAGGTGATCCCTTGAGAACTTTTGATCAATTCCAGATAAGTTTAGGCCCTCGAGGAGACCTCTACCAACTTTCCCAAACAGGTTTTTCACCCCTTTCATCCATCACTCACCACCTGGGAGTATCTCTTATGATGGTCTATCCCAAGATAATACATGGTGCACCTCCTGAAGAAAGATTCTTAACACAGCCTGCCAATTCTTGAGGAGCTGCACAGCGCCGTCGTGGATGACAGAAGAGCTCCTCCCATCAAGAGAACCTTTCTGGGTCCGAATCTGTCCACGAGAGCTCCAGCAAAGGGGCCAACCATCCCGTAAACAAGGAGATTAATCGAGAAAATCCCTGCGGTATCTGCTCTACTCCATCCAAATTCGCTTAGACACTTCTAAGACTGGCAGGTAACAATTCCCAGTTCAGGTTCAGAGAGGTTTTCCGGTGCGAATCCCGTGGAGGACAATCCTGAGCATATCTTTTTCTGTGAGATATTGAGTAACATCTCTCCTGAACTGCTCGAATGTTTCCTCTACGGTGACCTTGCTGGTATCCAGAATCATTTTCTGAGCAATAAGAGAGTTCTTCACTTCTTCCCTGAACTCCTCTACTAGGGTGGAAATATCGCTCTTCTTGATCCTTTGGGGTTCATGTGGAGTTTCCTTCATACGTTGCTCTATGATATTTGGGGAAGCCTCCATCAGAAGAAGAATTGTTTCCGGGGCAACGGACATTATCATAGATTCAAGACAACGCGGTCCTCCTGCGCTGTGGACACGTGGCACATGCTTCATGCCCGGACTCACTGCTGTGTCTCTTGTGAACTCAGAGAACTCATTCGCGTGTTCAGGGGTCCCGATTTCCTCATATCCGTAGTAAGCTCTTCCATACACCGCATCTTCTACGTAGTAGCCCTCCCAAATCACGTCTCCGTATAGTGCACCCCAGCCCGCCTGACAAATGTGATCGACGTACCCCCAGAAGTTGATGCGTTGTCTACCCGAGGGAGTCATTCTCAAGATCTTCTCCTGGTCTGCGGGATCCCACATGTCATGTCGGGTTATGGAAGGGCGAGATGGAAAAGTGAAATGCTCATGCACCGTCGGTGCAATATACATCTTCTTGAACCATTTCAGAATCTCCTTGATCAAGGTGGTCTTTCCAGCATACTCACATCCTGTAACAATCAACTTCATACCTCACCTCCCAGTGTGACGGAACTCCATGTAGGCTGTTATGCTCTCAATTGTTTATCATCGTCTACTTTGATGGGTTACGGTTCTTACGGGTGGTTCAAGCATTGAGTCTAGCTACCTGGGATTTGCAGGACAAAAAGACTAGAATGCTGGGAGGTCCTAAGGAGGCTCAACTAGCAACTTCCTAGTTTTTCCGGTGCTCACCGTGTATCTTCAATCCAAGGTCACCGAGAGGAGAAAAGTAACGTCTCTAACTGTGTACATGATGCTTGTTGTTCGCAATCATACTCCCATGACCTTGGCTGTCAAGCTGATGGTCTTGAGTGTTCCCAAAAACTCATGTTCATCCCAAGGGGACGGCATCTATTCCAGAGATGACTATCTGCCTCTGACCTGCCCCCCAAAAATTGGTCCAGGTATAATGTTAGATAGCATGATATAAGTTGTGCAGCTCCTCAAGAATTGGCAGGCTGTGTTAAGAATCTTTCTTAAGGTACCACTCGCCTTTCTGGTAGCGGAATTGCGTCGGTGTACCCATTTTCTTGTTCTCCCGGGTTAGCCAACTATCTGGCGGTGGTCAGCGTACGATAATCTTCGGTATTCCACAATGGTAGGTGGCACCGCGGTTCAGGTGTGCGCCGCTATTTATGCCAAGGGCTATAGAGTTCTTGGTGAAATAGCAATGGGAATAGAGGAATTCATGCGGCGCAAAGGATACCCGAGAATTGATGATTTCAGAGGGTCCATCCTGAAAGAGATTGTTCCCCCCTGGAAGCTGGAGTGGGGATCTCCTATGAAGGCTATAGTTGAGGAGGCGTCTTGCGACGGCTGTGGGGACTGCCAAGAAAGCTGCTTCTATGGAGCGATCAGCTTGCAGGAGGGCGTAGCTAGCGCTGATTTCGACAAATGTGATGGCTGTGGATTGTGTGTGTGGGTGTGTCCATGTAAGGCTATTGTTATGGAAAAGCAGAGGGCCTAATTGCCTTGATGGAAAGGAACAAAATCCAATTGCCTTGGACAGGTGCTGGCGGTATAAGTGGCCGGTGGCGGACAAATGCGCTGGCCTGTTGGGCATAAGTCCCTTCTATATTAAGCCTTTTTCCCTATAGTGGTTCTTGGCCTTCTTGAGTATCCTTTGTATATCTTTTTCCTGACTGGGAGTCAAAGGCATCGGCTGGTGTGTAGCCAATATGTCTTCCATTCTCATTTGCGCATACTCGAGAGCACCCTTCTTACCCGTCTTCATCCACTCAGGATAGGCTAATCTGTCGGCTGCTTTTGGTATGAATTGCTCTTTCTTCCACCATTCTCTTGTATGTTTCTTGTCTAAATAATGGCCCGGAATTGGCCCAACCTCTTCTATCAAGTCTATCGCCAAAGTCGTATCACTTACCTCGACACCTTCGAGGAAGCGGCCTACCATTCCAGCTATGTCGTCATCCAATATAGATTGTACTGGATGATATGTAATTTCACCGTATATACCGCCATGTGAGCATATAACGTTGGCTCCGGACAAGGCACTAATCAAGATTCCCATTCCTTTCTCGTAGCCACACTGGAAATCTATCTTTTTTGAATTGCTTGGCCCAACACCAGCGTTGTTCCTTGGAATTCCATATCTTCGCCACAACTGATTAAACATCACCGCATGCAAGGAAATCCCGATAGCACCAAAGGAGGGAGATCCGGTTCGCATATCCTGAGGATAAGCCATGTCGCTAACAAGTACTCTGGCTCCCGGCTTTATCAGCTGTATTAGTACCACTCCAGCTATCATTTCAGCATTTGAACTTATTGTTCCTCCGGCTAGGGTAACCGGTGCAGTACCTCCAAAAATTGCGCCGCTTGACAAATAGACCGGAAATCCACCCTCTACAAATCTAAAAGCAGCTTCAACTGCGTCACACTGGTAACTTAGCGGGGGCGAGGGACCCACAAAACCTATCATTTCTGTCCCCACTGCCTTTGCCATTTCTATGGTAAACACCTCACAATCATGTGCATAGCCTGTGTATTGAACCTTGGCCGAATTTCGCATCTTGGCAGCGCAGCTCTCCGGTATTGCCATGGCTGGGGGGACGCCTTCAAACCCAAAGTATGGTGTGTAAGGACCCAATACGTGAAGATTGTCCAATGCATCTAGGGTGGTTACTCCGTCATAATTCTCTTTCCTTGTGGGTATCCGATGCTCCCAGGTATTCAAATCTACAGTCCGCATTCCGGGAAAGGTTCTGAAATAGACAGTGTTTGCTCCTATTGCTAAGTCATTCCTCGGATTTCTTGCTCGTACGCGGAAACTGCTGGGACATTTTCGGAGGCATTCCTCGACCAAGCCCGGCGGCAACTGTACTCGCATCTTATCATAATCTACCTTGCAGCTGTTCTTCGCAAATAGCTTCAGAGCTTTCTTGCTTTCAAATCTAACTCCTGTCGTCTCAAGAACATCCAATGTTCCTCTATGGATAGCCTCAATTTGTTCTTGGCCCAGTATCTCTAAGGGCGGAAAGTTACGCATAAACCCTCTCATAGGCATACTTTGTCTCCCTTTATATCATTTTCCCAGTAGTCTTCTAGCCAACTTCACTGCTCCCGGTGCCGTGGCGTCGTAGCCGTCTGCTCCAATACTATCGGCAAACTCTTGGGTTACAGCACCTCCCCCCACCATTACTTTCACTTTCTGCCTAAGGTTTTCCTTTTCTAGAGCCTCTATCACTTTCTTCTGTTCCGATGCAGTGGTAGTCATCAGGGCAGATATAGCCAGGATGTCCGCTTTATGCTTCTTTGTTGCCCCCACGAACTCCTCTGCCTTGATATTGATCCCTAAGTCACATACCGTAAAGCCCTCTCCGGTTAGCAGACTAGCCACCATAATCTTTCCTATGGTATGAATATCTCCATAAACTGTTCCGATAACAACGGTACCTAGGGTTTTACGTTTTAGCCCTTTTCTCCCAACCTCTTTTTCGAGCAAGGGCATGGCCTTCAACATGGCGTCTGCTGCTCCCACGAGATCGGGAAGCCAGAGTTCCCCTCTACCAAAGCCGTCGCCGACCTCTCTCATAGCACCTGTTATGGCGTCAAAGGCTCTAATAGGATCCGTTTTTTCTTCTACCACCTTTTCCGCCCATTTCCTGGCGTCTTCACTATCACATTCCATAATCGCTTTCCTCAAACCTTCCAGAATTTCGGTCTCCATATTTTCCTCCCGGCTTGATACTGGCAAATAGCCAATCTACGTTTGGCCCCACTGTCCTGGCCTCTAGGCAAAGAATCGGGCCGAATTCTTTAGGGTTGTAGCTAGAGCCGTACTCGCTCTTTTCCTTGGTGGGCTTGCTGAACAGGATTAGTTGGACCAAGAGCGTCTCTTTCTTTGCCTCACTTTCGCGGGTTTTCTTTTGAAGTGTGACTTGCAGCATTCTATGCCTGCGCTTCTTTTTGTCAATTCCTTGTTAAGTAAATGCCAGCTAGATTTTGAAAGCGGACTGTCTAAGTTTTAGGGATCGTTTCAAAGCTATGTGATGATACTAGCACCATATTCAACTGGCCTGAATATTGGTGAGCTAGATATTTGGGATTCAGTGATATGTATTGTTCCCAAAGCTGTTCCCACATTTCGGCTACCTTTTTGATGATTCAACATGTACCCCTACGGTTACATTTTAGATGATTCAATTCACGAACTTGACAAAATTTATGGCAACCGTATCATGGTATACAGTCTTCCAGAATCACTGCAAGTAAATCGGATGCTCAAGGTGTGGTAAGCCTATGATTCTTCGATTGGTTCTGCAGCGAAGCATGATGGTCCCTGCCAAGAAAAGCCTGTGTTACCTCTTACAGCATAGAGCGCTCCAAATGCTACCAAGTAAGGTATGTCTCACCGGTAGATTGAAGGATAAGGAGGTGATGATTGAGGTAGAAAAAGGAAACCGGTCAAGATAAAATCATGACAGGAGGAAGACGGATGTATAAGAGAAGCAGAGTTTTTAGGACAGTGTCTATCCTAGGTCTGGGCCTGGCCTTGATGGTAGGCCTCACCTTGGGAATGGCTGGAGCAGCAGACGAGATTCGATTCGGCAGTCTAACCTCTCTAACCGGGCCTCTGGGCACGGAGGGAACGCCGTGCTTCGAGACTGTCCAGTGGACAATCGAGGAGATAAACAAGTTCGGTGGCCCGTTAGGTATACCTATCAAGCTCTACGTGGTAGATACTGCTACTGATGTGGAGAGGGGGATCGCTGGAGCAAGAAAACTCATCAGTGTGAACCGGGTCATAAATCTCATCGGCCCCTCCTCCAGTATCGTGGTAGCTATCATGAAGTTTGCTGCGGACAATGAAGTTCCCATAATGTCTCACTGGTCTGGGAGCACCAGACTAACTACCTCGGGGGGAAAGTATCAGTTTCGCACCTGTGCAGATGACTATTTTGAAGGGTACGTAGCCGCACGATTTGCGGTGGATAAGGGCTTCAAGAGGGTAGCGGTTATGACCCTTGACACCGAGGATACTATCAGCATCGCACAGGCCTTCAAGAAAAAATTCGAGGCCATGGGGGGAGAGGTGACTGTCGACGTGCCAGTCCTTAGCGGGCAGACTACCTATCGCGCTGCAGTCCGTAAGATAATGGCAACAAAACCCGATATGTTGTTCCCAGCCGTAGACTTGGATACTTTCGCGATCGTCTACCGAGAACTTTACGAAATGGGACTCGACTTTACTGTGCTGGCTCCTTCTAATCCGATCGTACAGGGCACCATGGACCTCATTGGAGCAGATATCCTGGAAGGAGTATATGGCGAGAAGCCAGCTAATGCCATAGGATCGCCAGCTTATGCGCTTTTTGAGAAACTGTATTTCGAGAACATGGGAGAAGAGACGGGAGGAGTCACGGTCAGTTGGTTTACTCCCAACACGTATGATGCGGTAAATATTATGGCTCTGGCTATAGAAGCTGCCGGGGAGGCCACGGGAAAAGGTATCTCAGAGAATATGCGAAACGTGGCCAATCCTCCGGGAATCAAGGTCTATGGTTACGGGGAAGGCCTAGCTCATTTGCTCAGGGGGCATGAGATCAACTACGAGGGAGCCTCCGGATCGTGTGATTTCGATGAGTACGGAAATGTACTGGGAAATTCCCGGATAGTACAAGCCCAGGGTGGAAATTGGGTTGATGTGGAATTTTATTCAAGCGAGGATCTGGCTGAGTGAGGATATTAAGTGAGACGATTTAGTTTTGGTCTGGCCGGGATCTAAATGATCCTGGCCAGACCTTCTTTTTTGATGGGGTGTAAGGATTGTCCGGGTCTGTAAAGACCATAGGTGAGGGTGGGGGGAGAGGATAGGGATGCTCAGCATCTTGCTTCAACACATAGTTTTTGGGGTAGTAACCGGCTGCATACTGCTTCTAGCAACCATAGGCTTCTCTATGGTTTATACCACCAAGAGGTTTTTGTGTATATCACATGGTGAACTCCTCACCATAGGAGCCTACGCGGCCTATGCTTTTAACGTTCTCTTGGGTTGGAATATTCTCTATTCCGGTATAGTGGCTGTAGCTATCACGTCGCTAATAGGGCTGGCCATTGCCAAGGGGCTATATGAACCTATGGAGGGTCATGGTCCACTGGTTCTTCTTTTCACCTCTGTGGGGGCCACTTTTTGTCTTCATGGTATATTGGAATTCATTGCTAGCCCCCAAATAAGATCTTTCCGTACTCGCATTCTTCCGGCTATAAGGGTGGGAGGCGTTCCCCTAATTACTATCAATGAGATTATTATCATTTGCATTGCCATTGGCAGCGTTGCCTTCCTCCATGTTGTACTAACTCGAACCAGGATTGGTAAAGCTTTCCGGGCTATGGCTAGCAATGTGGATCTAGCCATGGCGAGGGGGATTGATACTGCTCGAATTTCCATGTTTGTCTGGATCTATGCTGGGGCCATGGCGGCATTGGCCGGAATTCTTCTTGCCTTGGTAACCTCGGTGAATCCCGATCTGGGATGGACTCAGATTCTGATCATTCTGGCTGCTGCTATCCTGGGTGGACTGGGAAGCATCTATGGAGTTATGATTGGGGCTATCTTTTTGGGAATAATTATGGATGTGGGGGTAATATTCATTCCTGGGGGCTACCGGGCGGCTATTGCCTTTGCACTCATGATTATTGTGTTGCTGGTGAAACCTAAGGGTATTTTTGGAGGTGAATAAGAATGGGTGCAGACTGGCCACTTTTTATGGCAGGAGTAGTATCGCTAATAGGGATATATGCCATCTATACCCTGGGATTGAATATTCAGTTCGGCTTCACTGGACTGGGTAATCTAGGCTATGTGGCCTTCTTTGCTATTGGAGCCTATACTTCGGTTATCCTGAGCATGCCTCGTCCTGGGCCTGATGTAGCTTACATTGTAGGTTATAGCCTCCCCATGTGGGCGGGAATGATTGGTGGGAGCCTGGCAGCAGGTTTTTTTGCCCTTCTCATAGGAATACCTACCCTGAAAATAGGGGAAGACTATTTCGTGGTGGTGACCTTTGCCTTCTCTGAAGTCTTGAGGTATTTCCTCATCAATGAGAAGTGGCTCACCAATGGTACTACCGGATTCTACGCCTTGGAAAGACCTTTTGAGCAATTCTTTGGCGCTCGTAATTACGAGTTCTTCTTCTTGTTTCTTATTGTGGTGGCTGTGATCATAGCGTATCTCGTAATGCGAAAGATCTGTAATTCACCCTTTGGCAGGTTGCTGAAAGGGGTCAGGGAAGGCGAGGACGTCTGCCTCGCACTGGGAAAGAATATCTACCGGGTGAAAATGAAAGCTTTTATAATAGGGGCCATGTTTGCCGGATTTGCCGGGAGCTTGTACGCGCGGTATACCACTCTGGTTGTTCCGGAGATGTTTATTCCCTATTTTACGTTTGTGGCTTGGCTTTCCCTCATGATCGGAGGCAGGGGTAACAACAAAGGAGCCATTTTGGGGTGTTCCATATTTATACTGGCCGATCAATTCACCTTATTTATTCAGGCCTCGGCAGCTTACGCTGTTAAACTGGCCTCACTGAGGGCATTCATCATGGGGGCCTTGTTGATCCTAGTCTTGAGATGGTTGCCAAAGGGGATACTCAAAGAAAAGAAAGTCATATATAAATAGAGGGGAAAGATGCTAGTAGTTAAGGATATATACAAGAGCTTCGGCGGAGTTAAAGCTTTGAGGGGAGCGTCGTTGAAGGTGGAGAGAGGCTCTATTGTTGGATTGATAGGTCCCAATGGCTCAGGAAAGACAACTCTATTTAATATAATCTCGGGATTCTGCCCCAAGGACTCAGGGCAGGTGCATTTCAAGGGAGAAAGAATAGATCGTCTTCCTTCGTATGAGATTGCTATGAGGGGACTCTCCAGGACTTTTCAAATTAGCCGAGCCCCCGAAGGAATGACAGTCCTTGAAAATATGTTGCTTGCTTACAAAGGACAAATTGGTGAGGGGGTTTTTGGTGCTCTATTTAGAGGGGGTCGGATTTCAAAGCAGGAAGAAGTTAACCTCAGGAAAGCTCTGACTATTCTGGAGCTGCTCGGAATTAGAAACTCACGCAACGAATATGCGGGTGATCTTTCAGGAGGGCAGCAGAGGCTTCTTTCTCTTAGCAGAATACTGGCATCTAGCCCGGAGCTCATTCTTTTGGATGAGCCGGCTGCCGGGATTAATCTTACCCTTGTCAATGAGCTATTGAAGCTCATCAAACACTTTCAGGTTGAAGAAGGTAAGACCTTTTTGATTGTGGAGCACAACATGAGGGTCATTAGTGAGATATGCGATATGGTATGCGTGCTTGTGTCAGGAAAAGATATAGTTTGTGGGGAGCCGGAAGAAATTCAAAAAGATGAAAGAGTGCTGAAAGCGTATTTGGGTGTTGTACAGAGAGATTCAAAAGAGGAGCTCGAATGCGACTGATGGAAGTTAATAATGTATTCTCAGGCTACGGAGCTATAGAGATTTTGCATAAGGTCTCTATTCATGTCGATGAGAATGAAGTAGTGACTATTATTGGACCGAATGGAGCGGGAAAGTCCACTCTACTCAAAACAATTATGGGCTATTTGATACCTTCTGATGGGAAGATTTTGTTTCAGGGAAAAGAGGTAACCAGATTGAGAGTGGATGAGAGGGTAAAGGAGGGAATAAACTATGTCCCCCAGCTGGATAATGTCTTTGCTCCACTTACCGTGCAGGAAAACCTAGAGATGGGTGGCTATCTTCAGACTAAAGAAGAGATGAAAACAAGAATCGGGATGATGTACGGACTTTTTCCTGTCCTGCAAAAAACGAAGAATCAGAAGGCGGGCACCTTGAGCGGGGGGGAAAGAAAAATGCTGGCTATAGCAAGCGCTCTCATGCTAAAACCAAAGCTTCTCCTTCTCGATGAACCGTCAGCGGGACTCTCCCCGGCAGCAAGTTCCTGGATATTCGACGAGATCAAGGAAATTCATGCAGCTGGTACTGCCATAATCATAGTAGAGCAGGATGCCTACCAGTCCTTAGCAATCTCAAATAGGGGTTATGTGCTGGCCATGGGGCAAAATGAATTCGAAGGCAGTGGCGACAAAATTCTAAGTGATGAGAGAATACTCAAAACCTACCTGGGTGGCTAATCTCTTTTCCCCGTAAGAGAAGTGGTCCGAGTTATTTTTGGATTGCTCGGCGATATCGCCCCGACCGAATTACTCAGCAGGACAAACACAAGGACGAAAGTAGGAGCCGAAATTCCTGAGGGGTGTAGACATGAAAAGAATCTATGTAGAAGAGAGTCTTTGCAACGGATGCAGGAGATGTGAGCTGATCTGCTCTTTCCTTCAGACTGGTGACGAGTATAACCCCAGACGTTCCAGGATCAAGATACTCAAAGTGGAAGAGGAGGGATTAGATATCCCCATAGTTGACTGCGACGGAGAAAAATGCAGGGAGGAGTCCGGGGGTAGAGAGCCTGCCTGTGTCAAACATTGCCTGCCGGGAGCTCTCATCTTTGCGGAAAGAGACCAGGTTCTAATTATGCGAAGGAGACAGTTAGCTGAAAAGGCCAAGAACCCTGAGTTTAAGGTTAGGGGATACTGGGTAGGGAGGTAAAAGAATGTACGGGTGGAGAGGCACTATTCTGAACGTAGATCTATCGTCAGGGAAAATAGACAAAGAGAAACTTCCTGAAGATATGGCTCGGGATTATCTTGGAGGAAGAGGATTCAATATCAAGACACTTTATGAGGAACTCGAACCTGGGGTGGAACCTCTTAGCCCGGAGAATATCCTCGTATTTAGCACAGGTCCCCTCAATGGGACTCCTTTAGGGTGTGGAAGGATGACGGTGACTACCAAATCCCCGCAGACAGGTTTTTTCGTGGAAGGCAACAACGGTGGATTCTTTGGCCCGGAGTTAAAATTTGCCGGATACGACATAATCGTCATTCGGGGAAGGGCCGACAAGCCTGTCTACCTCTGGATTAAAGATGAGAAGGTTGAAATCAGAGACGCCTCTCATATCTGGGGCGAGACAACCTGGGAGACGGATCGGATTATTAAGGAAGAACTAGGCGATCCAGAAATTCAGTTAAGGTATATCGGTCCTGCAGGAGAGAATTTGGTCAATACCTCCATTATTTTAGGGAACCGTGCCCGGGCGGGAGGTAGAGGCGGAGCGGCAGCAGTGATGGGCTCTAAGAATCTCAAGGCTATTGCTGTCAGGGGATCCGGCGGCGTGAAGATCGCCCATCCGAGAGAGTTCCAGGAAGCACTTCTGGAGATATGGGAAGATCTGGATGTAGATAGGTCCAAAGATCCCTTCACCAGGCTTTGGGGTCTTTATGGAAGTCCTATTGTTCTTCGTATTCAACAGGAGTATGGCACCCTGGCCACCAACAATGGTCAGGAGGGTGTGTTTGAGAAAGTAATGGACATTTCTGGTGAGGAGTTTCTCAAGAACTATGTAGTTAAGCCAAAAGCATGCTTTTGTTGCCAGTCGCCCGGCTGCAGTCACTGGTGTGAGGTAAGAGAAGGTCCTTATGCGGGTACAAAAACCGAGGGAATCCAGGCGGGTTCAACTGAAGCTCTGGGGAGCTATTGTGGAGTTAGCTATCTTCCGGCTATTATCAAAGGTCATGCCCTTTGTAATGAGCTAGGAGTTGGAATGTTCTCTACCGGAACTACCATTGCCTGGGCCATGGAAGCCTTTGAAAAGGGTATAATTTCGAGTAAGGACACGGATGGGCTGGAGCTAAGATTTGGCAATCATGAGGCTATGCTCCAGCTCATAAGAAAGATAGCTTACAGGGAAGGTTTTGGGGACCTGCTTGCGGGTGGAGTGAAGAAGGCATCCGAGAAAATAGGGAAAGGATCTCAGGATTTTGCTCTTCATGTTAAGGGACTGGAGTACACCGCAGTTGAGCCGCGGAGCTCTCATGTCGCTGCCTTGATGCATGCGGTTAATGATCAGGGATCCGATCATACGCGCGCTTACCCTCCCTATCCACCTTCGCCACAAGCTGTTCCGCAAGAGATCGTGGATAAATTGCCCTTTGATCTGGGGAAGGCATCCGACGATTCCATACCGGATGAGAAGGGAAAGTTCCTGAAATGGCTATTTGATTCCCGCGCTGTTCTTAACTGTCTTGAGTTTTGCCTGTTTAATTCCCGGGCTAGGACTTTCGCTGACTTCAGGCCTTTTGCCAAAGCTGTCACAGCTGCCACGGGCATGAAGTTTAGTGCCGATGATCTCATGGAAGTGGGTGAGCGAGTCGTAAACCTGGAAAGGTCTTTCAATGTCAGGGAGGGAGCCGGGAGAAAGGATGACACTTTGGCAAAAAGATACCTGCAGGAGCCTTTTACAAAGGGAGGTAAAGCTGGTTTTATCCCTCCTCTGGAGGAGCTTCTGGACCAATATTATGAAGCCAGGGGATGGGACCCAGAAGCAGGTGTCCCGACCAGAAAAAAACTCGAAGAACTGAGATTAGGGAAGGTAGCTGAGGAGCTTCCAGCTCTGACAGACTGAACGGAAGGGTAGGCACCATGGCGAAGATTAATCTCAAGTACATTGCTCATTTTTCTCTCTTGACCGGTAATCTGGAAGAGATGACTGAGGTTGAGGAGAAAACGACCGCGGGTGATCTTATTAGAAAGCTGGGGGAAAAGTACAGCGGATTCCAGGAAGTACTCGTAGACAAGAAAACAGGAGAACTCAATCCCAGAAACAAAATAGCGATTAGGAAAGCAGGGGGGTGGACCGAGAATATTGCTACTCTGGAAGGGCTCAATATGGAACTTTCCGATGGTGATACTCTCATATTTTGGTAGGCTTTGTAGTCTTGGTGCCGGCCGCTCTTCGGGCCGGAAGGTAAGGATGTGAGGCGAAAGAATTAATGAGGTACTATATGAGGAGAAAGATATGGAACTGACCGGCACAGTAGCCGTGGTAACAGGCGGTGGCCGTGGTATTGGGAAGGCTATCTCTCTGGCTCTAGCTAAGGAAGGATGTCACGTTGTTGTGGGGGATGTGGATATGGTGCTGGCCAAGGAAGTTGCCCAGGAAATAGGGGAGCTGGGTGGGCAGGCCCTACCGACAAAGTGCGATGTTTCAAAGAAAGATGAGATAATCCAGATGATCCGGGCCGCTCTAGCGAAATTTGAGAGACTGGACATATTGGTGAACAACGCAGGCACTATCTGGGTGGGGAAGACCGAAGATATGCCTGAAGAGGAATGGGATAGAGTGCTGGACATCAATTTGAAAGGAGTCTTCCTTTGCTCGCAGGCGGCGATAGGCCCCATGAAGGAACACAGACGGGGCAGAATTATCAATATCGCTTCCAGCGCCGGGAAAATGGGAGGAGTAATTGCGGGCATCAACTATTCTGTCTCCAAGGCCGGAGTTATTCTTTTTACCATATCACTTGCCAAAGAACTTGCGCCCCATGGCATCAACGTTAATGCGGTAGCTCCAGGATTTGTTGATACGGCCCTTGTAGAATCTTTCCCTAAGAGCATTGTGGAGAAGATTCCTCTGGGAAGGCTGGGACGGCCTGAAGAGATAGCTAAAGCTGTTGTTTTCTTGCTCAAAGATGGCGACTATATCACGGGAGAAATCATCGACGTCAATGGTGGAATGTTTATGGACTAGAGAGTGCAAGATGGGCGTTCGATGATGAGGGAACTTGAGATGCCCAAGGTGACTGTCAAACTGTACTCGGTACTCCGAGAGATTGCGGGAAAGTCTACTTTGAAGATGGAAGTTCCCG
>SDBT01005237.1_pt1 | contig 21858 bp, 17 predicted proteins | sample 2277101 | NCBI WGS metagenome assembly SDBT01 (sample SAMN10404973, study PRJNA504765) | marine sediment metagenome | isolation source: marine sediment core GS10_PC15, 103 cmbsf | place: Arctic Ocean: Southern Knipovich Ridge | collected 2010 | reverse complement strand
CAATCCGTCCAGGTACATCCGACCCACACCGAGCTTGAGATCGGGCGGTCCGGGATCGACGGTGATTTGGAAAGCCTCCGGCGTGGTCGCTGCATAGCCGCATTGCACGCAGTCCATGGCCTGAACTTCCAGGCGGCGCTTGATGATCTCCTCGCGCTCGTTCCAATCCGAGTCGAGCTGGACACGGCCCTGCTGCATCAGCACGGTGCTGTATCGCTTGTGCAACTTGTGAGTGAATCGGGTGTAATCGCCCGCCATGATATCTCCTTGTTCTCTTAGTACAGGCTCCGTTTGCGCAAGCCGCATCGCTTTTTCTGAGCGGCCCGGCGCTAGGTCACATAAAGGACACCTGGTTCCAGTCCAAAGGGTAGATACTCCTGGAGACGCAGCCGCAGATTGATCTCCCTTTGCGGTTGTTTGAGATGGCTGAATGCCCCCATCTCCGAGCCATCCTCGGCCCCGGTGCGGATGGCCACCGGGGCGACCCGATGAAGCTGCGCGTAGGCCGGTTCCCCATACTTCGTGGAGGTAAATGCCGGTACCAGCCAACCACGAACCTTCGCACGGATCGCTTCGCGCTCGGCCGCGGTCAGGGTCGTGTTGTTCTCGGCCGCTTCCTCCTCGGCCGCCTCGATCTGCGAGGCGATCTCCAGGTCGGGCTGGCAACGGTAGCGGCGCGGCGTCTTGGAGCCGTGTGGCACGAAGCTGAAACGAACACAGCCTTCTTGTTGTCGGCTCGCCGTGACCGGCTCGGTGAAGATCGTCTCGCTGGCCAGCAGAAGCCTTTGGACGTAGGACAACCCGAAGATCGTCACGCGCTCCAAAACACTTGGAGGGCCGGGCTCACCGGATGTGCCTGTCCGAGCGATGGCCGCTCCCCCAAGGCCGTCGACGATGGAATCGAGCAGCCAGAGACCCACGGCGTGCTCGGGGAGGCGAATCGGACCGGCGATGCTGAAAGCGACTTCCACCCGTAGTTTTGCGTTGATCGTTTGTCCGCCGGAGGTGGCCTCGGCGATGATGCTGGGCTCCGTCGTGGTGGGGTTCCCGTCTTCGTCCAGACCGCGACCCGGAACCAGTGTGGAGTGAATCAACCGCAGGCGGCGGAGATCGCCACCCACATGAACGCCCCCCTCGATGCGGAGACCGTTCAAGGTCACCTCCGATGTCGGGTGGTTACCCATGAGCTTGATCTCGCCCGCCGTGGGGCGGACGTGGGGACACTTGCCGTTGGCTGCTTCAATCGCGAGCCAGTGATCATCGGCCGGCTCGATGTTGAGCGGCTCGTGATAGCTTCGGTTGTCGAGAATCGTGATGATGGTGTTGGGCTTGCCCACCGAAGCCCATTCGGTCAGCGCCGCCCCGAGAGACGGGAAGGAGCCCGGGGTGGTGCCGCTCTCCTGAACCTGAAGGCGAAGCGCCGCCAGCTCGGGTTGAACGAGCCACTTCCCGCGCTCGTAGGGCCCACCTCCGAGATCGGCGCTGAATCCGCTGTGGTAGAAGACATCCAGGCTCGTTGTCGGATCGGGCCATCCGTTGCCGACCGCCAGGCGACCGCGCTCCACGTCGACGGCGATGACGTCCCCTGCGGGAGGATTGGCAGGCCACGGGTCGAGCCGGCGGCAGACGATTTGCGCCGGAGCCATCGGATCACCGTTGGGGACGCCGTTTCGGAAGACGAAGAAACTCGATTCCGGCGACACTGCGAGCGGCAGGTTTTCAACCGGCTCGAATAGACCGTAGAGCTCGGGCCATGGCGGCCCCTGCTTTTTGAACGCATCGAGGTCTTCATAGAAGAGAGCTCGGCGGATGGGACCCCCGACGTGAAGCTCGGTGGCCAGGCCCGCCTCGTCTCCCTCCCGCCGCCAGCGGCTGAACAAAGGAGCGGGGTTCCCCAAGGGACTGAAGTGGAACTGCCATGGCTGGCCGGCAACGCGGGCCGCCGCGTTGGTGAAAGGATGGCTCTTGAGGCGCCAGAGAAAAAAGCCGATGTTTTTGATGTTGTACCAGCCGGTCAGTGGCTCGATGGGACGGACGTCGACGGTGTGGCTGATTTCATCGAAGGCGCCGTTCAGTCGGTCCATCGGCTCGACGCGCCGGATATCGGGAGTGCGCAGGCTGTGCATTCGAAGATGGTTCCGGACCCACTGCGTCCAGCCGAGAAGCTCGAAGAACTCCACCACATGGGCCGGCCAGCCCGTCACGTCTCGGGCCAGCTCCTCCAGCATCGGCACCGTCCCCTTGCGACGTCGGTAGTAAATGGTCTTGGCCACGTCGGCGCGAGTGCGGATGGCGATGGGTGGACGGAGATCGCGGCCCACCCGATCGGGAAAGAGCGCATGGGCGGTATCGGGCGTTGCGATCCGGCTGGCATCGTGAAGCAGATTGTTGCTCACCAGATCGCCGATGTAGGGGATGGCCCAGCGCTGGCAGGTCTCGATGAAGAAGTTGTCCCAAAGCTGCTGGATGTCTGCATGAACCAGATCGGTCTGGCCCTGGATGAGGCGCAAGAGGGCCCGCAAGGGATAACCCTCTTCGGCGTCGCGCTCCCGGTAGATGGCGGGAAGCAGCTGGTACAGGCGATCGGGTTCGTTCATGCGGCGTGGGTCTCCTTTAGAGCGGCAGCCCTCCCGAGCTCAGCAGAGTGACGTCGTGCGTGGGAGCTTCGATCCAGGCCTGCTCTGCCGGCAGGACGATGTCGGGTGGTCCCGGAACCACCAGGGCCGGGTAAATCCGAAGGTGCTCCTGCACGGGACGATCGTCGGCGCCGCGCGAGGCGAGGAAAGCAGGCGACTGATCCTTGAAATGAAGCAGAGTTATCTTCACCCACACGACCCCTGGCACTTCTTGAAGAACCTGGTAGATGTCACTGAGGTGAAGCGGCTGGCCGAACCTCAGAGCTTCGAAAGAAAGCGCTTCCAAAAGCGCCGCGTAGGCCGCGTCTTCGACATCGGCGGCGACGTGAGTGTCGGCGACGTGGAGCGTTGCGCCGATCACCAATGGCACCCGGACGAAGTTGTCGAGAAGCAGAGTGTGATTGGGATCGCGCTGAGCATCGAGGGCGGCGTGGATTCGGCTCAGGGTATCGGGAGAAAAGGTCGCCGCCGCCTGGCCGGCGACGGTAAGGTGGACGGCGCGGCTCTCTCCTTTCCACACCCAGGTGGACTTGGCCTTCGCCACCTCACCCGTTGCCATGGCCAGGTCCTCGAAGTCGAGGAGCGACACCGCCCGCCCGAAGGTGCGCACCGTGGTGGGCGCGTTCTCCCGAGTATCTTTCAGCGACTCGGGGTCGGCCCCTCCCTCGGCGGCCCTGGGGTTTGTGACCGACTTGAGGCCGATGGGCCGATCGAGAAGCGTGGTGAGGGTGTCGGCTCTGACGCGCCCCTCCAGTCCCAGTCCGTGGCGATAAAACGCCATGATGTTGCCCCGGCCTGAAAAAGCTCGAGCTCCCGTAACGGCGTCTCCGAACTGAACCGTCACGGTACCCTCGTCGGCGATGCGCGTGGTTTGCACTTGGGCGGTGGGCGCCTGAGCATACAGACTCGGTGCTTCCGGCCAAAGCACGCGGTTGACCAGGACTCTCAGGCTCGACTCGAGGCCACCCGGCTCGGCGCTGGGGACATAGGTCAGCGGGTGCTTGCGAAGGCAGAACTTCTGGAAGGTCGCGGACGCATCGCCGTCGCCGAGGATCTCTTCCTTGACCGACTCGCCGTGACTGGCGCGGGCCACGTTGCCCAGCAAGACGGCGGATGGCGCTTCCAGGCTCGGCTCGGCCTCCAGGTCGAGATCGATCCTGAGATACTCCTCGACCTCGACACCGACCACTCCGGGCAGAACGAGGAGGCGGTTGCCGAGCTCGAGGACACGAGCTTCCGAGAAGGCGGGCGTCGGATCTGCGTCGTTGAGGGCGGTCACGAGGTGGAAAACGGCCGCTGGCAAATTGGCGGGTGCCGCAGCTAAGTGTAGGGTTCGAAACTCGTGCGCGCCGATGGATACGAGAAGCTCCGGGTTGGACGCCGTCAATACCGGAAAGGGCAGAAGCGGGGCCGAGGCCAGACCGCTGATCCGCGCTGCCGACTCCGGATCGAGGCCCAGCTCCAAGGCGGTGGTGGGGTCGGCGTGGGTCGAGGCAAACGCCACACCGGCCCCCGCCACGCCGGGCAGAACGAGAAGCCGATGATCGACGACGAAGACCCGCGCCTCGGCAAACTCCGGATCGGGCGCAGCAGCCTGGAGAGCCGCCTCGAGCTTTGTCGCCGCATCCAAAGCACTGATAGGCTGGCCCGCCAGAGTCAACGTGACCGGGTCGAGGGCGCCGAGGGTGACCGAAAGCTCGGGCGTCGAGGCGCTGAGAATCGGGAAGGGATCGAGAGCCGCCGAGCCGAGCCCGGTCAGAACCTCCGCCTGATCGGGAAGCAGGCCGAGCTCGGCGGCCGTCGTCTGATCCGCCGCCGCCGCGGCGAAGCTCACCTCTGATCCGAGCAAAGAGACGGCGTTGATCTCGGCAGCGACGTTGCGCGGCTGAGCGTCCTGCAGCAGCACTTGGCGGCCCAGCTCGATCTCCTCGAGCGCGATCTTGGATCCCGGTTGAAGGGCGTTCTTCTCGATGGTCCGGCCGATCTCGATCGTTTGCTCATCGATTCGACGTCCCGGTACCAAAACAGTCCGGCCCTCGAGCCAACCCGGGTAGCTATAGCCCCAGAACCTTATGGGAGGGCCGGCCAGTTGGTAGATTCTCACCGTCTTCAGGTCCATCTGAGGCAGATCCGGAAACACGGTCAACCGAGTGACCGTGCCGGTGAGGGGGCCCACGGTCGCATCCGTCTGTTCGACGGCGGTGACCGTGACCAGAGTGTTCTGGCTTCCTCCGGCGGAAACCAGCAAGCGCGAGCCGACGGCGATTTCTTCATGAAGACTGTCCAGGTCGATGTGATTTCCCGGTACAACCAGGTAGACCCCCACGGTGTGCAAACTCCACTGGATCCACCCAGGGACGGGCTCACTCGGCTTCATATAGGTGTTGGGCGCGTCGTATCCGAATAGCCGAAACGTCCGTTCGAACTTGGACGCAGGGGACCTCATGCCCCAGGTCGTGCCCTGGATCGGTCCCGACCAGGCGAGGAGCACTCGGTCGTGATCGATGACGACCTCCTCGACCTCGAGCTCTTCGATCGTGCCGGAGTCGAAGAGAAGGAAACGGTCTTCCGCGACCAGCGCTTCCGCCACCGCCAGGGCCTGCCCGCCCGGAGCCAGAAACGCTTGCCTGTTCCCCTTGGCGAGTGGGTTGACCCCGATGGGGGCCGGCACGATGCGCAACCGGTTGAGCCTTGCATCGGCGGCGATCGCTTCCAGCGTCTCGAACTTCTGGGGCTTCTCGTCCTGCCCGGGAACGCTCTGCACCCGAAGACCCACGGGAATCTTGACCCGAGCGTCCTCTTCGAGCGTGAAGGCGAGCAGCGTGGTGGCGGCCGCCCCCGGGCCGAGCTGATAGTCGATCAAGCGCGCCATCCGCAGGACCGAGTCACGCAGTCGGGCCGTCCTCAGGAAGCCCTCGTTGGCGATGCGTTCCTGATAGAAAGTCAGGACGTCGGTGAGGGTCGCCGCCAGCTCCAGGAGGGTGATGGCGTGATCGTCGCTCAGGCGCGTCTTCAGTGAGACGAGCTCCGGCGTTGCCGCGATGGCCTGCAGCATCGCTTCACGGAACGAGGAGAAGGTTCCGATCCGATAAGCGATGGCGAAGAGCCCGGGCCGGTTGTCGATCGCGAGAGGGGTCGGCGCTGCTTCGGGCTCGCAGCAGCCACAGGTGTTGAGCTTCATTTCGCACCGTCCGCGGTGATCCGTAGCACGCCGTTCTCCATGAAGTTGGGATCGTTGTCCAGCCGAGCGATCTCCCACGGGCCGATGGAAAGCAAGCCGGCTTCGAGCTCCCCGTTTTCCATGTCTCCGTAGCGATGGAAGCGGGTCACCACCAACGAATCGACCCCTTCGACGGCCTCCACCGCGGCATAAAGTCGGCTGAGATAGACGGGCTGGCCGAAGGTGAAACGATCGGGGTCGAAGAAGCCAAGGCTTCCGTCAGGGTTGATACCTGCGCTCAGCGCCCGGAGCACCGCTTCGACGACATCGCCGCGGAAGTGGCCCGCCGCCACGCAGAGCTCGAGATCGATGGCGAGCGGCACATACTCGGCGGAGCGAATCTCCATGTCGTAACCGGCGAGCCGGTAGCGGGTCAAGAAAGCGCGCACCCGCCGCTCCAGAGCCTCGGCCAGTCGGGTGCGCCCTCCCGACTCGGTGATCAAGTCTTCCGGGCGGCGTGGATCGATGCCGACGAAGACCGTGTGCCAGCTTCCCGTCCAGCGGAACGTCGCCACCGCTTCCGCCACCTCGGGCATCTTGCGCGCCGCCAGCACATAGTCGTGCTCGGTGACGGCGCGGAACTGCTCGGCGTGGAAGGCGGCGGGGGCGTGCTGGCGCACCTCCTCGATCGTTTCCCAATCGCCACCGCGGCGCGCCGCCAGAGGATTGCGCACCGCAGTGATGGTCGGCCAGTTTCCGGCCACTATCGGTTGGACGATATGGGCCAGGGCTTCGGCGCCCACGTTGCCGCTCGGGCCGCTTCCCACCCGGTAGGTGGCGGTGAACCCGATGGCACCGGCCGGTTCCCGGCCGTACACGCCGTCTCCGAATCGCAGCTCCGCCCGCCCGTCGTGGTCGAGGTCGGCCACCAGGTGCTGGGCGAACGGCGGGCTGTCGAGCAGATCGGGCACGGCAAGCCAGAGCTCTTGGCCGGTGGGGAGCTCGACCTGCAAGGACAGGGACGGCCTGGCCTCGGCGACCGGACAATCGAGCGCGGTGCGCGGCGTGGTGAGCTTGCCGGTCGTCGAATCGTAGGCAACGTCTTCCGGCTGACACTGCATGGTGAGAGGCCCGAGCCTCAGCCGGAGGCGGAAGGGTTCGTCGGGAGGCACGGGCTCGGTCTGGGGGAACGTCTCCTCGAGGGTGCGGCCGTGATCGACGGGGACGATGTTTCCCCGCACCACCGAAACGTTGAGCACCGGTGGTTTTCCAGGAGGACGGGTAGAAAGACAAAGTGGAAAAGAGAGGGCGTCGCGAAGGCGCCAGGTCACCTCGAGAAGCGGCAAGGCGGTGTCGCCGCTTTGCCAGGGCTGGAGCCGGCCGTCCTGGAGCTGATCGGTGTAGGCTTCGTCTTCGGTGTCCAGGACGTTCAAGAGCTCGACGACCTGACGATGATCCGGATCGGCATCCGCACCGGCGCCGGTGAGGGGCCCTTTAACCTCTTCGAGAAGAAGGAGGTCACCGGCTTTCAACGTGGGACGGCTCGCCTGCTCGAGCCCGCCGCCCAAAGGTGCCACCGTATAGAGGTGAGCGCGGCTGGAGCCACGAGGCAGGCAACACTCGAGGTCGCCCCAGCCGTGAAGGGAAATCCTATTGTTCTCGGGGTGGACCTCGACGGGGCGCGTGGTCTCGAAAACGGGTAGCGGGGCAAGAACCGGATGGTGCTCGAAAACCTCGTCGGGGACGTCATCTTCCGGGATCACCACCGGCGGCGGCACCACCTTTCGCGGCAGCGGCGCCGATATGCGACTCAGGATCTTCGTTCCTTGATCCACCTCGCCCTGAGAGTCCACCGAGAGATGGACGTGCGTCCAGGCATTTCGCCCGTCGTGCATGCGGTAGTCAATGAGGCGAGCGTGGCGCTTGGCCGAGACGCGCTGGCGGACGGTGTCGAGGAAAGCTTCGTTCGCCACCGCGTCCTGGAAATAGCTGAGGTGGTCGCCTTCATAGGCTAGAAGCTCTACCAGAGCCATCCCGATATCGGCCGGGTTGCGCTCCAGCCAATCCGGGTTGAGCTGCGAGATCCGATCCAAGAGGAGCTGCCGAAAACTGGCGTAGTCTTTCGCCAGGTAATCGATCGGTGGCTCGTCGGCGGGCGTGGGTGGACAGTACTCGATGGGCCGGCAGTCGAAGTCGACGGGGCAGCCCGCCTTGAAGTTGATGAGAGTCCGGGAGAAGTGCTCGTCGAGGTTCGGAGTCACGTGACCCCAGCTTCCGTCGGGCTGGAGCTCCCAACCGAGCAGCAGCTCATAATCGGAAAAATCGCCGGCTCGATCGACGTAGATTTCCAGCAGGTCGCCCACCACCTGCGCCCCCACCACCTCGATGGCGACGATCCGTGCTCCTCCTGCCACAGCGATCCACTCGGGCTGCGCCGTCAAGTCATAGGCGCCGTCCGGGTCGGAGTGAGGAGGATCCGGCAGCGACTTGAGGAACGTGACGACGAGAACGTGGGGATTCGGGTCGTTGGGCCGATGCTCATACTCCACATAGTCGATGCCGTTGAGCTCCGGGTGAACGAGGATGTCCGCCCGTCGCTGCTCGTCCCTGCATATGGGATGTAACGGCATCATCAGTGAGCTTCGCTCCTTTCTATGTCAAGACCAGCCCGCCGGCGTCGAAACGATCCTGCCGCCGCTCGCCGCTCGACAGCTTGCGATAAACGATGGTGACCATTAGCTTTTCGTCCTGGGCCTCGACCTTGACCGCCTCAACTTGGATGACCCGCTCCAGCCAGCGTTGCAGAGCACCCTGCACCAGGAGCTGGGTGGCGGACGCCAGCGCGTCGCTGTTCGGCATAAAGACCATTTGCTTGAGACCGCACCCGAAGTCGGGGCGGTTGACGCGCTCCCCGGGATGGGTGAAGAGCACCTGGTGGATCAGATCGCGGATGTGATCATCCTCGTCGGCCTCGGCGCTACGGCCCCGTCCGTCCATGTGGAAGGGATAATCGAGGTAGCGAATCATGGCGGAGGCTCCTTGACTTTTATGTCCGGATGCGTGGTCACGGTGGGGTGGTTTGCCACGCTAACCTTGATCTCGAAAGCCTCGTTCTTCGTTTGAAGATGCCGGATGAGCCCGCGAGCGATGGCGATGAAGAGAACCCGACGATTTTGGAGGTCGGTCGGATCCGCGTCGGCAGGGCTGGGCAGCGGAGGGAGACCGGCCTCGCTGCGCACTTCGTCGAGCGCCTTTTCGATCTCCTGCGCCATGCTGTCGGCATAATCGCTCAACGAACCGCCATAGAGCTTTTCCACGAAATCCCTCCTAACCGGTCTTGACCTTGGTTGAGAGCAAGCCGGGCGTGGCCGGTGGGAAAGGGCCCACCGGCGGCGCCGGTGTAACCGGTATGAAACCTGCCGCCAGCTCGCCGGGGTGGACGTGGCTGTTGAACAGAGCGACGAGCTGGTTCAGGTAGCTGAGAAGCGCGTCCCCGAAGACGAGAGGGTGGATGGCTCCTTCCACCAGCTCGATCTGCGGCGCCTCGACGACGACCTTGCTCGTCGCCTGGACGGTGACTTTGCCGTCCCGCACCTCGATGCGCATAAGGTTCTGTCCGTCGCGGTCGCTCACGGCGATGCTGCTGTCGGCGTCGTTGAAACGAATGAGCAATCCCTCTTCACTTCGCAGGATCTTCACGTCGGGAGTGGCCGCGGTGCCCTGTTCGTCAGAGGGGACTTGATCCGCCGACCACCAGCATCCGCTCCAAAGGGGCCGCGACACGTCACCCGCCTCGAACTCGATCCAGACCCCCGCACCGGGAGCCGGTATGGTGTGGTGGCCGCTGCCGTCTCCGGCGTAGGGCGCACAAGGAAGGGCCCAGCCGGTCTCCACGTCCGCCAAAACCTCGGGAACACGCGCTCGGATGCGTCCCAGTTTCTTGGGATCCTGATTGTCGGTTACGACACCGCGGTACTTTCCATAGTGGCTCTGCTGGCGACTCGCCTGCCGGGCGCCGCCGGGGCTCGCTTCTCTGGTTGTAGCCGCACCTTCCATCATGGATCCTCCTTCCTCAAGAGGGCAGCGCCGTGTCTTCCACGAAACTCTCCCGCTGGGTCAGGCCGAGGGCGTTTCGTTTCAAGGCAAACCTTTGCACATAGCTGTCGCCGGTCAAGGTGTGAAGCACCTTTTCCACATAGTAGAGTCCGCTGAACTGGCGACCGGCGCCGCGCACCAGCACCGGTCGCTTGGCGCGCAAGAGTCGCCCGTAGGCCACGGTGTTGAGCTCACCCTCGGCGGTGATGGCCCAGGAGGATCGATCGACCACCGCCTGAGCGTAGGTCTGTAGCTCGCCGCTGAGCGCGAGGCCGGTCTGGCTGATCAGCACGCGGCGTGGTCGATCCTCCTCGAGGGCGGCGGCGCGTCCGAGATCTGCCAGTTCAGCCTTCTCGGCGGCGGCGGGCTGATCGGAGTGGCTTTCGATATCGAGCCCCGTCACCTGGGCGGTGGTCGGCCCCAGCATGTCGTGACGCGCCTTGAAGGAGTTGATGTTTGTGGACTCGCCCATGTTGATCGAGAGCACTCCCTGGGGCGTCTTCTCCAACCGCGACGGGTGGAAGTGCCCTTCGGTGCGGCCGCCCCGTGGGTTGACTTCGACGTAGCACTCGTAGCCGTTCCGATCGGCCAAGTACTTCAAGAACTGGATATCGGTCCCGCGCTGGATGGACATGTGATCGACCTCGGGTCGGGGCGGCCGAGTCGGCTCGATGTCGGTGTCGAAACCGTACTCGCCGAAGACCACGCCGGCGATGTCGCTGTCCGCCATGTTGGGCCAGGGTCTGACCTTCTCCTCCAGGTTCATGAGGACGGTCGGGTCCATCGCCACCACCTCGAGAATCGACTCGCCCGGCTCGTTGGAGAGGTCGGTTTCGTTCTCGATGACCTGCGCATCGATCAGGGTCTCCGCGTTGCCGCTTGCCACCGTCACGAGGATCTTGATGTTGGCCAGGCGGGTAAACAGGCCGTCATCCAGAAGAGTCCAGCCGCTGCCACTTTCGTTCACTGCGGTGCTCAAACGGATGCGCAGCATGTCGGCCATCTCAGCATGATCCTCGACCTCGATTTCCTGGATGACCCCCAAAAGCTCGGGGCTTGCCGGTACGCCGTCGATGAGAAGGATGTAGGAAACAGCCGGCATGAGATCACTCCTGAGACGGCGGAATCAAGAGGGTTCGACCCGGCTCGGCGATCAAATCGTCCGGCCACGTCGCGCGGTTGGCGTCCGAGATGCGCCAGAACCGCTCCGGGTCCTGGTAATACCGCTGTGCAATGTGATCGAGACGCTCGCCCTGGCGGACGCGGTGGCCAAGCTGCGCCTTGGTCTCGGGGATGAAGCGGACCTTCTTGTAGAGGATCACACGACCCTTGGGATCGACGTACTCGTCGGTCTCGACCCTTTCGTAGCGGCTGCCTTTGAAAAACACGGCGTTCACCTCGACTCGATCTATTCGCTGCCGGGCAGTATGTTCCTAACCGGCTTCTCATCGCCGACCGGTTGATACTTCTGGGCCAGCATCTCCTTCTGGCGCTGAAACGCGAAATAAGCATCGCGCCCCTGGCTCTTCTTCTCGAGCTCCATGTAGGTCAGAACCAGCAAGCCGAGCTCGATCTTCACCTGTATCGGATTGAGATTCGCATCGAAGGCTTCCTCGGTGACCGAGAAGCTCTCGATCTTGACGGGAACCACCCGCGAAGCCCCCCAGGCGAGAAGCGTCAAGGGAAGGTCCGCCGGCTTGACCTGCACCGCACCCTGACTGCTGAGTGCCTCGTTCTGGAGCACCTGAAAGGAGGTCGGATAGAGAAGCATCTCCAAGGTAGCCAGGGCGGGATGTAAGCCCGATTCCACCACGGTCTGGTACTGCTGCGGATCCTCCAACTGATCCGCAGCATTCAGCACGACGGTGAGAGTGATGGTCTCCTTTGGCGGCCCCGCGACCCTGAGAACATCCTCTTTCGCATTAGCTCCCCGTTTCTTCTCGGGCGCTCGGTTCTCTAACGTTCTCTCGAGCTGCTCCGGGTTGTACTGAAAGACGATGATCTTGGGCGGCGGTCCCGAGGTCTGCGATTCGTAGACCACCAGTGCGCCTTTCATAAGCTTGGGACCGCGGGGGAAATCAGATGGCATCGATCAAATCTCAACCATGACGCAAACGAGCTGAATCCGCATTAACAGCCACTCTCATCAGCTTCCCCGAGATAGGTCGACCAATTGATCTGCCCTCTTTTCTTTGTTTATCTGGTTTGGGTTGAGTGCAGTGCCAAGAAAACTCATTCACGCACCGAGGGGAAGCTTGCCACATCTTTGTCATCACTCTTCTGCACACGACTCTTCACATACATCAAGTTTTATTTCAGCATCAGCCAGAGCTTCTTCAGCGCGTATTTGTGCTTTGGCAGCTAATTCGAAACTTCGAGTCTTGCTGCGGACATTGAATCCAGCGGCGATACACCCTGCAATGCCCGCTAGGCCGCCAAATGCACCGATGGCACAGACAGTTCCCGCGAGTATAATGGCTTCCTCGAGATCTGCCTTCCACTTCTCGGTTTGTTCCGTGGCTACCTCAACGGCCGTATCTGCTGCGTTGACCTTATTCATGGATTCCATTATGCAATCACAGTCCTCGAAAACTTTTACTTGAGCCTGAATCGCTGATGTCCCCGCGGCCTCCTGTTGCACAACGTGCGCCAGTTCGTGCGCCAGAAGCCGCTTCCCAGCGGACGTTGCTGGTGCGTACTTACCTCGAGCAAATACGATGTCCGTTCCCACGGTGTATGCAACAGCGTTCATGGCCTGAGCTGACCTTGAGGCCTGGTTGTCGGTGTGGATACGCACATCGCTGAAGTCATAGACGAAGCGAGGTTCAAAGTATGCCCGCATCGACTCCGGCAGGGGCTGTCCGCCGCTCATTGCGCTGTGGGCGCCTGGCTCCTTACCGGGGGTGAGCTCGGGGGTGCGGCCGTGGATCTCCTTGGTCTGGAGGAGAGCTTCGAGTCCTTCTTCTTCGTCCAGGTGCTCTTCGCACGCATTGCAAACACGCTGGACCCGAGGGCCGTCGACCGATGAAGACAAGGTTGCTGCAGCAGGCTGCTCATGCAATTCTTCCTGACACTTCGAGCACATCCGCTGGATACGAGGATGCCGATCGTTCTCGGAAACGGTCATCTTCTTCGACACATCGGGCTCCGGCATGTGCACCACTGCATCTGCCACCCGGTCCGCTTCCTGCTCGTGTCTGTCGCCAGGCTGCCCGATCTTCAACTTGGCTTGGATTAGCCGTCCCTCGAGCAGACGTTGCACCGCCTGGTTGCCAAAGGCTTGCTGCTGAGCCAGAAGCGGATTTTCCACACGCCTTCTGTGAGACGTCTTGCCCCTCGCTTTTGCCGGACTGACCAGATGACTAGCAGCGGATCGATTCTGCTGTTTTGCAAACGCTGGCACCCGTCACCTCCTCACTTTCGTTTGCCTACTGCCTACTGCCGCCTACCGCTGCCGCGATGCTCCGAGCTAGGTCCATTGCCAGGCGGCTCTCACTTTGATTCGCATTCACATCCCGAGCCGGGGCTCCGAGGATGCCCACATTCCCAGAGGCCGGTCCGTTGAGCATCCCCTCGCGCTCAAAGAGATTTTCGAGATTCGCCTCGACCAACGCCCGAATACGCTCGGCGCGTCCGGGACGAACGTTCAGGCCTTTCAGGACGATTCGGTCAATTTCCACCGTGTGGGGGCGAGATTTCATGTCTTCACCCCCTCGTGGTATCGACCGAACTCGGCCGATGTAGGGAGCTTGCCGATCTTGGCGTACTCCTGGCGGGCCGCTCGCATGATGTGAGCCATGCCGATAGGTGTCTTGCCGCCGGCCGCCAAGAACGCGGCATTGATTGCGATGTTCTTGATATTCCCGCCCGGGATCTCGAGGCGTGCCATGGCGTCGAGATCCAAACCCTCCAGCGCCGCTTCCGGTGGAAAGACCCTTTCCCAGATTTTGCGCCGGCTGTTGGCGTCCGGAGACGGAAAGTCCACTAGAAAGCGCAGACGCCGCAGAAACGCCCGATCGAGGGCCGACTTCCGATTCGTGGCGAGGACGGCCAGGCCGCGGTACTCCTCCATGCGCTGGAGCAAATAGTTGATCTCGATGTTCGCGTAGCGGTCGTGGCTGTCCTTGACCTCGCTGCGTTTGCCGAAGAGGGCGTCCGCCTCGTCGAAGAAGAGGATGGCGCCTCCTTGCTCGGCCGCATCGAAGACCCGACGCAGGTTCTTCTCCGTCTCCCCGATGTACTTGCTCACCACACCTGCCAGGTCGATGCGGAAGAGGTCGAGCTTTAGGTGGTTCGCGAGGATCTCCGCCGCCATGGTCTTGCCGGTGCCGCTCGGCCCGGCAAAGAGGGCACTGATGCCTCGCCCGCGAGCGAGCTTGGCACCGAAGCCCCACGTCTCATAAACCTGGAAGCGATGGGCGACCTGCGCCGCGATCTCCCGGAGCTGCCCGAGGACATCTTCCTGCAGAACGATGTCCTCCCACGTGTAGCAGGGTGGGACTCGTTGGGCGAGGCCCTCCATGCCCTTGCCGGCGACCGCGCGGCACGCCTCCCATAACGAGTCCGCGGTTAGTTCGGAGACGCCCTCAGCGTTGGCCGCCGAGCTCTGGCTCTTGGCGAGGGCGATGGCCTGCGCCATGGCGGTCGGACTGAGATCGAACTGCTCGACCAGGGCATCGAGCTCGTCGTTGAATCTACCGGGCAGGCTCGACAAAGCTTGCTGCCACAGTATCCGCTGGGCGCCGGCGTTGGGTTTGGCGACCGGCACCACCTCGATCCCCCGCTGGGTGGGCCAACGGTCCTCGGTATCCAGGATGAAGAAGGTGCTCAGGTGCTCGATAACATCGCTCATGGCTTCGAAGGCTGGTGTTTCCGAGCCTCCGGTCTCTTTGCTTTCGAGGAACAGGGCCGAGTGCATGAGAATCATCTCTCGGTTCAACAAGCGGAGGATGTCCTGGCGTTCGGAGGGCGGCGTGGGCAGTTTCTGGGCTACCAAGAGGTACAGTGGGAAGCCCAATCGGTCGCACAGCGCCGCCGCCACTTCTCGTTTGCCGGCACCTCGCGGACCGACGAGGTTCAAGGGCAACGGCGGTCGTTCGCCTGGGTTCTGCGATCGCGCCAGAGCCTCCACCAGATGTTGGTGGGAGGGCGCAAGGAAGCTCGGCGCGACGGGGCGGAGAAGACCCATGACGCGCTCGTCGAGGCGATTCACACCGCGCAGATAATCCACCATACGCGCATCCAAGCTGAGCGGGCGTGAGAGTGACGTGCCGGGTGGCGTTGGCGGTGGATCCAAGTGGATGAGCTCAAAGCGGCGGAGCGGTGCTTCGAGGCCAAGGCGATCGTGGGCGGCCCATCCCGGATCACAGTCCGCTTCACTCGCCAAAGGAGATCCGTCTTCACTGAACAGCGTCAGTGCCAGGTGCGGCGTCGGGTACTTGCGGGTAACGTCGTCCTGGACGTAGGCGTAGAGCCGTTCGAAGGCGGGATCCAGCTCGGGAGCCAGGCAGAGAAGTATCGTTTGGCGCTCGAAGGGGGTGAGGCCGAACCGTCGCACCACCTTCTCGAGCGCCGGCGTCGTCCCGGCATCGTCCCAGGACATCCTCTGCCCATCCAGCTCAGCCGTAATCTGGGCAATCGACTCCGAGAGTGCGGCTGCTTCGGGGCTCTCCCCGTGGAAGCTTATCTCGCCCTGCCGATCGTCTCCGACCATAAGGGCGTCGGCTTGCTCCTCGCTGATGACGAGGCTCTGATAGTTCTGCAGCGGATCGTGTTGCCATCGACTGCGCAGCCAAAGCACCCGCCGCTGCAAAAGGAGGCGAAGGCGCCGCAGCTCGAGCTCCAGGTAGGCCTGGTTGGATTGCCGCCACGATCCCACCGTAGAGCTCTCCATCGTTTCTTGTGAGGTCGGGCTCATGGCACCACCAGTGTCTCCTCTTCCGTGCTCTCGGCACCGTTGACTCGGACGCGGATCGGATACGTGCCCGTCGTGAGTGGCGGCTGCAAGGGTACCTGGATGGATGTCGCAGTCGGCGCCGCCCAATTGTCCCCGAGCCCCGGTGGCCGTACATCGATGGACAGGTCTCCAACGAGAACGACGCTTCTGAGGTCGGCGCGGAAGAGTCGGTTGCCTTGCACCGTAAGGAGATCGTGATTCGGGCTCGCCGAGACAGCGCTGATCTCCGGAACCAGCATGAACACCGTCTGATTCGAGCTCTGCACGTTCTGGCCGAGTTTCACTTTGCCTTTGTCGAGGCCGCCCTCAACGAACTCCGTCGCCAGCTCCACCAGGACTTCGGCGAGCTGGGGGCCGGGCCAGAGGAGGGGGTCGTTGGGGACCTGCAGCTCGATCTTCTGGTCGGATAGAAGGGACAGCGCCGAGACTGCGACATCTCCCAGCTTGACCGAGGTCGCGGGCGAGTCGAAGTTCAGACCTTCTATCGTGATCGAGTCGCCGATCTTGATGCGCAGGTCGCCGATGGGCTCTCCGCTGGCCGGCGTCCGGTAGAGACTCGTGATCTGGGGTCTTCTCAATGGCGCGACATGAAGCCGACGCGTCTTGACGGGAAGTGCGATTCGCCGACGGCGCTGACTTTCAATCTGCACCACACTCACTGTGTAAGCGGCCGACAGCCGAAAGGGGAGGCTCAGCGCCGTCCACACTTTGGAGAAGTCCTCGAGGCTGAGCGGCTCGAGGCTGAGCTTCACATGTTCGAACTGGTTCCGCAGGGCTTCGTCAAGGATCGGTTGGTTCATCCCGTCGACGAGCTGTTCGGTGATAATCGGATGATCGTGAAGGACGCGCATGGCGCTTCCCAGGAGCTGCTGGGCCTGACTCTCGTTGACATAGGGCTCCTCCGAGGTCGATCCATACGCGGTCAGCAGATAGTGCAGGTCCAGGCTGAGTGGCGGATGACCGTAGGCGCCCGGATGGCCATGGCCGACTATCTCCTGGTTCTTGAGCGATCCGTTCTCCGTCACCCGGTAGAGAAACAGGTTGACCCGCGGGTCCTCGACGCTGGGACCGTTTTGTGAGTCGGTTTGCGGAGAGCTGACGGTTACGGCGACACTGGAAACGCCTGGCGGCAGCTCCATGCGGTCATTCAGCACCCGCTGCAACGTACCGCTCACTGCTCCGATCGCCTGAAAGTCGCTCATGTTCGTGCCTTAGTATTCTTCACGCGAATAGGTTCGCCACCGCGCGTAACGACCGAAGCCGCGGGCTGCGGGAGCCGGGGGCGAGGGCGGGGACACGGGAGCTCGTGGGGTGCCGGCCCGAACCTCGATGCGACCGATACGGACCTGAACGGGGCGCGACTCACTCTCTCTAGCGGTCGGTTGCGGCGGGAGCGGCGTCTCGGGAGCCGGTGTCGGCGCCGGCACAACCATTGGCAGAGGCTCGGGTAGTGGCTGGACCGGTAGCGGCTGAAGCACCAGGGGTTCGGATCGCGCGGCATCGCGCGGCTGAGACGGCTTGGTTTCTACGACGCCGGGCGGTCCGATGGGCGTGCTCTTCGTTGCGAGCTCCGGACGATCGGCTTCAGCCGGAGGTTTGGGCTCCACGAGTCGAGACTCGACTACGAGAGTCGGAGGATCTGCGGGAGGTGCGGGTGGCTCGGGGCCTGGCAGCTTGGGTGCTTCCGGTACGTCAAATAGTTTCGCGGGAAGCGGAGGCTCGGTCGCCGGGACGGGAGCCGCTCGAGGTTTCTCTTGCTCTCGGGTCCCCTGCACCGCCTCTCTCATCATTGGAAGAGGTTGCTCGACGCTTTTCGGAGTCTGAGGCCGTAGCTCGGCGAGGGAGTCTGGAGTCGTCCGCCCGACATGAGGGGACGGTTCCACCGGTGGAGGCGCTGCAGTTCGGGGCAAGATGCTCGCTTTTGCCGTCTCGGTTGCCTTCATCTCCACCGCTGGGAGCTCGGAGTCACCCGCGACATTGTCAACCGGCGTCTCCTCAACCGGTCCGAAATCGGGCACCAGCACCGGTGAGACTTCCGGTAAGGATGGCGCGCCGATGGAGACGCCGGCGCTTCGCCGTGCCAGATTGAGAAGGAAGCTGCTCACCGGGTCCTTACTTTCCAAGAGCCTCGGACAACAGATCCAAATAGCGTTGCCGTTTCCTCGAGGTCATACCCATGATCTCCGCCTCGCTCCAGTGGTAGTAGAAAGCGAGGAGGTGAACGTCCCGGTAGAGCCTTCGGATCCCGGCCGCGATCTCCTGGAAGAAGAAAGTGCCTGCGTCGAAGAGCGCGGAAAAGTCCTTGTGGCATTCCGGACAGGAAAGGTTCAGCATCAGCTCCGCCTGCGGATCGGCTTCGCTGAGCTTGGCCGGAAGGGCTTTCGCAATGGCCGCCGGCAAGTTGTCGACCGGTTGCCCGTCGTCTCGGCTGACCGACTCTACCGAGCGGCGGAGGAGCTCGTCCGCCGCCGCTTGCAGGTTGGTGACGGCGAGGGGAGCTACGGCTTCCGCATCGGCGCCGGTGGGAGGGCGAAAACGGACCGTGTAGCTCACGCCGTGATCGGTAACCGTCATGTCGTGGCCTCTGTCTTGGCCAGGGTATGGCGGAACCAGCAAGTCGTCGATCTTCAGCTCGAGATCCATCTTCTTGCCGCATTCCGAGTCGGGACATCTCAGGACGCACTGTAGGCGCTCGCCCAGGGTCAGCCGGCGGAGATGCAGGAGCAGTGCCTCGCGGTCGCCCACTGTGAGCGAGCGAACCGTGTCAGGTGTCACCTCTTCGAGCGGTCCCAGTCGAGTGAGGCAGCGAGCCAGAAGGGCCGTTGTTCTCTCAGCCAGAGGGAGAGACTCGCCGGCATCGAAGAGGTAAGCTTCGTCCTCGCCGGTCAGGGGACGCAGCGTTGCCTCCCGGTGGCACACACCGTCAATCGAATGCCCTCTCGGTAGCGCCACACCGACTCCGCTCATGCCGGGTGACCCTCAACCCCTCGCGCCTCTTGCGTCATTTGACAATCCCTGTGGTGATGTCTTTCGTCCCGTCAGCCGAGCGAGGGCTCCGCCGGCTCGACGACTTCCACGTCACGCTCCCAGCCTTCGTTCTCGAGCTTGAGTGTCTGTATGGCCACGGCGTTGGCGTTGGCGTCGAGCTCGGGAACCGCCTGGTACTCCGACACCCAGCACCGATAGATCTTGTAAGAGAGCACTTTCTGGCCCGCCTCGTTGAACATATCGAGGATGATGTCTTTGCGGAAGTCGGCCAGGGAGGACTCTGCCCCGGGACCGGCGCCGAAGTTCCAGACCTTGTTGGCCCACGCCTCGAAGTCGGGGTCGTGGGTGACCCCCCGCTCCAAGGTGATGGCCTCGTAGGTGCTGCGGCCGGGAGATTTGCGGTTCGAGCTCGGGTCGCCGCCCTCGCGGTGCTCGACCAGCTCGGTGGTGCGCTTGAGGGGGCTGACCTTGCTGACACCGGCTACGTAGTGACCGTCCCACTTGACGCGGAATTTAAAGTTCTTGTAGGGATCGAAGCGTTGCGGGTTAACGCTGAATTGCGCCACTGTTCACCCTCCTTTTTAGGTCTGGATCTGCCCAGCGAGCTGTTGGATTTTAATAATGACGAACTCGGCCGGCTTCAATGGGGCGAAACCCACTACGATGTTGACGATGCCTAGGTTGATGTCGTTCTGGGTCGTGGTCTCGCCGTCGCACTTGACCAGATAGGCCTCCTGCGGCGTCTGGCCCTGGAAAGCCCCCTGGCGGAAGAGGTTGTTCATGAAGGCGCCCACGTTGAGCCGGATCTGGGCCCACAGGGGCTCGTCGTTGGGCTCGAAGACCACCCACTTGGTGCCGCGATAGAGGCTCTCCTCCAGGAATAGGGCCAACCTACGCACCGGAATGTACTTCCACTCCGACGCTTGCTGGTCGGCGCCCGCCAGCGTACGGGCGCCCCAGGAAATGTGGCCATACACGGGGAAGGTGCGGAGGCAGTTGATGGCCAGCGGGTTCAACACACCGTTCTCCGCGTCGGTAAGGACATAGTCCAACTCGCTTACGTTGCGTAGGGACGCTTCCGTTCCCGCCGGAGACTTCCAGACCCCTCGGCTGGCGTCGGTCCGGGCGCAGAGACCGGCGATCGTGCCGCTCGGTCCAAATGCGCGAAGCCGGAAATCGTCCAACGGATCGGGGACTCTGACTCGAGGATAAAACAAAGCAGCGTTGCGGTGTCGCAACGTGGGGTTGCCGGCGAGCCAGTTCTTGATCTCCTGTGGCGTGTCTAGGCCAACCGGAGTGTCCATCAAGAAAAAAGCACGCCGCTCTTCGCAATAGGTCTCGGCGACGGTGATGACGGCGCTCGCCTGAACGGGGGTCAAAGCGTCGGGTGACCCGTCGACTACCGCAGTGCGCGGAACGCACAGTAGATTGAACAGGTCGACGTCTTCCAGAGCGTATATTCCGGTTTTGGATGAGAGGTTGCCGATGAGATCGGCGGCGTTGGGAGTCACGCCGTCTCGGCCCTCCACCGCAAATATCTGCGCGGTGTCGGCGAGGCCGGTTCCTTCGAGAGTGTACTCCGTCGAGTTGACGGTGGCGTCGGGATTGTTGGTGAAAGCCATCTCATCAGAAGCAGTGGTCGGCGTGAACGTCACTCTATTGCTCGGACTCCCGGGCCCGGCCAGGATACGCAGACGGTTTCCGATGACGTCCACCGTCGCTCCGCTGAAAACCGGATTGTCCGGGATACCGGCTCGTATCGCCGCCTCCAGGGCCGGAGCCACGGCGGTCAGCGGGTGGGGGCCCGCCGGTAAATCCAACGGCAGGGGAGCCGGCGGCGTGATCGGGGTCACCCCGTCCGTCACGGTTACGTTTACCTCCGGCGAGGCAGATAGCGTGATCGAGGGTGGGTCTCCCGGATGGCCGTCCGAAAAAGTACCGTTGGATAAAGGAGGCGGATCGGGCGGGAGCGTGCTCTTGGCGGTCGAGCGAACGAGCTTGGAACCCTGGTTCGGGTCGTTGACCTTCTTTCCCGCGAAGTTGGCCTTGGTTCCATCCATGGAGAGGTTTCGAAACACCTCTTGGCGAACCGGAACGACTCGTCCGCCTACCGTCTGGTACTCGGTAACGATCAAATTGAACTCGTCGGGTTTGGGAACGTCCGGATCGATGGCGACGCGCAATCTGCTGCCCCAGATTCCTTCATCGACTGCGCTTACCGTAAGGGTGGCGGCGGCTTCGGCGGCCGCCAGATTTGGTGCCGGAGCCACAGCCGTCTGCTCGGCAATGAAAACCTGCGCTCGAGTCGGCGTGTTGCTGGAATCGTTGGGATCCTCCGAGGCAAGCCGAACCACCCAGGCCTCGGTACCGCCGTTGGCGAAAAACTGTTGTATTGCGTAGCCGGCCTCGCTGCGCGAGTCCAGACCTCCGAGCTCACGCTCGAAGTCGCCCATGTTGAGAATCTGGACCGCCTTGTTCATCGGTCCTTTCGGGAAGAAATCGAGAAAGGCAGCGATGGATGTGGCCACGCCCCTGATGGTACGCACACCGCTGGGGACCTCTTCTATATAGACGCCGGGATAGGTAGGTGTAACTGGCATATCGACTCCTGATTTGGACCGTCAAAAAGGCAGCAGAGCCTCCTGATGGTCGGTAAGAAACGATCGCTCACTGCAGTCAGCTCGAGCGACCCCTCTGCAGAGCCAGAATGTCGGCCCGCGGGCGCAGAGTCGGTTTTGTTTTCAGCCTGTAAGTGCCCCGCCAAAACTCACGTCATCAGTCGCAGGTCCCCCCGGGAATAAACGTTGAAAACCCCGTTGGAATTTCCCTTACGCGTTAACAGGAGAGTGCTGGCCTGCTGCGTCAGAGTTGTACTCGAAACAATACGCATGGACGTCTGATCTGTCAACAGTTTTTTTCAGGCTGGTTGTCCGCAAGCGCGAAACGCTGGTTCACATCAGTCCCAAGTGGCAACGGTCCTTGTGGTAGTAGTTGATGTAAGACCGCAGGAGTCGGACGAGATG
>SDBT01005236.1_pt1 | contig 21859 bp, 17 predicted proteins | sample 2277101 | NCBI WGS metagenome assembly SDBT01 (sample SAMN10404973, study PRJNA504765) | marine sediment metagenome | isolation source: marine sediment core GS10_PC15, 103 cmbsf | place: Arctic Ocean: Southern Knipovich Ridge | collected 2010 | reverse complement strand
AAGCTGACGGCTGACCGCTGACCGCTGATAGCTCGCGTCGTCCACGTGCCCCGTCGTGCACATGCCCCAAAACTGCCCCGAAGGGGCCACGTCTTCCTGGCGAAGACCAGGACGACGCGTAGAAACTTACGCTTCTCGGTGCCGGTCAATCCAGTAAGCACTGCTCCATGATGCTCGCTAGCATCGCTAGCATCGCCAGTTCGAATCGGACATACTTCGGCGATTTATCTATGCTTAAGATAGCTTCCTTTTTAAAACGTTCTAAAGATGTGGGCGCATCGAGCCGAAATCCTTCGACGCGCCATTATTTTCAGGAGGTCTCTTTATGATGAGAAGATGCCTTGCCGCCATTATTTTCTTAGTGCTCACTGGATTAGCAAGTCGAGGCTTCGCGCAGAAGATCGATCCCGAGCTTTACGAGCCGCTAAAATACCGACACATCGGCCCTCCGGGGAACCGCCTGGCGGCGGTGGCCGGCATCCCCGGCGATCCCAACGTTTACTACGCCGGAGCCGCCTCCGGCGGGGTGTGGAAAACCACCGACGGCGGCACCCACTGGCAGCCTATCTTCGACGATCAGGAAGTCTCTTCAGTCAGTGCCCTGGCGGTGGCCTCATCCGATCCCAACGTGGTCTGGGCGGGAACCGGCGAGACATTCATCCGGAGCAACATCTCCATCGGAAACGGAATCTACAAATCCACCGATGCCGGTAAGACCTGGACGCATGTAGGATTGGAGGAGACGGGTCGGATCGGCCGCATCGTGATCGACCCGCGAAATTCCGACGTGGTATTTGCGGCGGCCTTGGGACACTGCTACGGGCCGCAGCCCGAGCGAGGGATCTTCCGCACCACCGACGGCGGCGAGACCTGGGAGAAAGTACTCTTCGTAGACGAGAACACCGGGGCGGCGGATATCGCCATGGATCCCAACAATCCGCGAATCCTCTTCGCCGGGATGTGGCAGATGGAGATCAAGACCTGGGGGCAATTCAGCGGCGGGCCGGGCAGCGGTATATACCGTTCCACCGACGGCGGGAGCACCTGGGAGCGCCTGAGCGGTAACGACCTACCCACGTCCCACGTGGGCAAAATCGGGATTGCCATTGCTCCCAGCAACTCCGATCGGATTTACGCGTTGATCGAGACCTCCGACGGAGAGCCTCGGGAAGGCATGGAAGCAGAAAGCGGTGTCCTCTGGAGATCGGAAGATGGAGGAGATACCTGGAAACTGATCAACCACGATCATGAACTGACCCAACGCCCGCATTACTACACGCGGTGCGCGGTGGCACCGGACAATCACAACGAGGTTTATTTCCTTGCGCCGCGAGCCTCGATCACGCTCGATGGCGGTGCAACCACGGAGCGGTTTCAGGTGGCGGGTGGAGACCACCACGACATGTGGATCGATCCCACCAACGCCGACCGCATGGTGATTGGAAACGACCAGTACGTGTCCATTTCCGTCAACCGGGGTAAGACCTGGAGGGGAATTCGTTTGCCCATCGCCCAGATGTATCACGTGGCAGTGGATAACGAGATTCCTTACAACGTTTACGGAAACCGGCAGGACGGTCCTTCCACTTACGGTCCCAGCAACAACTTGAGGCGGGGACGGATCCCATCGGGGGACTGGCGACATGTGGGGGCTTGCGAGTGCGGGTTTGCCATTCCCGATCCGGTAGACAACAACATCGTCTGGTCGGGCTGCTTTGCTGCCGGATTTACCCGTTTCGAAAGAGACACCGGCCATGCCCGCGCCGTCGATGTTTGGCCGGAAAACTACATGGGGTGGCCGGCCGCCGACGTGAAGTATCGCATTCAGTGGACGTTCCCCATCGCCATATCGCCACACGATCACAACCGGGTCTATACCGGATCTCAGTTCGTCCATCAGACCACCGACGGCGGCCATAGCTGGCAACTCATCAGCCCCGACCTCAGCACCAACGACGCGGAGCTGCTCAGGGACTCGGGCGGTTTGATCAGAGACAACCTCGGTGTCGAGTACGCTGCACTGGTGTTTGCCATTGCCGAATCACCTCTCGAAGAAGGAGTGATTTGGGCCGGCACCAACGACGGGCAGGTGCAGCTGACCCGGGATGGGGGTGCCAACTGGACGAATGTAACTTCAAACATTCCCGGTTTGCCGCCCCTGGGTACGGTGAGCAATATAGAGCCGTCGCGCTACGACGCCGGCGCCGCTTACATCACGGTGGACCTTCATCAGATGAACAACCGCGATCCCTTCGTGTACAAGACCACCGACTACGGCTCGAGCTGGAAACTCATCAGCTCGGATATTCCCAAGACTGTATTCAGCTACGCTCATTGCTTGCGGGAAGACCCCAAACGGAAAGGCCTTCTTTACCTGGGAACCGAGAACGCTGTTTATACTTCCTTCAACGATGGGGAGAACTGGCAGCCTCTGCAAACCAATTTGCCTCACGCTCCCGTCCACTGGTTGACGGTTCAGGAGCATTTCAATGATCTGGTCATTGGCACTTACGGACGCGGCTTCTGGATCCTCGACGACATCACCCCCCTTCAGCAGCTCACTCGAGAGATCGTCGAGACCGACGTTTACCTCTTCGAGCCGCGGCCGGCTTATCGCTTCCTGCAGGTGGGCGCCCCCATGACGGTCCACGACGACCCCAGTGCCGGAGACAATCCTCCTTACGGCGCTTCCATCAACTACTACTTGAAATCGGAGCCCGAGGGTGACGTCGAGATCACCATTCTGGACGAGGGGGGACAAGAGGTGAGGACCCTCGAAGGAACAAAAAAAGCCGGCGTCAACCGGGTTTGGTGGGATTTGAGGCACGAGGCATCGAAGCAAGCCAAGCTGCGCACTCCTCCGCTCCACGCCCCCTGGGTGAAGCTTGGAGACGAAGGCTGGCGACCCATAGTGACCTGGGGGGTTCGGGAAAAGGGAATTCGGCCTCTGGCGGCGCCTGGAACTTACACCCTGAAGCTCCGTGTGGGTGAGCGGGAGCTCATTCGAAACCTGACGGTGAGAAAGGATCCCAACTCATCCGGAACTCTCGCCGATATCCAGGCACAGGTCGAGATGTCACTCGAGATTCGAGACCACTTGAGTGCGGTGGTGGAAATAATCAACGAGCTCGAATGGATACGCAAGCAGATTTACGATTTGAGCGATCGTCTGGAAGGGAAGGTTGCCTTCGAGCCGGTGGTGACAGCGGGCCGCGAGCTCGATGAGAAGCTCATCGGATTCGAGGAGAATCTGTTTCAGATGAGGCTCAGTGGTGGCAGTCAAGATGTCTTTCGAAATCCATCCAAGCTCTACGCTCGTCTTGGTTTCCTGTACAGTGATGTGGAAAGCTCCTGGGGTGGCCTGGGCTCGGACTGGTCGCCAACCGCTCAGGCGATCGAAGTCCATCAACTTTTGAAGGGCCGCCTGGCGACCTACCAGGGCGAGTTCCAGATTTTGATGGATCACGACATCCCTGAGTTCAATGCGCTGTTGACCGAGAAAAGCATCGAGGGTCTCTTTGTTACCATGCCCGATTAGGATCTTTTCTTGGGATGGTTGAGATAGCGGAATGATTCGTTTTATTAATGCGGGCGCATCGAGTCGAAATTCCATTCGACGCGCCCGACCCAATCCCCCGGCTCAAGCCGGGGGATTATCAAGGAGGGAAGCGATATGAATCGTTCAAGCAACGAAAAACCGAACGCCCTTGTATCCGGATTGAGCCGTCGCGAGTTCGTGGGGGCGGCCCTTGCCGGTGCGGCTGCCGCCTGCGCCCAGCCGGAGGTTGGCGGTGAGACAACGGAGTCGGAAGCTCCGAACGCGGAGGCCCTTGCCGCCGATATCGAGCACAAGCTCGAGAGCGACAACATCTACGTCCGGTTGCTCGGTTTGAAACCTCACCTACCGGCTCACGGGCATGCGACCAAGCTCGGAGGGTGCCGGATGCCCGACGAAGTCATCGCAGCGATGCATGAGGCGAACCGGTACTTCGTGCTGATCGACGAGCTCCTGGTGGCGGCGGGCAAGAAAGCGGCGGAGATCCTAAAGGCGGAAGATGCACTCATCACTTCAGGGGCCTCCGGAGGACTTCTTCTCGGCACCGCAGCCTGCCTCACCGGTACCGACAAGGAAAAGATGAAAGCACTCCCCCATCCCACCTGGCCGAAGTGCGAGTGCGTGATCCAAAAGGGCAACCGCTACATGTACGACCACGCCCTGCGCGCTGCCGGCGCGACTTTGGTCGAGGTCGAGGGCCGGGAGCAGCTCTTAAATGCCATCGGGGAGAAGACCGCCATGCTTTTTGGCTTACCTCGGCACGGCGCCATGCGACGAACACAAGACGCTGAGGTCTTACAGCCCGAAGAGATCATCGAGATCGGCCAGAAGGCGGCTGTGCCGGTCCTGATCGACGGCGCCTCGCGTCTTCCCCCTGCGAGTAACCTCTCCATGTTTAACGAGCTCGGCGCCGACCTGGTGGTCGTGAGCGGTGGCAAAGGCCTCGAGGGGCCGCAGTCGACCGGCATCCTCTCGGGGCGTGCCGACCTGATCGAAGCGGCGCGGATGCAGGGAGCGCCTTTCGAGAACATCGGCCGAGGGATGAAGGTGGGCAAGGAAGAGATCATCGGCTTGATTGTGGCTCTCGAGCGCTACACACGGAAGGACCACGAGGCCGAAAGGCTCACATGGAAGCAGAAGGCCGACTACATCGCCGCAGAGCTACAGGGGATTCCGGGCTTGACCGCCGAGCCGCACACCGGTGACGATGTGCCTCAGCCTTACGTGCAGCTTGGCTGGGACGAGAAGGTCATTCCCTTGTCCACCACCGATGTGCGCGAGACGCTGAAGCGGCGCGACAGCCGAAGGGTGGCTATTTCGAGTCTGTTTGGCGGCAACCGGATCCAAACGCGTTGTATGGAAGACGGCGAAGAGATCCTTGTGGCGCGCTACCTGCGGCAGTTCTTCACCGAGGTAGGGCAGGCGTAGGCGGCGCTGTCAGATCTTGCGCGTTCTTTTGTCGGCCAGATTGAACCTCTGGTGCCAGGTGGAGTCGGCGCCTCCGCCGGTCCGGGAAACGATGACCTCGACGAGGTAGGGCTCTCCGGCCCGAGTGGCGGCTTTGCCTCTTTCGAGGGCCGCCCGGAGATCCTCGACGTTTTCGACTTTCTCCGCGGAAACGCCCTGGCTCTCGGCGAGCTTCACGAAGTTGATCGCCGGCTCCCCCAGGTACATGCCGACGTATTTTCCCGATGCGGCGAGCTTCCCGTTGTATCGGTGGAAAGCTTGCCGAACTCCCTGGTAGTTGTGGTTGTTGCTGATGACGGTAAGAACCGGGACGCCGTACCGAACCTGGGTCCAAAACCCCGAGGCACTGTACATGGTTGCTCCATCGCCGATGGTGCAGACAACCTGACGGTCAGGTGCGGCCAGCTTGGCGCCGGTGGCGGCCCCGATTCCCCATCCCAGGGAGTAGCCGGTGGTGGCAAGCCAAAACTGCTCTCCATCTCGGAAACCAAAGTTGAAAGAATCGTACTTGCCGGTTTGGTTCTCGCGGATGACGATGGCATTGCGGTCGATACTTCCGGCAAGCACCGCTCCCAGTTCCGCAGGGTGAATGGGGCTTTTACCGGAGCTGGCTCGAATCTCTTTCTGCGCTTTTTCCCATCGGGCCGAGGAGATCGCTTTGGCTTCTTCTGAGCGTGACTTGGCAAGAGAATCGATGCGCTCTTTGGTGGCGAGGCTATCCACCGCGTCTTGAATGTCCTGAAGCGCCAGCTTGACGTCCGAGATCACAGCGAGATCCACTGCTTCGGTCCGGCCCATGGCGTTCGGGTCAACGCCGATGCGGACGATGGGAACGTCCGGAGGTACGTTAGGGGTCTCCGGAACCCACTCTCTGCCGAAATCGCGCGTCCCCACGGTTACGATGAGATCGACGCCCTTGCTGACAAACTCCGACTGCGGGCGATAGCCCCCCACCAGGTGGGGATGTTTTGTGGGGAAGTTGCGAAAACTTTGAAAATCGGTGGCGACGGCAAGTCCGAGTTTTTCGGAAAGCGACACCACGTCTCCCTGGGCGCCCGATTTCCAGACTTCGTCGCCGACCACCAGGATCGGCCTTTTGGCCTCTACGAGAAGTCGTGCTGCTTCTTCGATGCTTTGCCGGTCGGCTCGTACCTTGGCGCGCAGCATGAACCGCTCTGCCGGGAGGATCTTGCCCTTCACGTTCTTGGTTTTGAGCGCATAGCCGGCCATGGCCAAGTAGACCGGCCCGCCCGGCTCGGTGTCAGCAACCTTGAAAGCGCGGCGCACCATAAGGGGAAAGCTGCGGGCGTCTCTCGCTTCCCAGGAGATCTTGGTGAACTGTCGATTGATCTCCTTTTGGTCATAACCCGGCCGGGCGCCCATATCGGAATCGTCGCTCCATATCTCGTTGTCGTTCAATCCGGAGGTAATCACCACCGCCGAGCCGTCGCGACTGGCGTTGTAGAGCTGTCCGGCGAGCTGGGCGGTTCCGGCGATGACATGTACGGCGACGAACGCAGGCTTTTGGCTCACCCGGTGGTACGCATCCGCCATGGACATCACCACCCCTTCGTGGAGTCCGAGGACGAACTGTATGCCGCAGTCCAGGAAAGCGTCATAGAAACCGGACTCGAAAGAGCCGGGATTGCAAAACATGTACTCGGCCCCGGCCGCTTTTGCCTGGGCGATCGCCAGCTCTCCACCCGTTCCCACCAGATCGATGGCTCCGGCAACCTGGATCCCACGGCCCGCCTGCTCGGAGGCCTCGAGCGGCTTCAATATTGCTTCGGCAGCAGTGGCACTGAAGCCAAGCGCCGTCATGTTCTTCAGGAATCCGCGGCGGGAAAGCCCTTGTCCAAGGTACTGCCGTACGACTTCTTTCATCTGTTTCCTCCGAGCGAATCCAGTGGGACGAGTGGGGATTTTATCCTCCGCGGCATGGTGATGCAAAGGCTCCTAAAAAACCGATGGTTTGATTCATCTTTCTATTTTTCCTAAAGTGTGATCTAAATCACAGAGGAGGAGTCACGGAGGTGCAAAAATGCCGCACCCTCCAATGAAAGCGTTTCCTATATGCGCACGAGTGTGCATTCTAGGCGCTGTCGCCAGATCAATAGACGAAGCTTGAAGAGATGCTTCGATAGAGCATCCGTAAAGCTTCGGTTAAGCTGCCGGGCTGAAAGATAGGAAACCGCGAAATGTACAAGTTACACTTCAAGCTAAAAGACGAACCATTCCTCAACTCTCCGGCACCACGATTGGCTTTCCAGAGTAACGATCTGCAAGAGGCGCTCGCCCATTTTCAATACATTCTCGAGAATCGAGAATCTTTTTTTCTTTTAACTGGGGAAGCGGGCACAGGAAAAACAACAGCCATCCAAGTATTGCTCGAGCAGCTCCCTCGCGGCATATCTGCTGCGGTCATTAACCACACGACCCTGAAACCACGCGAGTTGCTGGATGAGATTGCCTATGTCTTCGGCCTCGAGGTAGTGGAGGGAGAATCAAAGCCGGTGCTAATTCGGCGCCTGGAGGAACATTTCGAGCAATTGCAGCAACAAGGGTGGCAGGCGCTTTTGATTTTGGATGAAGCCCACTTGTTGACCCCCTCAGTTCTCGAAGAGCTGCGATTGCTTTCCAATTTAATCGGTGCAGGCGGAAAGCTCCTATTAATTGGTCTCGTGGGCCAGCCAGAGCTGGCCGAACGTTTGCGAAGCCCGAAGCTTCGCTCGCTTCGGCAGAGGATCAAAGTTCGATATAGTCTGAAAGCTTTGAGTTGCGAAGAGACAGGGGATTACTTGGTCCATCGTTTGAAACTAGCCGGAAGCGAAAGACCGCATCAGCTTTTCTCGCGAGAAGCAACTCGAGCGTTGGACGAGCAAACGCATGGCATTCCGCGGGAGATCAATATCCTTGCCGATGGGAGCCTGTTGAACGCCTACCTCGAGGACAAAGTCGTGGTCGAGATGACTCACGTGAAATCAGCCGCCAAAGACTACGGCTTCGAGGGCCTGTGCACCGGCCGACGCCCTCGAAGGCCAGGACGACCGCGGCAGGGGGCGTCTCGTGCGCCGGGACCTGCCCCAGAATAGGTCGCGGTTTTAATTCTCGATCTCTTTCACCGCTCCGAGCACGGAGGCTATAGCAAAGCTCGGATCCAGGGGGGGAATTTCATAGATGTTCCACCCTGTAAAAACCGCAATCAAATCGTACTCCGGCACCACGAGCAATCGCTGCCCGCCATAGCCGAGCCCCGTATAGGCATAGGAGGTGGGGCCGGGGCCCCACGGAAACAGCCACCACTGATATCCGTAGCCCACGCCGCCCCAGCCTGTGTCCTCCACGCTCCGGTTGACGGACGCTTGCACCCAGCCCTCAGGCAAAATGCGTAGGTCGTCCCAAACACCATCCATCAAGTAGAGGTAACCAAACTTGGCCAGGTCCCGAGCGGTGAGATACAAACCGCCCTCGGTATCGGGAAATCCTTTCGGAGTTTTTTTCCAGAAATAACTCTTGATTCCAAGCGGTCCGAAAAGGTACTCCTCTGCATACTCGTCTACGTACTTGCCGGTGGATTTTTTGATGATCAAGCTGAGAACCTGGCTGGCGCCGCTGTTGTAGTTGAATACCGTTCCGGGCTGGTGGAACATGGGCCGCTCGGCGACGAACTGGATCCAGTCATCACTCCCTTCCATCCCGGCGCAGGAGTTAGCCGGATCGGTGTAAGGGACCGAGTCTTCGTCCCACTCCATGCCGGACCGCATGGTCAGAAGGTCTTTCAGAGTCATCGAGCGCTTCCAGCCGTTCAGGTGTGCGACTTCATAATCTTCCAGAAAGTCGACGACGGGTAAGTCCACGCCGGCAATCTCGCCTCGTCCTATGGCGATTCCAATCAAGGCGGAAGTGACGCTCTTGGTAACCGACTGCATGCTGTGCAGCTCACCCCGCTGGTAGTAAGGATGCCACTCGGGGTCGTAGTAGTTGTACATACCCGGCGTTTGTTCCTGCTCGTTGTAGTAGGCGTCGTAATCGCGCTCATATTGTTTTTCGTAGATGACGCGACCGTTTCGGATCACCAGCATGCCGTCGATGTTTCCATGCTCGGTGGCAAGGCTGCTGTCCAATGCTGAAAGACGGGTTTCGTCCATTCCCTGCTCTTCAGGTGAGGAAGCGGGCCAGCCGCTCGTGGGCCAAGGGATCGGCTCGTCATAAGACTGACTACAGGCAGCCAGTAACAGCAGGGCATAGGCGGGCATCCATCGAAATTTCATTCCAACCTCCGGAGAAAAAAGGCTACTTCACCGGTGAGAGTCTCATTTCGGTCCCTTCCCGTCAAGGAGCTTCGCCCCCGAGCCTTTTCCTTTTTCCCTCTCCAGGTTGACTTTTTTCGACTATGGCGGTATACACCGTGAAAAGCCCCAGGCCAGCGAACCTGCGGACTTCCGTGAGCACAATAAATGAACCAAGGAGGAGTCCATGCGTTATTTTCTAACCTTAGCGATGGTGGTGGTCTTGCTCGTTTCGGTCACCCCGGCGGTGTTCAGCCAATCCGGCGACGAAGCGGCCATTCGGAAAGCGTCTAAGATAGCCAGCGAGTCTCTCAATGGGGGCGACGTCAAAGCGCACGCAGATGTCTATGCGGTGCCTTTTGAGACGTTTCAAGAAACACAAGGCCGCGCAACTCACGAGAAAAACCATAAGGAGACCATCGAGCATGACAAGAGCTCGCAGAGGCAGAGAAAGATGCTCGATGAGATCAACCTTGTTTTTCTGACACCTGAAATGGCGATTCATAAGTACCGTCAGGAGAGAACCGGCGGACTTGATGATGATGGCAAATCCCTGCCGCCGGCAAAAACGATAGTGGCCCGAGTTTACGTGAAGGAAGGCGGCAAGTGGTTGACCAGAGCGGTCTTCACGACGCCAATCGTAGAGTGAACGTTACTCATAGAGATTTCCTCGCGGGATACACCGAGCCTTGCTGATCACGTGTCAGCAGGATTGCCTAGCCTTCTCCTATCTTCTCATTGGGTGGGACTTGGTGTTCGAGTCACCTTTGACTGTGGAAGTGTGCGCCATTTGCAGTTCAAATCGCCAGGTAATCTTTGCCGAGGGGCGGAGTTGAACCGCCGACACAAGGATTTTCAGTCCTTTGTGCGGGAGCGTGAAAAGCAGGGGCTGCGTGCGGTTGCTGCGGTGGTGATACATAAGGATCGTATCGTTGCTCAAGGTGCAGGCGTGAGGATCCCGGCCGGTGTCCACACGATGGAGGCCCCAACAACTTTTGGTTCGCTTTGGTGGCTGCGGTAAGCCCACTCCATTGATTCCGTCGCATCTCAAACGGTGACATTACTTGGTGGATCTGTTGGGTTTTACCCACGTTAATATCTCGTAGTGCTTTGCCTTGTGCACTGCAACTTCTTGATTTCAAGGGTATTGGGCTCCCTTCCTTGTTTTTGGCCCGTACCTTGCTTATATGGATTGGTCCCCAATAAACGGCGTTGAAGTTGCGTACTTAAATGATGCTGAGGGCTTATGAAGACTCTGCTCGACCTGACCCGTGAGTACGCCGGCCTTCATGATGCCAAGACTCTTGCCGGAGGAATGCTTCCACCTGAATCTGAAAAACGCTGGATTGAGCTCAAGCAGTTCTACGATCAGTTGATGGTGCATACCGGTCTCCCGAGTAGAACCACAAGCTGTCGCTTTACTGTAAATGACATCCGGCAGCAGATAACGAACCGAACCAAGCTCCGCGTTCGGGCGGACATGGAAATCGCCGTCCTGTGTCAGGATGAGTACCACACCGGCTTGGCAGTGAACCTCAGTTGCGGGGGGATGCTCTTGGCCTGCAACACTCTCTTCGACATCGACTCCCGGTTCCTTCTTTATCTGGCGGACATCGGGACGGGAGCGGGGTTTCTCGATGTCAACGGTGAAGTGGCCTGGCGAAACGATCTCGAAAACGGGGATGACTTACGGTTTCGACACAGCATGGGCGTCCGCTTCGTGGAATTGTCGGAGGCTACACAGGCAAGATTAGATCATTTCGTGGTCGAAACTCTCGAGAATCAGTTTCTATCGCTTGATCCGGGAACGCTCAATCCCGATTTCGTTCGGCGGGAACAACTCGTTCTGTAGATCGCTCCGTCACGCCTAACTTCGAGCTGCTGACCGGTCTCGAAGGACGCGAAGTCTTCGCCTTCAGTGGCTACAATGGGAATGGGCTTACCATACATCTCGTCGGCCACGATGGAGGCGAGGCACAGGAACGAGTCGACCTTCCGGGTAATGATTGCCGCGGGAGCCGTTCCTTTTTTAATGGATTCCAGCAGAACCGCCGTCGTGGTACTCGAGCCGCGGGTGTAAGGAATGACCAGGATTCGCCCCGACGCCACTTGGCCGTTTAAAGGGTGGCGCCGGTCGATGATTTCACCATTGCGGCTCTCGTAGCCACCCCAGAAACTCAATGGCTCGGAGCTCACCAGCGCTTCGCCGCTCGCTTCTCCGGAAACGAGGGCTTTGCCGCGAATCAACTTGTGCGGCATTCCCATAGCGACTCGTCGCGGATCACACGTCCCTCGACGGCCGAGCGAACACAGTCGGCGATGGTCCCGAAGGCCACCCGTGTCCCCAGCAGTCCCGGCGCATAGTAGGCGTACTTCGCCGAATTGGTCATGATCGTTTGGATGGATTGGGGAAGCATGGGGGTGGCGAGAATACAGGTATCCACCGTCACACGTCCTCCGAAAGCTTCGAGTCTGTCACAAGCACCGCTTTTCTTTGCCAGCAGGCACATGGCTCGACTCGAAGTGATCAGGAATTCTACGTCGGGATGGCGTTGCCGCCCTTCGAGCAGGGGAGCCAGTGATTCAAACTCGGCGAGGGAAAAGTGCGGACTTCCGAGAACCACCATGTCCAGCTTCTGACCCTCGGCGGTGCTGAGCTCCTGCCGCGCCCGGCGGAGGTCCTCCATGGCGATTCTCACTTCCTCGAGCGGAGCGTGGCCCTGGAGCGCCGCCTCCCGCGTTGGGGCTTCCGGGGTGATGCCAACGATGTGAAAAAGTGCCACCATGCCGGACGATGCTCCCGCTGCGGCCAAGGCTTTGAGCTGATCTTCGGAAGGTCGAGCTGTGAGACCTTCGATGACCGGAATCTTGTCGGCGGCGATCTTTCCCATGAGAAGGCCGAGCACCGGGTAAAAAGAGTCATCCTCCTGAACCGGGGTTGGCACATTCATAATCTTCAACAGAACTTGCCCGGCACGGTTCTCGGCCAGGTGCAGTCCCACTGCCGGTACTCTCCCGGTGATGGCGGCGCAAACGTCCAGCAGATCCGGATAACGTTCGGTGCGGGCTCCAATGACCGAGTTGGCAAATGCGATGGCGTTGGACTCGCCCCAGGCGATTTGTTGTCCGAACACCGGCTTATGCTCGGTTTGGTACGGTGCACAGGTCCAGGTGGGTGTACAGCCCATGCTTTGATAAGCCATCATCTGCCGGTGAGCTTTCCCCGCCCAGTCGGCGGGAACACTCCATTCCCTCCAGTGGTGCTCATCCACCCCGCTCACATTCAATGTGGTGGGCACCACCACTCGGGCGCCAAGGCCGGCCAGACGCTCGGCGAACTCGAGACCCGCCTCACCGATGTAAATCGTGCTGTCGATATGAGCCTGAGTGATGTCCATCATCTCCGGGGCTTCGCAGATATCCGCCATGCGAACGAGAATCGACATTGCCATTTTCGCCGCCGGACCGTGGCCGCCGGCCAGGAGCATCTGGTCCCGATCGGAAAGCCGCAGTGTCATTTTTTAGTGCTTTTGGAAAATGGCTTTGAATACATAGCCGGCAATGGTGGGATTCCTCCGCAGCCGCCGCACCGAGTAAGGATACCAGTTGGGGCCGAAAGGAATGGCCACCCGAAGACGATGCCCGCCGTCCCGGATAATGCGACGAAGGGGAGCATCGACGCCGAGCAGCATCTGGAACTCATAGTGAGAGGGCCCGAGCCCGAGACGATCCACGATTCGGAGACCCTCCCACACCAACCTCTCGTCATGCGTTGCCATGGCCAGGTAACAACCGGCGCTCAATAGCTCTTCGACAAGGACCGTGTAGTTCGACCGGATGATATCCGGGTCCAAGTAGGCGAGCGAACGAGGTTCGATGTAAATACCTTTGACCATTCGGACGTTGGCTTTGCGCTTGGTCAGCCGGCGCACATCCTCCAAGCTCCGGCGCATGCAGGACTGGATGACCACTCCCACGTTATCGAACTCATCGCGCAAACGATCATAGAGATCGAGGGTGTCGCTGATGCAGCTCGAGTCCTCCATGTCGATGCGCACGAAGTTCGAAAGTTTGCGGGCGTGGATGAGGAGGAGGCGGGCGTTCTGATAGCAGAACTCTTTGTCCAGTTTGAGCCCCAGGTGCGTGGGCTTGATATGGATGTTGCTGTCCAGCCCTTTCTCCTGGAAGGCAGAGAGCACCTGCTGGTAATCGGCGACCGCCGTCTCCGACTCTTCACGGCGGGTGACGAACTCTCCGAGGATACTCACCGCGCTCATGAATCCTTGGGCGTTCATCTCGCCGACCGTTCGTGTCATGTCCTCGACACTTTCTCCCGCCAGGTAAGGCCGGGCGAAGTAGCCGATCAGGGGTTTGGGAATGATGGGCAGAGAAGCTGCTATCAAACGATCTAATAGACGCATTGTCTTGCCAAGGCAGAGCCTCGATAACCTAGCATAACCTCCGCAGGGGGTTCAAGAAATGAAAAAAGCCCGCCGATTTCAGCTCGGCGGGCTTTCCTTCAGTTCAGTAGGCTATTAGACGTCGATTTGAACCGGCGGAGACGTCGGCTGCTGGGGTTTTTCTTTGAGAATCACTTCTCGGTAGAGCTTCTCCATCCGTTCGTCTCGAGGTGTTTTCACCAGTTGCTTCTGATTCTCCTCGCGGGTGCGCCGCTTCTCCTCGCGAGCCGTCTTGGCGATCCCCTTCTCGTCGAGGTCGGTTTGGACGCCGCGGTTGACATCCTCATCTCTCAACATCAGAGAGTGGGCGGTGCCGGGAAGGTCGACATCCTTGTCGCCGGCATAAATGAAATGCCGGCCCCGTTCCTGGTACCACTCGTGGACTGTGGCCGACTGGTGCACACTCTCGATGATGTTCCGCCATCCAATTCCGGTGTTGTAAGCACAGAAGGAAATCTCTCCCTCCTGAGTGCCGTAAGGAATCACGCATTGTTCGGTGCGGCGGAAATCGTAAGTGAACAAGTCCTGGAACCACATTCCGGCGATGAAGAGGAAGTTCCAGCGGTCTTTGCGGCGCTTTATGACATCCTCGAAGGTCCGATCGGGAGATACTTTCCCGTAGTCCCTTCCGGTGACGCCGTAAGTCTTGTCGAACTTCTCTAAAAGCGCCTTCAATGTGAAGTGAGTTGGAGCCTTGAAGGAGTCATAATTCCTCATCACCGAGATGGCCATGCCCAGAGCGGACAGGAACCGGCCGCGGGCGGCGTCATTGATTTTGGTGACGTCCTTGGCCAACTGGTCTCCGTTCAAGAAATAAGTAACCGGAGTCGCTTCCTTGGTTTCCTTATCGATCATGACCGCCATGCCCACTCCGCAGTTGGGATGGCAACCGCAGCCGAACTGGCCCCACTCACGCTCCGGCCCATGCACCAGGTCGGCCCAGTCGGTGAAGGGTCCCAGGAAGGAGATGGGGAACCAGTCGCGAGCCGGCTCGCCGAGCCCGGTCATCTTCTTCACGTCGTGCGCCAAATGAGACAGGGTGTAGCGTTGGGCTTTGCGGCGCTCGTCGCTCACCGCTTCATCGCGCCCGGTGAAGGAGACCGGCTGGAACGAGATGAAGGGAATGCGCTTCGGATTGTCGAGGGCGAACCGCACCAGGGAGCCGACCTGCTCATTGTTGATGCCGTTGATGAGGGTGGTCACCGGTACGATGTCGACGCCGTTGTTGTAGAGGTTTTCGATGGCCTGAAGCTTGACGTCGAAGAGGTTACCCACGTGACGGTGGGAGTTCGCCGCATTGCCGATGCCGTCAAACTGCAGGTAGACATATCGAAGGCCGGCTTCCGAGGCTTCGCGGGCAAACTGGGCGCTCTTCGAAAACTCGATTCCGTTCGTTGCCGCCTGGGTGGCGATATAGCCGACTTTCCGGGCGTAACGGATGGCGTCGAGAAAAAAGGGAGAAAGCGTTGGCTCGCCGCCTGAGAACTGGACCGACATTTGACGCCTGGGCTTGATACTGACGGCGTTGTCCAGAATCTGCTTGATGTCGTCCCAAGCGAGCTCGTGGACGAATCCGACCTGGTTGGCGTCGGTGAAGCAGGGATCACACATCATGTTGCAGCGGTTGGTGAGATCGACGGTGAGAATTGCGCCTCGGCCATGCTTGACGGTGGAGCTTCCGTGATCGTGGAGTCCGGTGTCGTTGTGAGCGCGAATATCCCGGCCGGGAAACATCTCTTCCAGGTGACGGAAAAAATCGAGGTCGATGGCTAAAGTATCCTCGAAATGCCCGTGCTTAGGACAGTCCTTGACCATCAGGATCTTTCCGTCGCGCTCGATGATTTGAGCTTTGATCTCGCCGATCTTCTCTACCTTCAAAACGTTGAAATCCACCTCGCCGGAGATGATCTTCTCGCGGGCCTCGGGCACACACTTGGGACACAGCGAATCGGTGGTCCGGGGCCAACCCAGTGTCGGTTTGGTTTTCTGCCATGACTTTTGAAGCGGCTTGTCCGACCACTTGGGTGTGAAAGAGGGATTGGGCCTGATGCGGTTCAGCCTCTCGAAGGCGAACCACGCCCCATTGGCAGCGTAGTTTACGACTTTCTCAAAGTATTTAACCGGTTTATGCATGGCCTTCCTTCCTCGAATAAATGAGGTATGTCAACTCCTGAAACCCCGGCGGTTTGCCGGGACATCAGCATGCTCGTTTACGGAATACACCACTGCGGGCAGCATGCTTGAGAGAATAGAGCGGAAAATCGACCTAAGCCACAAGAAATCAATGAACTAGCCAATCTTGAGCTTGTTTGGGCGTATGGGGGATTGAACGGTCGCTGAAGGGGAAAGTACTCTTTTTCCGGTTAAATCATTTTATTTGTTGTGTTTAGCAGGAAAAATGAGGATTTTACACTAGTTTCCCCGTTTCGTCTCTTCGATGCTCCGGAGCATTTTTTAGCGGGCGCATCGGGCCTCAATCTACGTCGCGGTCACAGAGATGCCCTGGCTCACGCCAGGGTTGTTCCCTCGGCTCCCATGTCGGTTCGAATGATGTTCCGGTTGACGTGTCTATCCAGGTTGATCACGTAAGTTTCCTTGGCCTCGATCAGCACCGGTGAGTGGGTGGCGGCAACGATTCGAAACTTCTTTTGGTCCACCAACTCCATCAACATCTTGAGAATGCGGCGCTGGTTGGATGGCGACAAAGCCATTTCCGGCTCGTCCAGAAGCAGCACCGTGCCGTCAGGAAGCTTGGGGAAACTCTCGCGAAACATGGACAACATGACTTGCCCGTGACTGGCCATTTGAAGGAAGTCCTTCATTTCCGGTTGATCCTCGAAGAACTCCAGCTGGTTGCGCGGGTTGTGCTGCTCGGCGTCGAAGAGAAAAACCTTCTCGGGATCGATGTCCTCGATCTCAGCCTGATACACGAAACCGTCCACCTGCTCGCCCTTGAACGCATAGTAGAGTGAGTGCAGCAACGTCGACTTACCAGAAGCATTCTCACCTTGGAGCAGGATCAAAGGATGGGAAAGGTCCACGATCATCGGCATGTGGAACCCGAGGTCGAGGAAGATCGGGTGGGCTAGTATTTTTAAATTCATCTTCATGTTGATGAAATCTCCTTCCAGCAAGACACCTATATCTTTACCTCAATTCGCTCTGAATCGAAAGCCGACCCGGTTGTGCCCTTGCGCTTGTGCTAGGATTGAAACATGATCGTGACAGATAAAAACCGCTTCATTGCTTTTCTCGAAGAACATGACCAGCAACGGTGGAACCGCGGCCTGGAAGACCTTCTTCCTTCCATCCACGCCGTCGACCGGATGGCCACTCGCATCTGGTTCGGCTTCTGGCCGCTCGAGTTAACCGAGGCGCTGCAGGAGCCCGCCGGTTCCGAGGAGATGGCGCGAATCATGGACCTGGAAGGAAAGTGGCATCTCGGTGAGCAGATAGACTCTTGTGTGGAGTTCCTCTACGGAGCCAACTACTGGCCCCAGGTCAAGAAAGTGGTCCTTTCTCACGCCGAAGCCGTCGAATCAAACCCGTCGGACAGCGGGCCTCTCGATCGCCAGATCCGGGAAGTGGCTGCCAAAGTAGCGGCCGAGGTGAAGGCGGACGAGTCGCTCACTTTCGGGATCACCGCAGTAGCATTCATGATCCTGCAGCAGGTCGGGTTGGAGGCGATGGCGGCGGTTGCCGATCGGCCGGCAAGCGGAGAGAAGTATCGTCTTTCACCGGAACAGTTGGTTCGGCGGAGAGAGAAGCAGAGCCGCGACGGCCTCTTCACCTTTCTGAAAGGCGCCCGCCGTAGATACGTCGTCGTTTGGGACGAGAAAAGAAAAGGAGGGTCGTTCCGAGCGTTTCACGGCGAAGACGTCGCCACCGCAGGGGCAAAAGACGAGTGGAAATATCGCTCCATGGATTACCGGCGCTCTGAGGGACCGATTCCGGTCGAGTGTCGCATCGCCTCCTGCGGGTACTGCTGGGTGGGGATTCTAAGCGGAAAAGACAACCTCTCCGAGCTCTCGGACCATGAACGGAAGCGTCTGCGGTACTTCGGGTACGACCAGGTGAACGACCCGAGTGATCCCCGACCGCCGATTCGTCTCGCTTGCCAAGCGCAGTGTAAGGGGGACGTGACCCTGGCCATCGCGCCGTGGAACGGAGAGCTCAAGCGCCGCTTCGACAAGGCCCGTGACAAGCTGGGCATCGTGTAGAGTGGCGGCGGTCCTCGATCCTACAAAGTGAACTCTTCGCCGGTGCCTATCCTTTTCCACTGCACGCGGTTTTTTTCCATGGTGTTCAAGCGAATCGCGCCCGGCTCGGGACAAACGTCGACGCAGTCGCCCGAGTGCCAACATTCTCCGGGGTAGGCGACCAGAGGTGGCCCGCCTTTCTCGGGGGTGGGCAGAAAAACATCCACCTGGCAGGCCTCCACACACCGATTACACCCGGTGCAAAGCTCGGGGACGATGGTGACCGGTTCAAAGGATGACGGTTTGGGTGGGCTTGCTCGATGACATCTGCTTCACCTTCACTTTGCCGCGCTCAAGTAATCGCGGTTGTGCCGCTCGTAGTTAGTGCTGAGGGAGCTGTAGTAGTCGATGGCTTTTTCTCCAAACACGATCCCTTCGGGGGTGTTTCTGACCGTCACAAACTTGTGCCACTCCGGCGGATCCATCTCCGGGTAGTCGGTCCGGACGAAGTTCAATTGCTTCGAGCTTGCCCGCCTCGCCAGGGATGCATGTAGAATCAGCTCGGCGTTCGCGAGGACACTCAGAGCTTCGAGCGAGCGCAGCAACTCATGAGGATTGGAAGCCGACAGCTTGGACGCATCTTCGGCGTTGATGTCCTTCAAGAGCCGAAGACCGTTCTCGAGAAGCTTTTCGTTCCTCTCGGCCCCGCAACACTCTTTCATGACCCGCGTGACCTCGAGCGACAGATCCTTCCATCCCACACCCCTATTGCGGCCGAGGGGAGCGAACAGGCGCGCCCTTTCGGCTTGCACCTGTCCGGGATCGATTTTCGGCTCGGAGGCTTCGCGCGCGTAAGCGGCGGCGTGCCGACCGGCGTAATGCCCGGTGGCGGCGGCATGACCGTGACAGTTCGAAGCAAACAACTGGTCACCGGCGGCATAGAGTCCCTCGAGATTAGTCCGCAGGTGCCAGTCGTTCATGAGCCCCCCCCGGCAGTCCAAAAAGCTGCCGTTCATGAGGCGAAAACGTTGCCGACTGCCAGCCGTCTCCGTAGGATTGGAGACGGTCTTTGTTGGGATCGAATCCCGCCTCGGTGTATTTACCAAAGATGGGGATCTTCGTCTTGCCTTCCTGACCCACCATCAAGCCCCAGATGACTTTTCGTTCGAGCTCCGGCATACCTGGCAGGTCGGCGTAGAAGGGTAGCTTGTAGCCTTGCTCGACCAGTTCTCTTACCGGAAGCGTATCCGGGCCTCGGTACTCGTAGGAGGGAAAGTTCGACTCCCCTCCACCTTTGATGAAAAACTTCTGGCCCGGCGAAGGCCGATAGCGCTCGGAAAAGCTGGTCAGGACTCTGCCGTCCCGATCCACCCAGGGAATTTCTCTCCCCTCGGCATCCACCATGGAACAGGCGTACCAGGTGTTGTGGTTGTTGCCGGTGCCGTAAGGTGGAAAGGAACGGTCGCCGGACCACTCGGCTCTGACCGACTTCTCCATCATGGCGAACTCGGCCCCTACCCTCCAACTCATGGCGTGACCGTCTCCGGTGCATTGCGGCGGTCGGAACTCGGAGATGCCGGGTAAATCGGGTGAGAACAGCCATATTCGGGTCGGCCGGGACATCGCCAGTACGGTTGCCTTCGCCTTGAAGACGATGAGCTCACCGGTACGTGTCGCGATGCCGACGGCGCCAACGACTCGCGCCCCGGGCCGGCCTTGCTCGGTCAAAAGCCCGGCCGCCATGGTCCGGTCGAAAATCCGAACTTTTTGACGGCGGCATTCCCGGTAGAGCGCCGCCTTGAAGGTCGTACCCCACACGCGCAGCGTGAAGCGGTTCTCGTAGTCCTAGGCGAACAGAAGCTTCGTTTTCTCGTCCCTGAAATCGGCGCCGGCGAAATCGTCCTCGGTGTCCCGAATCTTGCCTCCCATCTTCTCCATGTCGAGGACCCGGTCGTAACCTTCCCGACACTCGACGTAATGGGAGATTCCGTTGTTGTAGCCGCCGTTGTCGTTGACCATCGCCTGGGTGAGCTCTTCGGGCGTCACCTGGGAGCAGGGATTGGTCGCCGCCGACTCCCAATGATCGCATCCCGATCCGGACGCCCCGCTGCGCAAAGTGGTTGCTTTCTCGACCAGCGCCACTCTTGCCCCCGACTTGGCGGCACCGATGGCCGCCCAACAGCCGGCTACTCCGCCTCCCAGAACCAGGACGTCGATGTCGTCGACCTCTCGCTTGTCATCCCATTTGATGGGGTAAGGCCATTCGAGCTTCATTCCCATAACTTATCACGAACGCGTACGAAGACTTACGACCACGAAAACGAGGGTCGAAGCGACGTAAGCAATGAAAAGGCCAAGATCGATGTTGAACAGTCCGTGAAAAGGGCCCGGCACCACGCCGACAACAAAAGAGACGACGCCGACGGCTCCGCCGACCGCCATGGCGGCAGCGGCTCCCTGAAAGGTCGCTCCGCGCCACAAAACACCACCCAGAAGCGGGACGAGCATGCTTCCCATGTAAGGGTAGTTGAATATGATCATCGTGAAGAGGATCCCCTTGGCCTGGAGCGCGATCAAGACGCCGATCACGCCGGCGACGACGACCACGACTCTCGAGATCGTCTTGGAGTACTTCAAATCGTCCAGGTTGCGATCGGGATTCAGGACCTTGTTGTAGAAATCTCTGGTGCAGCTTCCGGCGATGGAGATGAGCAGGCAATTTCCACTCGACATCGCCGCCGCCAGAAGCGCCGACAAAACGATACCCGCCAAGACCGGCGAAAGCATGTCTTGAATCATGGCAGGGAAAACCGCCCCGCTTTCGAGCTCGGGTGAGATGAGTTTCCCGGCGGCGCCGACCAGACCGGCGAAAAAACTAATGGCGATGACGATGAGCCCGGCGAGGACGGAGCCCCATCGAGCCACCTCCGCCGATTTGGCCGATTGGAATCTCATGTAGGCATCATAGGAGACCGAGATGCTAAGGAGAAAAGGGAGAATGATGAAGACGGCTCTAGGACCCATTCCGCTGGGAATGAAATCGCTAGCCAGCAAGCCGGCGAGAGAGACTTCGCCCGCTTGATTCAAATGCTGTCCCACCATCAAGCCGAGGATGGGAACCCCGATCATGATGATGCCTACTTGGACGAAGTCCGTCACCACCACCCCCCACATGCCCGAGAGGGTACTGTAGATCATGATAACCACGCCGCTAATGACGACACCTTCCGTGTAGCTGAAGCCAAACAAGGTGAATATGCTCCCGGTCGCCATGACCTGAGCCACGAAAACTCCCAGGAGGCTGGGTATATTGGACAACCAGGCCCAGATCCGTACCCACTTTCTTTCCCCATAGCGCTCACCGAAAAAGTCCATGGGCACGAAGGCGCCGCGTCGTCTGAGCCGGGACGCGACGAAGAGACCCGCCAGTATCAACCCTCCGCCGCAGCCCAGGCCGTTCCACATGCCGGGCCAGACGCCATGCTCGGCTCCCAGCTCGGCGCCTCCCAAGATGACTCCGGCGCCGATCTGCACTGCAGCCAGCGTGGCGGTGGTGAGAATCAGACCCAGTTGCCGTCCGGCTACGAGAAAGTCCGAGGACAACCGGACCCGCTTTCTCAAATGAAACCCTATCGCGATCATCGTGAGCAAATAGATAGCTACGATTGCTTCAGTCACGACACCCTCACTTGTTTCAGAATCGGTTACTGGTGGTGCTGGCTGGGATTACACTCGGTTGGCGGCGGAGAGCCATTGGGATCGGATCGCCTCCTGTTCGAACCGTCAGGATGGGCACGATAGCACATCCCGGGTACGGCGGGAAGAAATTAACGAGGCTAGACGACTGCCGCTTCGGCGACGGGATTTGAGAAAGCGCGCTAGCGATCC
>SDBT01005235.1_pt1 | contig 21866 bp, 24 predicted proteins | sample 2277101 | NCBI WGS metagenome assembly SDBT01 (sample SAMN10404973, study PRJNA504765) | marine sediment metagenome | isolation source: marine sediment core GS10_PC15, 103 cmbsf | place: Arctic Ocean: Southern Knipovich Ridge | collected 2010 | reverse complement strand
CACTAATGGGTTGTAAGATGCTTCATTAAAGCATATCCAGAGGATTTTTTTGATTTTATTTGATCTGTTTTGCCCACTCAGAGGGAAAAAATTAACTGATTCTCAGAATTTTGCAAAAGCCTCAGTAATATGCTTATATGGAGGTTGCGCAACAGTTTGTTGCGTAAAGTGTATCTAGTTCGAACTGGTGACGAATTGAGTTTGCTTTAAAGGAAAAAGATCATGACACATTTGATAGAAGGGGATATTGACATATCAAATCTTCTCGAAGCCCGAGATGTATTTGAGCGTTTTCGTATTGATATGCAAGATGACCGTGATAAGGCTGGGGCCGTACAAGCTTTTGAGGTTTGTTTTGAACTGTCATGGAAAACAATGAAGCGAGTTTTGCAAAAACGTGGTTTAGATGTGCATTCTCCCCGAGATTGTTTCCGTGAAGCGGCGTTAAATAAACTCATAGCATCTCATCCCACGGTATGGTTTGGTTTTATCGAAAAACGTATACTTACTGTATACGCTTATAACCAGGAAAGACTTGAAAATATTGTAGGCATTTTTGAGGTGTTTTCTAGAGAGCTGAAGGAGTTGATTGAAAAATTAAAGCAAAGCTGAAGATTTTAAATTCCTGATTAAAGAGGATTTCGAATTAGTTCAAGAAAATCATAAATAAATAGTTTATTTTCCCTCAATCCATTGACTTAATAATATCTTCACACATCTTTTTGGCATCGCCAAATAACATCAGAGTATTGTCGCGATAGAAAAGTTCATTGTCCACTCCGGCGTATCCTGGTGATAAAGAACGTTTGATGAACAGTACTGTTTTGGCTTTATCCACGTCTAGTACTGGCATGCCATAGATGGGGCTGGAAGGATCGGATTTGGCTAATGGATTGGTTATATCATTAGCGCCAATTACAAAGGCAACGTCTGTCATCGCAAAGTCACGATTGATATTCTCGAGCTCAAGTACCTCGTCATAAGGGACATTTGCTTCGGCTAACAGCACATTCATGTGTCCTGGCATACGTCCAGCGACGGGGTGGATGGCGTAACGTACTTTGACTCCTGCCCTTTTTAAAATATCACCCATTTCTCGCAAAGCGTGTTGCGCTTGCGCAACCGCCATTCCATAGCCAGGGATTATAATGATAGATTGACAATTTGTGAGAATAAAAGCCGCATCCTCTGCACTTCCGGCCTTGACCGGCTTGTCTTCTGCTGTTGCCCCTGGTGCGCCACTTGCTTGAGCTTTACCGCCAAATCCCCCCAGTAAAACATTCACTATGGAACGGTTCATGGCTTTGCACATAATGAAGCTCAGGATTGCACCGGAAGAGCCAACTAATGCGCCAGTGATAATCAGCATGTTATTTTCAAGGGTAAAGCCGATACCGGCAGCAGCCCAGCCAGAATAAGAGTTCAGCATTGAAATAACCACTGGCATATCCGCGCCGCCGATGGGTAGAATCAGTAGCAAGCCGATGGCAAAAGAGAGCAAAACCAACAGGCTAAACAGCAAATAGGACTCAGTTGTAACAAACAAGCCGCTAACTGCAAAGATCGCAAGAGCAATCAAGGCGTTTAACATGTGTTGCATGGGAAAGACTAAAGGTTTACCGGTCATCAATCCCTGTAATTTAGCAAAGGCGATGATAGAACCTGTAAAGGTAATAGCGCCAATAACGGAGCCTAAGGACATCTCAATTAAACTAATGAGTTTTATGTCACCAATGTTGCCAATACCAAAGGCCGAGGGTTGGAAGAGAGCTGCGGCAGCAACGAGCACAGCAGCCAATCCGACCAGGCTATGAAAGCCAGCGATCAGCTGGGGCAGGGCAGTCATGGCAATTCGTTTGGCAATTATGGTGCCGATAACGCCACCAATCACAAGAGCGATGATAATCCAGCTATATTCAGCAATTTCAGGTAACATCACGGTTGTGAATATTGCCAGTCCCATACCGGACATGCCTAATATATTGCCTTGTTTAGAGGTCTTTGCTGAAGATAAACTTTTCAGGGCAAAGATAAAAAGTACGGCAGCGATAAGGTAGAAAAAGGAAGCAACGTCAATGCTCATTATTTGGTTTTCCTTAATTATTTGCGAAACATTTTCAGCATGCGTTGAGTGACCAGGAATCCGCCAAAAATATTAATGGCAGCAAGGATGACGGCAATAAATCCTAACATTTTCGCCCATCCCATAGCGGGTAGCCCAGCGGCAATCAGAGCGCCCACGACGATAACGCTAGAAATGGCGTTTGTTACCGCCATCAAGGGAGAGTGTAATGCTGGGGTTACCCGCCAAACCACGTGGTAACCGACAAAGATTGCAAGTGCGAAGACAGTGAGACCAATCATGAATGGGGAAATATTGTGCGCTATTAGCTCTGCACCATTGGGCATAGCTTCAATGAGTATGACTGATTCCATTTATGATTCCCCTGTTATTTACTTTTTGTCGCCCAAGTGGCTTGTATAATCTCATCATCTTTCGAAAAGTTGATTTTGCCTGTTTCTTTATCAATTAAAATCTGTAAAAAATTAACCAAGTTACGCGCATATAAGGCACTCGCATCTCCAGCAATATGGCTGGGTAGGTTGGTTGGGCCAAAAATTGTCACTTCTCCAACAGTGACTTTTCCATCCCCCTTGCTACCTGTGACATTGCCGCCGGCAGCAGCTGCCATATCTATGATTACTGATCCAGGTTTCATGTCTGCAATCATTTCTGCGGTGATCAAAACTGGGGCAGGTCGACCTGGAATCAGAGCCGTTGTAATGACAATGTCTTGTGACTTGAGAGTGTCGTGAATTTTTTGCGCTTGTCGCTTTTGATGGTCTTTACTGGTTTCTTTGGCATACCCTGTTGCAGATTCACTTTCTTTTTCGCCTTCAACCTCAACAAACTTTGCGCCTAAACTTTCTACTTGCTCTTTAACACTTGGACGGACGTCAAAAGCCAGCACAATTGCACCTAGGCGTTTGGCTGTGGCAATAGCTTGTAATCCAGCTACTCCGGCTCCCAAAATGAGCACCTTTGCAGGAGCAACCGTTCCAGCGGCAGTCATCATCATAGGAAAAGAATGTTTATAATGAAATGTGGCTTCAATGACAGCACGATAACCAGCGAGATTGCTTTGGGAGGAAAGCACATCCATAGTTTGGGCGCGGGTGATGCGGGGAAGTAGATCTAGGGAGAAAGCCTGCAAATCTTGTTTGATATAAACATCAAGATCATTTTTTTCTTCACGTGCATCCAGCATGCCAATAAGTGTGGCTCCTTTGCGCAGGTACTTTAGCTCATCCTTCATAGGTGGGCGGACCTTCAAGAGAATATCAGCTTTGGTAAGGGCTGATTTAAGATTAGGGGCAATTTCAGCGCCTGCTTTTTTGTACGCCTCATCTGATATATGGGATTTGTCACCAGCACCGGCTTCAATTATGATATTGAGACCAAGGTCAGTTAGCTTTTTGACAGAATCTGGTGAAACCGCAACGCGGTTTTCTCCTGTCTGTCGCTCTCGTACAACTGCCAGCTGCATGTTATTTTCCTATTGGCAATGGGTGTTAGACTTGTTACTTAATGATAATGTGGAAAAACAAAGATTTAGTTAAAAAGATGAATTTACTAGTTTCTAATCGCTATCTGCACCTTGGTGATCATAAATTTCCCTGCGCTATTGGTCGCTCTGGCGTGGGTGAAAAAAATCAAGAAGGAGATGGTGCAACTCCCGTAGGTCGTTTTCCTTTACGACAGGTGTTCTATCGAGCAGATCGCTTAGATCAGCCAAAAACCGTTTTACCAATACGGGCGCTTACGCCTGAAGATGGGTGGTGTGACGATCCACAAGATGTCATGCACTATAATCGTCACGTTCTCCTGCCAATCTCTACGTACCACGAGAAGCTTTATCGTGATGATCACGTTTACGATATCATTGTAGTTATTGGTTTTAACGATGATCCTGTAAAACTTGGGTTTGGGAGTGCCATCTTCATGCATATTGCCAGAGAGCATTATTTACCGACCGAAGGTTGCATTGCATTGGCAAAAAAAGATCTTGTGCAAATATTGACAAGTATTGCCTTGAAAAGTTCTTTAATAATTTTAAACGATTAAATTTACTTATTGTTAACTTTGATAGGCTATACTATTAATGTAGTAGTGTATTTTGTTAAAGGAATTTTTAATGTTATATAATAGTAAAACAAGGTGGTCTAGTTTGATCACATCATTTTTTTCAGTTGCAATTGCTATCGTTATGGTAGCAGCTGGGGGGATATTTGTAGTTTCGTTTTTAGAGGAACTTAATTCTCCGGTTGTGAATATGATTCTTTATAATATTTTCCACTAATTTAGTGTGCCTCTAGAAATTCATTTTATGTGACAGATACGAGGAAGCAACGCCTGGAGAACCGCAGTATACTGAACATATATGAGGATTCGAGATTGGGGTTGACACTATAGCTGGCCAGAAAATTAGTTTCTAGAGGTGCCCTTAATAATTTGTTTATTAAGTTGGTATATCATGTCTATATTATGGAAACAGAACACAACATAAAATACGCAGGTTTCTGGATTAGGGTTGTTGCCTACTTCATTGATAGCCTCATCATTTCAGCGTTTGGCTTTGTACTGACCCTTGTCCTTGGTCTATTTGCTGGCGTTTTTGCTGCTTTAGGGCAAAAGATACAGTTTGATCCCCAAACTGTTCCCAATTATACGTTTATATGGACGACGGTTTTTTCAGTATACTTTGGCTCACTTGTTTTGTTGTGGTTGTATTTCGCATTGCAATATTCTTCCAGGAATCAAGGTACTTTCGGTATGCGGGCTGTGGGAATTAAAGTGGTTGATTATGATTATCAACGCATTAGTTTTTCTCAAGCTACAGGACGCCATTTTGCCCACTATCTTTCAGCTTTTATTTTGTATATCGGCTTTTTCATGATCGCCTTTACCGAGCGCAAACAGGGGTTGCACGACTTCATGGCCCGTACTTACGTAGTTTACTCCTCTGATTGATTATAGGACACCTCTAGAAATTCATTTTCTGGCCAGCTGCAGCGTCAGCCCCAATCTCTAATCCTCATGTACTACGGTACACTGCGGTTCTACGGGCGTGGATTCCTCGTATCTGTCACATAAAATGAATTTCTAGAAGCACCCTATATCATCTTTTTTTCGACGTAATTCAGCGAAAGCTTCATGAGGTTCAAATCCATGTTTGAGGTTGAGAGTCTCTTGCCTGAGCATTGGGGCGCGTAGGAATGGATTAGCCTTTACTTCAATCTCGACTGTCGAGGGAATAGTTGGTAATCCTTGAGCTCTTAAATCATCGACATGATGGAGATAATCCTTGAGAGCTTGGTTGTGCGGGTCGACACTGAGAGCAAATTTACCGTTAGCTTGGGTGTATTCATGACCACAATAAATTTTAGTGGTGCGGGGTAGGGCGCCCAAACGACGCAATGAGTTCCACATTTGTTCGGCTGTTCCCTCAAATAAACGACCACATCCAAGTGAGAACAAAGTATCTCCACAAAAAACAGCTCGTTCTTTTTCAAACCAGAATGCGACACAGCCAATAGTATGCCCTGGGATTTCCATGACCTTTGCTTGCGCAGTGCCGATAGAGACAACATCTCCTTCACGCACTGTGATATCAACACCCCCAGGAACACGATCTCGATCGGTATAAGAGCAGATAATTTTGCATCCCGTTTGTGCTTTAATGTCTTCATTACCACCAGTGTGATCGTAGTGGTGATGGGTGTTGATGATATACTTCAAGCTCCAGCCACGCTCTTTCAGTAAGTCCAAAACTGGAATTGAGCTGGAAGGGTCCACCACGGCAGTTTCTCCAGAATCTGCCTCGTGCAGCATGTAAGCGTAGTTATCTTTTAGAAGTGGAATTTGTATAATGTCTAGCATATAAGTTGCCCCCTGTTTGTTTGTCTATTTTGACGTGGATTCAGGGGAAATGTCAAATGAGTCTTTTTAATCGCACCATTTCTGAGGATTTTGCTTGCTTAAAGTTGGAAATCAGTTTATGAAATACAGATAGTCTCTCTGTCGCGGGGTGGAGCAGTCTGGTAGCTCGTCAGGCTCATAACCTGAAGGTCGTAGGTTCAAATCCTACCCCCGCAACCAAGCTCGGTAAGGGTTTGAGGGAAATTCGAAAAAATCACTCGGTGCCGCACTGGTGCCACAAAAAAAGAAAAAATGTTCCAGGTTGAATTTGAATTTTTTTTGATACAATTTAGCTAACAGTCAGCGTATCTATACACTCCCAAATGAACTAGCTGTTGTACTTTTGTGGGCATATCCTCATGGTAGGGCAAAAAATTGAAAGAACGTAAACTTAAAGCCTTACGGAACGAAGTAAATCAATAGTTTACTTTTGTGTGATAGCCTATGCATGGTCATAGATATAATAAAAAAGGTCAATTAAGATGAAAATAAAAAACGTAATGACTTCTAAAGTTTTCAGTGTCGAGCCCCAAACCTAAAGTAGCAAAGGTAATGATAAAGAAAATACCCATAAAAAAGAATGAAGACTAACAGGTAAACTCATGTTTGATAGTATTGGATCCAATTTTATGAATATAGAAATAATACCTAACTGGCACCCAATATTTGTGCACTTCCCGATCGCTTTGGTTGCTATCTCTACATTGAGCTTTCTATTGGGGGTCGTGACTCGACAATCAAGAATTGCAAACGAACTTATCATGGTTTCAAAATGGTGTATGTGGTTTGCCGGTATGTTTGCAATTGTTACGGCTTATACAGGATGGTCGGCCTATAATTCGGTTGCTCATGATGGGCTTTCACACCAAGCAATGACACTCCATCGCAACTGGGCATTGGCAACAGCGCTAATAATCGTTATTTTTGCTGTTGTGGTTTTTAGCTTTCGCAACGATTGGGGACAACGGAAAAGACTGCTGAGTTTATCTGCACTCATTATTTTAACAGGACTCATTTCAGTGACAGCTTGGTTGGGAGCAGAAGCCGTTTATCGATATGGTATTGGGGTGCAATCCTTACCAGAAACTGACACGCCTCACCTTCATGATTCTAAAGGAGAAAATCATGGTCATCATGACCTTGAAATTGAAAAAGAATCGAACCAAAACAACCATGATCATCACCATAATAATCACCATTGAATGCGCAAGGCACAACTTATGATATTCCACAAATTAATCAAGATCGTCTTCTTATTTGTATTAATTGTGAGTTCTCAAAACCTATCTGGCTCAACTGCTAATGAGTCTTATGAAGTAAGGGTTGACGGACTTGCTTGTCCCTTTTGTGCTTATGGAATTGAAAAGAATCTCATTAATCTCTCTGAGGTTGAAGCGGTTGAAGTTGATATAAGCACTGGTACAATTAAAATTTCTGTCAGAGCAGGCAAAACTCTGGATGATTCTAAAATTCGTATTGCTATTGAGAATGCCGGATTTAGTTATCGGAGTATAAGAAAACTACCAGCAAAACAAGACCCTGCGAGCTAGACAATGGACTGCATAAGAAAAGGTGCATGCCTATGTCTATTGCTAATTATACCTTCAATAATTTCCGAAATTTTAGCTGCTCCAATCACGTTTAACACGGCTCTTCCAGTGGGAAAAAGAGAGTTCATCTTTAGGGAAAAACTTGCTTTTCAACAAGCTAAACGTGATCCAATCTTACAAAATAGATCACTAAAGAAAACAGAAGCGTTAACGGTACTCGGGTATGGCATAACTGAGAAATTAGCCTTGTTTGGGGGATTACCACTGAGATGGAATCGCCTCACCGCTCATACTGATACGGGTCGCTTTGGCCACAGCTCGCAAGGTATTGGTGATTTTACTCTGCTTGGAAGATACACCCTTGCAAAGGTTGATTGGCCAACAAGCACATGGCGAACAGCCCCCTTTATTGGTATAGAATTTCCCGCTGGGGAAAAGAACGATTCGGATTCATCTGGGCGCAAACCACAAAAAATTCAACCTGGGATAGGCTCATGGAACCCCATAGCTGGTGTTGTAATGACGTTTCAAACCTTAGATTATCAAATAGATGGGCAGTTGCTATATAAAAGGCATACTAATCCGCAAACTCTCTTTCGTCATGGTGACGTTATGCGTCTTGATGCTTCATTACAATATAGACTCTGGCCTCGCCTGCTCGGTGAAGGGCTGCCCCATTTTATTTACGGCGTTTTGGAGACAAATATTATTCACCAGAAAAAAAACCGTATTCATGAAACAAGTAATCCTGATTCAGGCGGAACGAGTGTTTTTCTTGTTCCAGGTCTTCAGTATGTTACAAAAAGGTGGATCATTGAATTTGGAGTTCAACTTCCAGTAATGCAAAATCTTAACGGTAACGAGTTAAAAAATGACTTTATCTTCCACGGTGGAATCCGATTCAATTTCTAAGGAATTTAAAATATGAAAAAATTTGCTTTACTCTTTGCCTCAACCATTTTTGGGACTTTTATCTACCTTGCCTGGGTAAACTGGTTTCCATCGGCGAGAGAGCCTGGTTATCAATTTATTACCTCATGGGGTACTCAAGGTACAGACCAGGGACAATTCCATGATCCAACTGGCATTGCTGTTCATAACAACGAGGTGTATGTTGCTGACTCTCGTAACAGTAGGATTCAAGTATTTGATATGCAGGGGAATTATAAGAGGCAATTTGGGACAAGCAAAATCCTTGGTCGGCCAATGAACATGGCCATCCACAATAACAAAATTTATATTGCAGATTACTGGAAAGATAGAATTGTGATTTTTACATTAGAGGGAGCTTACATAGGATCAATCGGAAAATCTGGCAATGGGCAAGCTGAATTTCATGGTCCCGGTGGCGTTAGCATATCACCTCATGGAACGCTATTTGTGGTTGATTTTTATAATCACAGAGTGCAAGAGCTCTCCTTAGAAGGAAAGTTTATCCGGCAAATAGGAAAAACAGGTCAATCGAGTATTAAGGGAGGATATTTCGGCTATCCTACGGATGTTGCTATTTCTCATAGCGGAACAGTTTTTGTTGCTGACGGCTACAATGATAGAATCCAGGTTTTTAATCCCCAGGGAAGCTTGTTATTTAAATGGGGAGGACCTTTTGCCATGAACATATCAGGTCCATTCAATGCTTGGTTTGCAACGATCACAAGTCTTGCTATAGACGCTCATGCTAATATATTTGTTGTGGATTTCTATAATCATCGCATCCAGAAATTTGACAGCGTCGGAACCTTCTTGGTCTCATTTGGAAAGATGGGCACAAATCTGGATGAGTTAAAATATCCCTTTGGCGTGGCAGTTGCCCATGATGGCTCGGTGTTTGTTACTGATTCTGGTCACCATCGAATCCAAAAATGGAGTCAAATAATTTCCACAGAGCCTTGAGGAAGGCTTAACAATCGAGCTAATAAGACACAATCCTGAGATATAAATATGCTAACCTGCACAGCATGAAAGTTGTTTAATGTCCTTGTAAAACATCAGAGCACAGAGTTTTATGCCTTCTGCCATTGTTAGATAAGGAAAAAATTCTTCTCCAAGATCTCTAACCTTCATGTTGTTTCTAATCGCACTCTCCTCCCCGCGGGCGTCACAATCCCTGGGGGTGTTAAGCCCTTGCTTAATAGTCAGGCCTCCCAATATTAATTAGGAGGCCAAGCTAGTAAGATTTATTGTTGTTTAATTAATTTAGAGCTCTGGTAAAATTTATGCAGTTCTTTTACAGCTCCAGGGTTGTTCTCGCTTATGCATTGCTTGTGAAATGCTTCTAAAAATGTTTCACGATTCAAGTCTTCTAAATACTCTTTCTGAGAGTGGTCTTTCATCTCAAAACCTTGTCCTTTACTAAAGATATTATTTTCCTGTGTTTCTGCATATCCGTAAGCCTTATTATGCTCATGCAGGTACTTTAGTTGATCAAGGGTTGCCCTCGAAAGCTCTGATACATATCCCTGAATAGAAATTTTGAAAGATCTCAATCATACTTTCTTTATAAAGAGGTCTTGCATGATGTCCAGATAAACAACTAGAAAAATATACGGGGTCTGTCAAAAGCTTGCGCCCATCTTTGTCTGCCTCGTGTTTATAGCTTACGGTATCAATCAAATGAAACACAGCCTTAGCTGGATCATTATTGTTATCTCCATAATTCTCAACTAAGATATTGCCATCATTAAAATCACCATGCACAGAAGTCATCTTTGGGGAAACTTTATCTCCACCTCTTTGGAAGAGAGCCACATTTCGCCCCAATATCCTCAGACATTAGGAAAGATTCAATCAAATGTCTGACTGAAAAAGGCAATGTCGGATAATTCGATGAATGTCCATTTTATCAACTACCACCAGAAGTGTTTACCCATGCACCATCTTTGGTTTTTCATAAACCTGATGGTCTTGGAATTGCAAGGCAACGAAACGTCGGTATAGTTCGCTTTGTCGCATGAGAGTAGTATGGTTGCCGGAGGCAACGATTTGTCCTTGGTTGATGACGATGATACGATCCACATTTAAAATTGTGGATAGGTGGTGGGTGATCATGATTGTGGTGCGCCCGATCTTGATTTGATCAATGGCGTTTTGGATGAGGTGAGCATTGTCAGCATCTAAAGCAGTGGTGGCTTCGTCTAGCAGCAGAATTCTTGGGTTTTGTAGGAAAATGCGGGCCAAGGCTAATCGTTGTTTTTGTCCGATCGATAGTTGCACGCCTCTTTCCCCCACTTCGGTGGCGAAACCATCGGATAGCGTACGGATAAACTCAAGAGCATTGGCTTGACGAGCAGCCTCTTCAATATCTTGAAAAGTCGCATGGGGAGAGGCGAAGCGAATGTTTTCATAAACAGATCCTGAAAATAATACCGGTTCCTGGGGAAGCCAGCCAAAGATATGTCTGAGTTTTTGTAAAGGGATAGCTTCAATGTTGATGCCGTCTAATAATATTTGGCCCTGTTGGGGGCGGTAGAATCTTAACAGCAAGCTCAGTAAAGTGGATTTACCAGTACCAGATGATCCGACGATTGCAACTGTATCACCATGCTTAATTGTAAGAGATAACTTATCAAAAATTTTATTATCTGATCTTGTTGGATAAGCAAAGCTGATTTGCTGGCATTCGATGTCACCCCTAAATTTTGTAGGAAGAGGAGATGGAGGAGTCAGAAATTGGGTTTGCTTTTCAAGGGGTAAAAGAGCAAAGACCCTTTCTGCGGCACCAAGAGCCCTTTGCATATCTCCCCAAGCCTCAGAAATATTGCCGAGAGACCCTGCAACAATAACTGCATAAAAAACAAAGGCAATAAACATGCCCGAAGTTAGGTGATGCTTGATGATTTCTTGGCCTCCTGTCCACAAAATAAGACTGCCACAAAGAGTGATAAGCACAATGACGCTTGCCGACATCAGACTGCGTGACACGATATTTCGATGAGCAAAACTAAGGGTGTTGCGTAGCTGTGTGTGATAGTGTTCGTGACAAGATTCTTCACGGCCAAAGGTTTGGACAGTCAACACAGCTGATAATTTCTCTTGGCAGTAGGCAGCTGCATCTGCCGATTTCTGTTGCGTTATAGTCGAAAGTTTATAAACTTTTTTACCAAAGAGAAACAAAGGTAAGAGAGCAAAGAGTGAGGCAAGGCACGTAAGCCCTGCCAATTGAGGGCTAGTTAGGAAAAGGAAAATAAAAGCCCCTAAAAATTGGAGCGTGCTACGCAGTCCTGTTGTTGCCGATCGGCTAAGTAGAAGGTGGATGAGGTGGGAATCTGATTCAAGAGTTGCCATCATCTCGCCCACCTGTTTTGTTTCGTGAAATTCAGGGGGTTGTTGCAACAAATTGTTAAAAATCTTTTGTTTGATATCGACGATAATTTGCTCACCGATCCAAGAAGCCAGATACGAGCGCAAAAAGCTTGCACTCCCTAAGACCAGAGCCATGAAAGCAAGCAAGAAAATAGCAGTTTCATAATTAAATGCAGCACTGCCAAACCCTTGGTCAACCAGATAGCGTAATCCTTGCCCAATGGAAACCAACGTGGCTGCTGCTATGGTTGTCGCAAGTAGGGCTACAGCAATTTGCGATTTGTAGGGGAGCATAAACAAACCAAACTGGCGAATGGTATCTTTTTTTCTAGGGGTAAGAGCGATGCTCATAAGCGTAAGGCCTCTGCTGAACAAACGAGATATTCTTTACCCGCATTATAAAGTGTTTTAACAACTAAGCCAATAAATTAAGCAGAGTTAATTATTTGAGTGTGCGAGCTGTCAGATTTGACAGCCTCGGCTGAACTTATTCCATCAATTAAAACATTTTCTTAAACGTAACCTACCCAACCGATGTCATATATGACAACGGTTGTGTAGGTTGTGCCTAATGTGTGAGCTAGCGAATCGTTGCATCTAACGGTCTGAGGCTTGCCTCGTTAACCCTTTCATTTCAAAATATATACTTAATTGAAAGCGTTAGGATTTAACAGGTTGTTTTGCCTCTGCCTTTGCTATGAGAGCTTCGAACTCTGTAATGTTGGGTTGTCCTTCGACAATTTTATCACCGATAAAAAAGGTGGGAGTAGCGTCTACTTTTTTCTGTTGTGCTTCAATTATTTCTTGTAAGACTAAAGCTTGAATTTTATTATTTTTTAAGCATGTGTTTGTTTGGGCTTCGTTCATACCTAGAAGGTTACACATTTTGGTGGGTTTCTGTCCGATCCATTTGCTTTGATTGAGAAATAGATTGGTAACTGCATCTAAGCGTTTTTCAGCAGGTAAACAAGAGATGGCTGTAGCTGCCTCCAAAGCTTCTTTATCAAGAGGAAAGTGACGGAAGATGAATTTTACTTTTCCCGAATCGATATACTTCAGCCTAATAATCGGTAGAACTTCCAGATGAAATGTCGCGCAGTGATCACACGTAAGAGAGGTATACTCTATAATAGTAATAGGCGCGTCTTGATGGCCGATCTCAATAGAGACTGATTCTAAGGGAGAGGGGTTGGAGTAGCTTGGTTGTGTCAAATAGCAGCCTGCCAATATGATTAAACAAGCTTGCAAAAAAAGTTGTATGTTTTTTGTTTTTTTTGTAAATTGCTGTCTCATCGTAGATATCATCCTCTTTTTTTACCTGTGCTCAATAAGTCTAGCAGAGCTTAGTGATTTTAGTCAAAGGAAGCTGGCAGTTATGGTCCAATAACTATTAGGAGGTAAAAGGAATGGATTGTCTATACCGAAGACAAGCAAAAGCCTCTATTTTCACATAAGTTGAAAGTGTTAACTTTCCACTATTATTAAATTAGAGGCTTCTATACAAATCTTAAAGAGATTGGCACTCTGTAGGTTCTTCCAACAACTCGAGTGTCCACGCCTGTCGACCCCGATCAGAGTTTGTCACCTGCATTCTTACGCGTTGGCCTGGGTGTATTTTTTGTAGCCCAATACGTCGTAAAAGTGAAGCATGCACGAAAATATCTCTACCACCGTTATCTGGGCTTACAAACCCAAAACCGCGGATTGTGTTAAACCATTTCACTTCCCCCTCTACCTGCTCAACAGGGCCAAAGGGTTGTACGGGGCGGGGGGCTCCATAGTTTTGCTGAGCCATTTGTCTCGTTGGTTTGACTTCGAGAATCTGACCGACTTGGCGTCCTTTTTGGCCAATACCAACCATACAGATCACTTCATCACCGGGAGCAAGGTATTGAAATCCTGCGGCATCAAGGACAGAGAAATGCAAGAAAATATCTGTTTCTTCTCCATGAGGTACCACAAAACCAAAACCCTTAATAGGGTTAAACCACTTCACGATGCATGACATCTGTACTGAATTTTCTAGCGGTCCAGTCATATGCATCAACAGCTCATCATCTAACCCACCTGCCTGCTCATAAGACTCATTGAGAGCTTGCGGGGACCGAAAATCGTCAAAGTTACTCACTATTACCCTCCCTTAACTTTAAATAATGTTCAAAGAATTAAGTTTCATTTCATAAAGTTGTACGATAGGTTTTTTGTACAAAACGCACCGTACATATTGCTAAGTTAATTCGCATTCAAAATCCTACTTTTCACATTCGTTCAAAGAGATTACCTTATTGAGGTATAATGGGATTTTCACCGTAATGATATCCCTATTATCGAACTTGAATGATTCTATCATAATAAATATTTATGTAAATTTCAACCCTAAAATCTACTATTAGTAATAAAAAAATTTGTTAACACTTGGCAGTGCCTGATTAGAAAATTAAAAATGGCTGCACACAATAAATGAAAGGCATAGATGTTAGTTATAAAATAATAATATATGTAATTATATCATTTTTTTCATTAAAATCAATCAAAGGCCCCTGGCCAGGGTGCCCTGCACACGAACAGGGGGGCGATAAAGATCTGTTTGCAATTTGCTACTGTTTCTCTTTATTTAGAATAGAGGGTGCCCTAGAATTAATCCAAAAATCCATTTACAATGTTTATTAATGCTTGAACAATTGTAGGTGAGGTATATCGATGTCAAAACAATATATTCCTGTGACACTAATCTATGGAGATGGAATTGGTCCTGAAGTGGTCGGAGCTACTCGAGAAATTATTGATGCTACAGGAGCACTTATTGACTGGCAGGTGCATGTAGCAGGCGCGCAAGTGTTCAAGCAAGGTCTAGCTTCAGGCATTCCAGAGGAGACCATACAATCAATTAAAGCAACAAAGGTGGTTTTAAAAGGACCCCTTGAAACCCCCGTTGGCTTTGGTGAAAAAAGCGCAAATGTGACGATGCGTAAACTGTTTGAAACTTATGCTAATGTAAGACCAGTTAGGACATTGCCTGAAATCATTACACCTTTTTCTGACCGCGATATTGATATGGTCATTGTTAGAGAAAACGTGGAAGACCTTTATGCAGGCATTGAGTACATGCAAACTGCCACAACGGCAATGGCTTTGAAGCTTATGACGCAAAAGGGTTGCGAAAAAATTATTCGCTTTGCTTTTGAGCTTGCGCGTAGTGAGGGCAGAAAAAAAGTTCATTGCGCCACCAAAGCAAACATCCTCAAATTCACCGAAGGGTTGATGAAAACGACGTTTGAAAAATTGGCTACAGAATATACTGATATTGAAGCAGTGCACATTATTATCGATAACTGTGCCCACCAAATGGTTAAAACACCTGAGAACTTTGAGGTTATTGTGACCTCAAATATGAATGGGGATATTATCAGCGATTTGGCCTCTGGCTTAGTAGGGGGGCTTGGTATCGCGCCGGGTGCTAACATTGGCCAAGATGTTGCTATTTTTGAGGCAGTGCACGGCTCGGCTCCTAAATATGCCGGCAAAAATGTTGCGAACCCAACGGCAGTATTGCTAGCAGGAGTAATGTTGTTACGTCATTTGGGATTATTTGAAAAAGCAGCTGAAATTGAAAATTCCCTCATGTATACCTTCGGACAGAAACGCGTATTTACCAGAGATTTAGCCGCTGACAAAGTTGGAGTTTCGACGCAAACATTTACTAAAACCGTCATTGATAATTTGGGACAATCATTGGCAGGGTTTGCCCCACGCGATTACCACAAAATTTCAATTCCACAATCTACACCGCTTCCTGTTGCAGGAGACAGATTAGTTACCGGTTTAGATGTATATATCGAATCGCAGGACCACCCTGAAACTTTAGGACAAACCTTAAATAATTTGATCGCTGATTCTGCTTTCGAGCTTAAGATGATTTCGAGCCGGGGGCTTACGGTATTTCCAGTTCCAAGTTCTCTTCCAGACCTTGGAGATTTTTATCAATGTCGCTTTATGCTTCTAGCCCAGCAAACTGTTCATAAAGATATCAGCGAGACAATTGTTGCTGATCTGTTACAAAAAATCAGTCAACGCTATCATTGGATGCACATCGAGAAGCTGTCCCATTTTGCGGGTGAAGTGGGTTACTCTAAAGCACAAGGAGAACTTTGAGCTCTCACTTCTATTTTTTATCTGACATAAGATGCTTTAGGGAATAAATTAGGTGATCAAGTTCTTTGTCGCTTATTTTTGTGATATCAAAAGTCGGTAGTTGAGATGGTTGTTTTGCATGATTTACCAATATCTTTACAATAGCCTCTTGGGCGCGCAGGGCCGCAGAATAATTCTTTTCTTTGATGGCAAGTTTAAAAAGCTTTCTTATTTGGCCAATAGTTTCTTGTATTGTGGGAACTTTTAATGCCATGTCTAGTGATTCATCCTCAAGTTAAGTGATGTTGACTTGCTCATCATCACATAACTTGAGTAATTGCCTGCTGAAAAGCCAGCATTATGGGCTTTTTTACAGCGTCCTGCGAACCCTAAGTAAAATGTCCTCGGCGATATCTTTATAAGCATCCTCCAACTCATCAGCACCATTAATGTTATAATAGGCTGTTGGTTCAGAGGCACACGCACCATAGAGCTGACGCGTTGCTAGATCATCAACCATCAAACTTACTGTATAGACAAATATACCCTGGGCCTTAATGCGATCGCAAAGCACAGCTGTGCGTTGTTCTATTTCATACTTAGTAAAGTTAATCTGTGTTGTCCCAAGTTTGTTATCTTCTAGTCGACCGTAAGCCGTTGGATCTCCTGTAGGTTGAAAGGGGCCATCTAACCAACGATTACCATCATTCAGCATTATAATAAGAATTTTTAAATTACTTGGAGTAGTGTAGGGTTTAATAGCAACGGCATTCCACAGGCCATTAAAATTAGGAGACAAAGTACGCCAACCCCAGCCCATGCCAAGGTTACTAAAGGTTCCACCACCGAAAACTGATTCAATAGAGTTGTCAATATAATCTCTGATTACAGTTGGATCTTGAGTTAGCGGTAATAATGCTGGAGGACAACTTCTATTGGGACCAATGGTCACGCGCCCAGTTGCACCCGGACCATCTTTGATTATGGTTTCTTGCACAACATTGCCAGATCCATCGATAGACCAATCATTATCCCAGCTTCCGTTATGATCAGTAGGCCATGCCCCACCATCTATCGCGGGAAAAATTGTTGAGCGAGAAAAATACACTGGCCATTTTTCAACTGAGGGGGCGTCTTCTGTTTCCTCCAATGGATCAATTCGTCTGCCTACACACCCCTTCCAGGGTTCGCCCGGGGGAAATGAATTGACCGTAAACAGAGAATCGGCTGTTACAACATTGTGAACGAAATCAGTGTGAGTATTACCGATATTTACCATCCCTCCATAAGGAGTAACAGAAACACTTGAGCCCGTAATTTTATCAGAAGCAAAGATAACATCCAGGAAGCTATGGGCGGCCACTTTCATGTTGGGAATAATTTCACGGAAGGCCGTGAGGCCTGACACATCAAAGACCAGCGCGATTTCTAATTCTCCGTACTCACGTACTGCTTCGGCTATTGCTCTAACCGGTAGAGTGTTAACTCCTACCAATTTACCAAAGGTAGTAGGTAGGGTTGTGTTGGCGCTCACCAGCACACGATCGCCATTTTCAGAGATGGTAATTTGGGGAGTTACTGATGCTGAGCCAATTAATCCTTGCGGAAAATTAGCATCAAAGACTTTTTGGGCGTTCTCGTTTGCAAGAGCTGTTTCATATTTTGCCGCGGCAATAGCAGCAGCACTAACCGCGTGAGATAGCTTTGTTTCAACATAGGCAACACGGGCAGTATCAATTGCTAAGCCAAACAAAACTGTTAGGGCAAACAGAGTAAAGCCGGCAATGATCGCAATGCCACCTTCTTCCTGCTGCACAAACTTTTTATACTTTTTCAGATCAAAAATTCGTAAATTTACCATTGCTACCCCCCCCTTTACGCTTTTTCGAGATTTTTTACATCTCTCTACGCTTTTATTCTATATGACGAAGGTAAACAAATTAATAATATTGTATTTATTTGTATAAATAAGATTGGTTGGCTGTCTTTATTTAAAAGCTTCTTCCCAGGTTCCTTGAGTTGCCGCTTTTGAATATTCGGTCGCACGATTTTCAAAAAAATTGGTGTGCTCTACGGCATTCAACATTGCATCCAACCAAGGAAGAGGATTGGCTTTAATATGAAAAATCGGCTCTAACCCGAGCTGTCCTAACCTTAAATTTGCAATATAGCGAATATAACGTTTAACGTCTTCGGCAGATAAAGTTTCTACAGATCCTAACTCAAATGCTAAATCAATAAAGGCATCTTCGTGATGAATGATAGTTTGGCAAGACTGTATGATTGTAGTTTTTAACTCTTCGGTCCATATTTGAGGAAACTCACTAATAAATGTGCGAAATAAACGGATAATAGAATTGGTATGTAATGTTTCATCACGTACAGACCATGAAACGATCTGCCCCATACCTTTCATTTTATTGAAGCGGGGGAAATTCATCAAAATGGCAAAACTTGCAAAAAGTTGCACCCCTTCCGTAAAAGCCCCAAATACAGCTAAAGTTTTTGCAATATCTGCTTTGGTATCCACGCCAAAACTCTGCATGTACTCATATTTATCTTTCATTTGTTTGTAATGTAGAAAAGCAGAATACTCTGTTTCTGGCATGCCAATTGTATCAAGTAGATGGGAGTAGGCTGCAATATGAATAGTCTCCATATTAGAAAACGCTGCCAACATCATTTGTACTTCTGTCGGCTTGAAAATACGAGAATAGTGTTTCATATAACAATTATTGACTTCGATATCAGCCTGGGTGAAAAAGCGAAAAATTTGCGTTAATAAATTGCGCTCTTGTGCTGTTAACTTGTGATGCCAGTCTTGTACATCATCGGCAAGTGGCACTTCTTCAGGAAGCCAATGAATGCGTTGCTGCGTTAACCACGCATCATAACACCATGGATAACGAAAGGGCTTATAAACTGGGTTTTCATCTAACAATGACATGAGGTTGAATCCTTAAAATATATTACTGACAAGCTAAACATTCATCATCCAAACTAGGTGATGACGCCACAATTACATCGTTGGCTGCAACGGTTCGTTGTGCGTGGTTTGTGGCAATAACTTCAGCACGTTGAATGGATTTTGAACGTACATAATACATGCTTTTAACTCCCTTTTTCCAAGCTTGAAAGTGAATTTGATGTAAATCACGTTTATGCACATCCGAGGGCAGAAAGACATTGAGAGATTGTGCTTGGGAGATGTAAGGAGTTCGATCTGCAGCAAATTCTATCAACCATCTTTGATCAATCTCAAAAGCAGTTTTAAACACCTCTTTCTCATGCTCAGTTAAGCAATCGAGATGTTGCACTGATCCTTCGCTAACTGTAATAGAAGTCCAAGTGTCTTTGTCATCACAATCTTTTTCTTGCAATAATTTCTTCAAATACTTGTTGCATACATGATAACTGCCTGACAGAGTCTTGTGATTGTAACTGTTCGCAGCGTAAGGTTCAATGCCAGGAGAGCTTTGTCCACAAATTGTTGAGATGGAAGCCGTTGGCGCAATCGCGGTTTTGTTGGAGAATCTTTCTTCAACACCAAACTCTGCTGCATCCGGGCATGCCCCTTTTTCCCGTGCTAATTTTTGTGAGACAGCATCGGCTTGTTTTTGGATGTGGGTAAAGATGTTCTTATTCCAGGCTTTGGCAACTGCTGACTCAAAGGGGATGCTATTCGCTTGTAAAAATGAGTGAAAGCCCATAACCCCTAATCCTACACTCCGTTCACGCATTGCTGCATACTTAGCAGAAGCAAAGGAATCTGGAGCTTTATTGATAAAATCTTCCAAAACATTATCCAAAAATCGCAGAATATCTTCAATGAATTGAGGGTGTTCTTTCCATTCATAATAATATTCAAGATTCATTGAAGACAAGCAACACACTGCTGTGCGGTTACGTCCGTGATGATCGATTCCTGTGGGAAGAGTGATTTCACTACATAGGTTGGACATCTTTACGGCAAGGCCGGCAAGTTTGTGATGTTTGGGAATATGGCGATTCACATTGTCAATAAAGACCAGATAAGGTTCTCCGGTTTCAACACGGCAAGTCAGCAGGCGAATCCACAAAGATCGTGCTGAAATTGTTCTGACTACAACTCCATCTTTGGGACTGATTAATGCCCATTCTTCATCATTCTCAACGGCCCGCATAAAGGCATCCGGTATCAAGACTCCATGATGTATATTCTGCGTTTTACGGTTAGGATCTCCACCGGTTGGACGTCTGATTTCAGTGAATTCCTCAATTTCCGGATGGCTTGCCTGCAAATAAACCGCAGCGTTGCCACGTCTCAATGATCCTTGGCTAATTGCAAGAGTCAAAGAGTCCATCACCTTAATAAAAGGAATAATGCCTGAGGTTGCGCCTCTCAAAGAAATTTGCTCTCCGATTGAGCGCAGATTACCCCAATAGCTACCAATTCCGCCACCACGAGCGGCTAGCCATACATTTTCTATCCACAAATCCACGATACCAGTTAAGTTATCTTGTGCTTCATTTAAAAAACAAGAAATGGGCAAACCACGATCTGCTCCACCATTGCTTAACACAGGTGTCGATGGCATAAACCATAGCTTGCTAATGTAGTCGTACAAGCGCTGAGCGTGCTCATCACTTTCGCCATAATAACTTGCTACTCGGGCAAATAAATCTTGGTAACTTTCCCCCGGCAACAGATAGCGATTTTGTAATGTGGATTTACCAAAATCTGTAAGAAGTTGATCCCGAGATCTGTCAACGGTTACCCGGTGCTTACCCGGTAATTGTACAACGTCTCTAAACATTTCATGGCCTTTTGTAACAGCACTCACTCGAAAACACCTCAACGTTAATACAGATGATCTACACCCCGTGTGATCCTTTGTGCACTGCTAATAGAGCAAAAAGGGGATGAATTTCTTTCATCCCCTAGTGTGCTCAAGTGTGTGCCCAAATGCGCGTTCAACTACCACTTTGATTCATGATAGAAATACGTGACGATCATCACAGACTCTAGCTTCGGAGGTTTTCCTCCTCAGCGATACTCTTTTCTGAACCCAGATTATAAAGACATCTCTTCTCGGTCAAGGGGGCAATTTCATCATTTGTTCAAAATTGGTCCGGAGGCCAATAACTACCAGCAAAAAATATTTCTTTTTTATCTTCTTCCTTTATCATAGGATAGCTGTTATGTGTGGCATATTATGCTTTTAATAAACGTGTTGAACTCATTCGGAATTTTAAATATTTTTAGACAAAAAAGATTACTGCTGGGGCTTGGGATAGCGTTATTTGTTGCGTCATCTGAGTATGTGCAAGCTCATCCATTTCATGAAATCAAAGGCGGTATCCTTTATCACGATATCAAGAGCAACCTGGATCAACGTTATGAAAATGGTGCTGATATTAATGGTGAAGTGTTATTTACCATCAGCAAAGAATCGATTCTACATGCTATTTGGTCGCCGTTACCCCATCTGGGGGCTAGCATTAATACTCGTGGTGGAACGAGTCAATTTTATGGTGGCTTGACCTGGCATTTTGCAATTTATGATCCTTTGTTTTTGGAAGCCTCTTTTGGTGGCGTTGTACACAACGGCAAGACTTCTAAAGCTTCATCCAAAAGACAAGCCCTTGGCTCTAAGGGATTGTTCAGGGAAAGTATAAGTTTGGGGCTGAAATTTCTAGAGCAGCATTCGATTGCTGTGATGTTGGATCATTCCTCTAATGCTTCTTTAACCTCTCAAAACCCAGGATTGACAGGCCTTGGAATTCGCTATGGATATAAATTTGGCTCTTATGCAAATCGAGTGGGTAAACAATGATTAATGGAGTTAATTATTGAGTTCCAGAGATATGTGATAATGTGTGTATGGTACAGTGAATATAGACCTTTCAAAATGACAATCCCT
>SDBT01005234.1_pt1 | contig 21867 bp, 14 predicted proteins | sample 2277101 | NCBI WGS metagenome assembly SDBT01 (sample SAMN10404973, study PRJNA504765) | marine sediment metagenome | isolation source: marine sediment core GS10_PC15, 103 cmbsf | place: Arctic Ocean: Southern Knipovich Ridge | collected 2010 | reverse complement strand
TTTTGCGCTCAGCAGGACGTAATCAAATACGAATGCCAGGTCGATTACGACATGTTAAAACAAGAATTGATCGAAGACCTAAAACCAATAGGACCAATGCAATACATACTTGCAGACAGAATCATAAGCCTCACATGGCGACTCGATAGAGCAGTGAGAATACAAAACCAGACTATCGAAATTATGCTCGAAAAGGACGCATTAAAATACAAAACTAAAACCGATAAAAAATATGCCGATCCATATAGATACGAGCCCGATCTCGCACTCGGACGCATAGCCGAAAAAGACTTCACAAATGAAAAGCTACTCGAACGCCTAATGACATACGAAAGAAGAATAGAAAACAGCCTGTTCAAAACAATAAAAGAACTAAAAAATCTAAAAAAAGAAAAAACACAAAACGAACCCAATTACAATCAACCTCGGCCGCAGGCCGAAACAACTGCGATATACGACATACGCAATACGAAATACGAAAATATGCAAAACGAACCCAATTTAAACGACCAAACGAACCTAACTCCCGCTATAACAAAGAATTACGACCTTGCACGACCAGGCGAATTACTACAAAAAATAATAAATCAGTCTCGGCCGCAGCCCGAATCCACAAATAATCAATGGAAGGGGGCACGCTTCAACAAAAAATAATCAATATTAAAGCAAAAACCAAATCACAGTTTATCCCGGCTCCTCGCCAGCGATCAGGGACTCTGCTTTGGTGCGGATTTACACGATTTTAAACGGCAAAAGGAAATCTTTGATAGTTCAATGTGATTGTTGTAAAATTATTGACATCGTATCGAGAAAATTGTGTTTTGTCGTAACCCTCAAACGGGATTAAATGTGAAAAGTCAGTTTTTATTTCTTTTATTAACTGTTGTATTTGCGTTTGCGTCTAATGCGATAGCAAACAAAACCAGAATCGAAAACCATTCGGATTCCGAGCCAACGAATGTACCACAAAAAACCGCTGAATATTCGATTCCTGTAAGGGCTCTTACACATGGGCCTAAATATCATTGGTTCGGCTATTATGATAAAATGGAGTTCGATCCTAGTGGTCGTTATGTGCTTGGGATGCAGGTGGATTTTGAGCATCGCTCACCTCAGCCTGACGATGTTATCAAGATTGGAATGGTGGATTTGCAGGATAATGACCGTTGGATAGAGTTGGGTCAAACCCGCGCATGGAACTGGCAGCAAGGCTGTATGCTCCAATGGAGGCCCGGTTCTCCAACAGAGATTATGTGGAACGACCGCCAGGGCCAGAAGTTTGTTTGCCACATTCTGGATGTTCAAACACGCAAAAAGACGACAGTGCCGTTTCCAATTTATACAGTTAGTCCCAACGGGCGCACTGCTGTTGCCCCGGACTTTCGACGTATCCAGGATATGCGCCCAGGGTACGGCTATGCAGGCTTACCCGATCCGTACAAGAACGAGCTGACCACAAAGGATTCGGGCATTTTCCGGATTGACCTTGAAAACGGACGAGCCGAACTGATCGTCTCGCTGGCTGACATCGCCAAAATACCATACGAAGCACTCGACATAAGCAAGGCCAAACACTATTTCAACCACCTGCTTTTCAACCCTGACGGCACGCGTTTCATCTTCCTGCACCGTTGGCGGATGACCGGAAAAAAACGTAGGACCGGAGGCACGCGAATGTTTACCGCTTCGCTCGACGGCAAGAATATCCGACTCGTTGACGGCTACGGCCATACCTCACACTTCATCTGGCGCGACAACCGCCACATCCTGGCGTGGGCGAAGCACCCTTCGCATGGCTTTGCCTTTTACCTCTATGAAGACGGCACGGATAAAGTCCAGGTCGTTGGTAAGAACGTCATGACCCAAAATGGGCACTGCAGCTATCTACCGGGTAACGAATGGATTCTCAACGATACTTATCCTGATCAGCAGAGAATGCAGCATGTATATCTGTACCATGTCCCAACCAGTAAAAAAGTCCCCCTTGGCAGCTTTTATTCACCTCGGCAATACACCGGCGAATGGCGAACCGATACACATCCGCGGTTGAGCCCTGATGGACGACATATTGTCATTGATTCGGCGCACGTCGGTAATGCAAGGCAGTTATACTTGATCGATATCAGCAAAATCGTTGGCCCCAAACGAAAAAAAATCCTTATATCCTTAAAATCGGCAAATAATTAACTTTAGAAACCTACCTGGATTTTAATCAAAACCGCCTTTATTCCGGATTCTCCTTCAAACCCATCGAAAATATGGTTTTTAGTTTTTACTATATGCACAAAAAATCAAAAAGTTCCCGTGGCTGGATCGACACCAACGTCATTGGCACACAGTTGAAATTCCTCTTCTGATTGAACAAGCTGGCATATCATACCAACGGTCCTAAGAAAATGCGCGAATGTCATTGCGAGCGCAGCGAAGCAATCTTGTTCTATGAATTGAGATTGCCGCGTCGGCCTGCGGCCTCCTCGCAAGGACAGTACCATGTTTTCAATAGAGCAACGTCGATAGATAGAGAAATTTAATAAGGCCAATGTTGTCAGGACTTCATAGTCTCAAGTTCAACAAAGGCTATCGGTAAGAAGATCATAACCGGAAGCCAGGCCCAGAATCCAGGCATCAATCGACCGAATATGACCTCGGTCGCAAGCATCTTACATGCAAAATTCGTGACAAGACAGGCGCCGGTTATACCGAAACTTATCATAACTGCCGATTTCATGGCCTTGGGATCTCGACAGAGCAGGATAGGAAGACATACCATAAGCATCGTTAAATTAATAATCGGATCGGTCACACGAAAGTTTTTCTGGCTGTAAAGCTGGGCAAGGTCCTTGCCCCCTCCCTGACGCTCAAGTGCATGCAACTGGGCCCAACTCAAGAGGCTCTTGTATTCTGATTTGCGTCTGAGCGGTATGTCCCTCGGAGTAAGATCGCTGGCATAGGAATCCATAACCTGTGGAGACTTCTTCGAATCCTTCTGACTATATGTACCGTTGACAAGCCTCCAGACGCCGGCCTTTTCATCATATGTAGCCGATTGAGCAACTATCTGACCTGCGATATTCCAGATCGTTGGGATATTAGGATTCCTCCGACGCAAGAGTATGGTCGGATTGACAAGTCTTTGCGTTTTAACATCAAACCGACGCGCAAAGATCAGTGAACCGTGTTCGTCTGTGATAAAACGAACGTCATAAGATCCCTCTCCGGAAATATCGTCCTGGCTACGCGTAAGCCGATCGCCCAGAGGTGGTATGATTAACTCCTGGTTGATCACAGAAAGACCCGTAAGAAGCACCGACAGAAACAATATCGGCGCCAGAACACGTCGCAGGCTAACTCCAGATGCCATCAGCGCGACAAATTCGTTCGAGCGAACCATTCTCCCGATGGAAAAGGACGCCGCTACAATCGTAATCATCCCCGCAAAATCCCGAAAATAAAGAGTCAGGTTAATGCCGTAGTAAGTTACCATGCTCTTAAGAACTTCTACAACGCTCATATCGGCGTGCTCTGTAAATTCGTCAAGATTAACGAATAAATCTATAATCACACGAAGCCCGATCAATACTCCGAAAGCAATCACATATCCTATCAGAAAGTTACGACCGACATATTTGTCAATTATCTTCATATTTTCTCTGTTAGTATTTTAACAGCCTTTGATAGACCACAATTGTCAGAACACACAAGACAATCAAACCGACCCACATCAAGGTAATTCCGGAAATCGCACTGGCCCCGGCGTTCTTTGCGATGTTCTTGCCCATTAACATAAAAACAACAAGCAGCGCCGCAGGAACACAGCTAATACCGAAAGCTGCCAGGGGATGTCCCCCCTTCTTTAGTATCCCAAGACCTATACCGATCAAAATCATGGCAACACATCCAACGCCGAATACCAAACGTATGTGTATCTCGGCCTCTATCTCAACTAATGCATCTCTTACTTCCTTGCCGAGAGCCGCTTGTAAATTTTTCAGCTTCGTTCCCGATACTTCTGACTGCAAAAGAACCGCATCTGACAATTGTTTTACCTTTAGGCCGCTTTCGGTCTTGAATTTAGCGGCGCTCTTCTTTACAGACCCGGGCAATAGCAAACCGCGAATGCGAGTACGGCCCCAAGAAAAGCCTTTTGTACCGTCAGCTTTTTGCCATTTAGGACTATATAACTCCAATGTCAACGTGGGAGATAGATCGTCGCCCTCAATATACAATACTGCCCTTTCGGCTCGGAGTGTCCGTAATGGTTCTTCTTGTATCTCGTTAGAATCAACAGCAACAACCAGTTTGGCTTCGTTGACCACGACATCTCCGGTCAACTCAATCTTTTTTTCGTCTTTCTTATGCATCTTGCAGCTAACAGCACTAAGCTCAATAAACTTGCTGCCACTGTGAAATTTGTAATAATTGTCAATCTCACTGCCGATCACGGCGGAAATGTCCCGGCATAGCAGTTCAGATACAAGCTGTGCGTGAACCCTTCTGGCCAATCTTGCGATCGGATCATAGAGCATAAGATCAACGTCGCGTATTTGCTTCATCTGTTCGATATTCTTGAATTGGATACTGTCTCCGAGCAGCGGATCGAATTCTCTGTTGGAAGAAAACAAGCCAAGCGACAGTGAACCTTCCGAGTCAATCTGGTACGTATTATATGCGCTTATCTGTACTTCGTTGAATCTCTCGTGGGGGTTGAAATTTATCTTTGCTCCTTCTGCGCAAATTATTTTTTCAATTCCCCCGCCTTTGACCTCCACTACTACAACTCCCGAGAGGGTATCGGTCTTCGGATCGGTCATGTCAGCATAAATCAGGTAACGCTCGTCAGGATCATCCGACGGAAGCTCGTAATAGTCTTTTCTTTGAATATTCCTAAAGAGGATCTGCTTTGCATCGGCCTTGATCGATTTCTCCGCCCGATGCATAAAAGCCGGCATGACATAAAAACTCAGAAGCAGGTTGGCAATAGCTACGATAATTGCGAGCGTCAAGCCCGGATAAATCAATGTCAGAACGCTTATCCCGCTGGCCCGACATGCGTCTAACTCGTTGTCACTTGCAAATCTACCGTAAATAAGCGTCGAAGAAAACAACGCTGCTATCGGAAGCACAAACGTAAGAGTTATCGGAAGAAAATAACTCATCAGATACAAGACCTGGCGAGGCCCAACTCCGTACTCCTGCACCGGTTGAAGGATACTTCCAAGGCTCATCATCATAGTAAGAGCCACCGTTGCAAGAATAAAGGTCCGCAACAACTCACGAAGGATATATCTGTGCAGAGTAAAAACCATATATTCACAAATTCCGGTTCTAAGTTTATTATTCTTATTGACCGTACATTCTTCAATAAAGCCGAACAGTTTGCAACAAAATTCTTGCCTTGACGCTATTACTCTATGAATGACCGGAAAAACCAAATCCTCCCCATCCTCACCGAATTACAACGGTTTGCCGGCAAATAAATAATTTGTGGGAAATTCCGGAGCTTTTCTGTAAAATATTTCATGTCAGATAAGATGATTGCCTTATCGGATATGGTATCTCTATAGCACGAATTCGGCTTAAGTTAATTTAGGCAGACAAGCTAATATGAACCAGGTTAAAAATACCCAACTTGTAAGCAAAACAGCAGCGGTCAACTGGATAATTCTGATCTATTTCCTTTCCGGAGCATGCTCACTCATGGATGAAGTAGTATGGGTCCGCTTGTTAAAGCTAACATTAGGAAACACAGTTTACGCAACAAGTGTCGTTGTCTCTGTGTTCATGGCGGGCCTTGCGCTCGGAGCCCTCATCATGGGAAGATTTTGCGACAGACTAAAGAGGCACTTGCGAGTATATGCCCTGATCGAAACGCTAATAACAATCTCGGCACTGTCCCTGCCATGGGTACTCAAGCTCACAGACCATATCTATGTCTGGCTTTACCGCTCATATAATCTTGGAAGATGGCAGCTTCTTGTCGTCCAGGTCATAATATCAGCGGGTGTGTTGTTGGTTCCCTCAATGCTCATGGGAAGCACACTTCCGCTACTCGGAAGATTTGTAACATCACTCGAAAAAGAAGTAGGACACCTGGTCGGAAGGCTATATGCGTTAAACACATTAGGAGCGGCAACCGGATGCCTGCTCGCAGGTTTTATCCTGATTCGTGCATTCGGTGTTATGGGCACTCTTTATACGGCGGCTGCCCTGAATATGCTTGTTGCCTTTGGCGGCTGGTTTCTATCAAGATCTACCCCCGAAACCGAAGCTCCCAAAGTCGCTCATGCAAAACCTAAAATTAAACCTAAAATAAAACCTACATTACAACCGGCAGCTAAGACCACCAAGAGCGGATTTGCATTGCTGGCGATCGGTTTGTTTGCGAGCGGGCTGATAAGTATCGGATACGAACTACTCTGGATGCGAAGCATTGTTCACCTGCTCGGAGGTTTCACATACGTCTTTTCGGCAGTACTTACGATCTACCTGCTCGGAAACGTAATCGGGGCCGGGATCGGAAGCAGGCTCGCAAAAAAAACTAATTCAGCCACGGCAGGTTTTGCCGTAACCCTATGCGTCCTCGGTTTTTGCGGAATCATATATCTGCCCGCACTGGTTATCTGGATGTCGAGAACCGCTTTCAAAGTTGAGCATATGTTTGCATGGATGCGTCACATTTCCCCTGGCTTGTCATTTACCGCAGGACCATTGATACACTGTTTCTGCCTCTTTATTCTGCCAAGCATCGTGATGGGAATGGGCTTTCCAATGGCTCTCCAGGCTTGGGCAAATTACGTTCACAAAGTAGGACGCTCTACCGGAACTGCTTATGGAGCAAACACTATCGGTGCCGTCGTCGGAGGTGTAGTAACAGGATTCATTTTTCTTCCACTGCTGGGTGTACAAACATCAATTCTTATCCTTGGTTTAATTGGAACATGGATAGGTGCGTCTATGTGGTTCTTATTCTATAGCGAGGCATCACTGAAAAGAAAATACACTCTGCCCGTTATCGCTGGTATTTTTACTTTTATAGCACTCTCGATACCAGCTGCGGATTTCTTCGGTGCCGTTGTTAGAATAAGCCCAGGAATACCCGATTGGGATCTTCTAAAGGTAAAGGAAGGCATTACTACTACTGTTTCTGTACACCGTGATCCTTCCGACGGCTCAAAACAGCTTCATTCATCGGGCCAGAGCATTGCCGGAGACAGTTATGCAGAGCGCGGAGACCAGAAGATGCTGGGGCATTTCGGCGTCTTCTTAAACAGATATACAAATAAAGTCCTTTCGGTCGGATTTGGATCGGGCGAAACCACCGCATGCCTGTCACAGCACAACCTCGAACAAGTAGATTGCGTCGAAATTGCGCCGGAAATACTCGAAGTTTCACTCGAATATTTTAAGCACATTAATCTCGGCGACAGATTACATGATGAAATAAACATGATCTTCATGGACGCAAAAAATTATATACATTTAACCGACACCACATACGATGTTATTATCAACGATTCCATTCATCCCAGGGAGTTCGCAGAGAACGCCTCACTTTACTCAAAAGAGTATTTCCAAAGCGCCGCCGAAAAGTTAAACCAAAACGGAATGATCATGTCATGGGTTCCGACTTATGGAATGCCTTCCTCGGTCTTCGTAAGCATAATAGGAACATTAATGGATGTCTTTCCACATGTGACAATGTGGTATCCGGCTATCAGACCAGCTCCTCTGGTTCTGGTAATAGGATCAATGGAGCGCCAGAATTATTCTCCCGACTACATCGAAAAAGAATTTCAGAAACCAGGCGTCAGGCAAAGCCTCATGGAAATAGGAATCCGCGACAGTGTTGATGTAATAAGCTGTTATGTAGGAGACCAGACTGACCTGAAGAAAGTGATCGGGAAATATAAAACCAACAGCGATTACACCCCTTTTGTCGAGTTTACTACAGACCACGTGACACCACCAAACGAGATTTTCAGTCAATTCATTGTCACTGCGCACAGCGATTCAATCTTCGGGCACATTGACTGGATCGGCTTTGACAGTGAGCAAAAGGACAATTGGCTCCGAAGATTCGATCCGGCGAGAAAGGTCACGAATTATCTCTTCATGGCCATGGCCTCAAGGAACGGACTCGGTAAACTTAAATATTCTGTTGTCGGACTTACCTTGCTACCCAAACACCCGGCCTTGATGCAAACATTGAATCGTGCCAATAAGCAGCTTTATATAGAAAGCACAAAACTCACAAAATCGCGAAGATTCGACGATGCCATGAATCTGGCGAAAAATATGCTGAAAATCCAGCCGAATTCAGCATGGGCATGGTTAATCAAAGTAAATGTAGCGATTGCAAAAAATGACATGTCAGGCGCCTTGAGTGCCTCTAAAAAAGCCGTACAGTTCGATCCTAACAACCACGAAACACACTTCAACCTTGGCTTCGTTCAGTTCAAGATGAAAAGATATGACCAGGCAATCGCTGCATATAAGGACATGCTGAAGATCGCTAAGACTTCAAAAGAAATCAGCGACATACAGCTTGCCCAGATGACCGATGCGCTTGCGATCGCGTATTTTCAAGCCGGAAAATTTGAAGAAGCCATCGCTGCTGCCCAACGAGCATTGAAATACGCTGACTCGAGCGGTCGAGGTAAGATAATTAAGTTTGCCAAAGAACGACTGGCATCATTTAAATCAAGAAGATTAAATGACAAAATGAAATAACCTGCAAAAAAAACTTTTTTTGCCGTTGCTATGAGATTAGATTATAATTATAATTGCTCTTTAAGTGCAGGTTTCGGTATATCTGAAGGAGAAGACATATAATTAACCTGGAGAAGCCATGAAAGTATCAAGGATTGTAACGATGTGTTTTTTGTTGTCACTTGCAGTTTGGAGCCTCTATGGCTCATTGCAGGCATCGGCTGATACCGTCATCTTGAAACAAGGCCAAAAGTTGACCGGTGACATCCTGGCAGAAAAAAAACAAACAATAATACTCGATGTAGGCGTGGGTGTACTGAGTATCCCAAGAGAGGAAATTGCCGGCTACGAGTACGAAAATGCAACCGCAGATTCAAACAAACCTGAACCAAACAAACCGCAGAATAAAAGACCTGCCAGCCAATTGTACCATAGCGCTCGACTGCAAAAGAAAACCATAGAAGAGTGTGTCGATAAATTCTCCGAGGCGGTAGTAAAAATATCGAGCCCTGTAGGCATGGGCTCAGGTTTCTTCATCAACGATGAAGGGTACCTCATAACAAACTATCACGTGATCGAAAAAGAAACAAGAATTGAGATCACCGTATTCTCAAAAACGCCCACAGGCTTCGAGAAGAAAAAATACAAAAAAGTCAAGATCGAAGCCATCAATCCTTTCATTGACCTTGCCTTGTTGAAAGTCGAGGACCTCGAAGGCAAAAAAGTAGGCTTTGTGTATCTTGGTGACATAGACCGAGCCACAGTTGGAGAGGATGTTTTTGCAATCGGCAATCCTTTAGGTCTCGAAAGAACTGTTACCGATGGTCTGATAAGCACAAAAAACCGGGCTTTTCAGGGACTTGTCTATATCCAGACCAACGCAGACATTAATCCTGGTAATTCCGGAGGTCCGCTCTTTAACCTGGCCGGAGAGGTCATCGGTGTCACTAACATGGGATATATCTTCTTCGGTGGACTTGGATTTGCAATCCCTGTCAACTATGTAAAACACTTCATCGACAATCGCGATGCTTTTGCATACGACAAGGATAATCCTAATACGGGCTTTAGATATATTCAACCAGGACCAAGACGCAACAAAAACAAACCGAACTTTTTGGAAAATAAACGCCAGACAAAATAAAATCCGCAACCCCCTTGGAAAGGCTTAGTAAATGCCCTGTAAACACACTGTTTCGTTATTGCTGTTAGTAATTCTTTTTTCAATCAGCCTCTTCTGTGCTGCCACGTCCGGGGCCGAGACGATCGGCGATATCGCAAAGCTCGTCCCACCCGAAACCGTACTGCTCACTGAAATCGGAAACTTCGAGGAGTTAACAACTCAGTTCCAAAAAACCTATTTCTACAAACTATACAAAGATCCTGCAATGGCCGAGTTCGTTCAGGATTTTGACAAAAAATGGCGACAGAAGGTACGCGAATTCGATAACGGAATCGCTAATGCTATCGCCAGGGCTGATGTCCTGCCACATGGCAAAGTCGCTTTTGCTATCGCATTTGACGATACTCCCGAACCACAGGAAATACCCGGTTTTCTTGTGATTACGCAGTGGGGATCGGATTTAGAGAAGATCAAAGAGACCATAACTGAGGAAATTAAAAAAGCGGTTAACGCAGGAGCACATAAAAAGAGTGACGATTATAGAGCAGTTACAATCGATACGATTATTACCGAAGGTAAACCTCAGGTGAGCTACTGTTTTATAGATGACACTCTGATCGGATCTAATAACAACGATCTGCTAAAATCGGTCATCGCCAGGATCAAAGGCGCCCAAACTCCCAGCCTGGCCGATGATACCGATTATATCGAAACAAAAAAAGCTATCGGCCCTGACCACGATATTAACGTCTTTGTCAACATCAAACAACTAATCAAGACAGGCATGATCCTGGACAACTCCGGTCAAATCAGAATGTTTTTGAGCAGTCTTGGTCTTGAGAACATCAGGGCGTTTGGATTATCGATTGGACTTGGCCGTTTGACCGGAAACTCGTTCGCAGCAAAAGGACTTGTGAAAATAGACGGACAAAAAATGGGCGTCTGCAAAGTTCTCGATATCGAATCTGACGTCATCAGGGTACCCGAATTTATCCCGGCTTCGACTTCTTCGGTCTCAATCGTAAATATGGATATAAACAAAACAATTACAGAACTTAGTAACGTTCTCACACGTTTTTCACCTCCCTTGGCGGCTATGCTATACATGCCCCTGCTGCCCCCGGGACCGGACGGATCTCCTGGAGTGCAGTTAAAAAGCGACATAATAGACCATCTCGGTTCGAAGATCGTTATAGCAAACTCAATAGAAACCTCGCCAGACGGCTCTATTGCACCGCAGTTCACCTACTCAATAGGCCTAAACAACCGTGGTGCTCTGGAAAGATCTCTTTCAAAAGTGCACACTATGATGATTGCGCAAAACAACCCGGACACAAAACGGGATATTCTCGGACACACAATTTACCTGTTTGATATAGGTATGTTTATGCCGTCTTCTGCTTCTGGACAACAACAGAAATGGGCATTCACCCTTACCGACACTCACGTCATAATCGGTACGGAAACCGCAGTCGAGCAGGCCCTGCGAACTATGGGAACATCTGAGCCTTCTTTGAATTCGGCCAAATGGTTCGTAGAAGCAAAATCCGCCTTGCCTTCAACCGCTGCCATTGTAAGCCTGCAAAACGAAGCCGTTTCCAACAAACTATTCTGGCAGACACTAAAAAAACAAAAGAAGGAATCGGAAAACAACGATTCAAAGTCATCGGTCGGTATCGGCTTAAATTCCCAGGGCAATCTTTTGTTCATGCAAAAGGGGCTGGATTTTGTAGATTTCACCCTTTTACCGGATTTCGAGAAGGTGAAAAAACACTTTGGCCTCGCCGTTTCTCATCTTACATCAAGACCGGATGGTTTTTTCATGGAGATAAAATCGCTCGATCAGTCGCCAAAAGACTAATCGATCCAAAAATCAAAAAACAAGCCCGTCTTAAACAGCGCATTGGTAATGAAATTCTTCGAACTTCTCGACGCCCGTTTTAGTGAATGACTTTATTTAGAGGATAAGTAATTATTCCAGAAGCACCCGCACGCTTCAATGCCGGAACCAGAGTTCGCTCGATGTGGTCCTCGATTATCACCTCAATTGCGATATAGTCTGAGTCAATCAGGTTCGAAATCGTAGGGCTCTTCTCAGATGGAAGGACTTTAAGTATTAATCCGAGGTCGTCCTTTTTCACATTCATCTTGAGACCTACCCTGTTGCGGGCATCGATTGCGGCTTTTAGAAGTATAGCAATGTTCTCGATCTTTGCACGCTTGAAATCATCCTCCCATGCCTGCTTATTGGCGATAAAACGAGTTGTAGAAGTTATAACAGTATCTATTATCCGAAGATTATTCGCCCGAAGTGAAGAACCGGTCTCCGTCAATTCCACAATCGCATTGACCAGACGAGCTTTGACCTCAGTGGCCCCCCAGCTAAATTCAACTTTAACATCGATATCCTTATCTTTGAAGTATTTGCTGGTTACTCTAATAAGTTCCGTAGCGACAATCCCTCCCTTGAGATCCTCGGCTTTTTTAACCTTTGACTCAGCAGGTACGGCCAAAACCCAACGTGTCGGTCGGCTCGTCGCTTTGCTGTAGGCCAGCTCGCAGACCTCTACTACGTCGGATTCGTTCTCCATTATCCAGTCGTGTCCGGTTATACCGGCATCAAGAACACCGTCAAAGACATAGCGGCTCATCTCCTGCGCGCGAAGACATATCGGTTCGATCTGATCGTCATTAATATTCGGAATATAACCACGATCAGAACTGGAAATCCTAAAGCCCGCCTTAGCAAACAACTCTATCGTTGCCTTTTGCAGACTACCTGCGGGAATACCTAATTTCAGCATTTTCTCAGACATATTACCAAATCACCCCTTTTTCTTTTTGGTCTTTTTGGTTTTCTTTTTGGTTTTCTTTTTTGTCGTCTTCTTCTTTGTCTTTGTTGCTACTTTCTTCCTGCTCTTAGCGATTGTCTTCTTCTTTGTCTTCTTTCTTTTTCTGGCCTTGCTGGACTCGCTTTGAGCACGAAGTAATACATAAAACTCATACAAATTGCTCGATGGAATCTGACGAGCAAGGAAACCCTCTATCTGATGCTGGTCCGCATCGGGATGAACAAGTTCATAAGCCTTTAGATAGTCTATCATACGCTCGGTCACAGGAGCAGCCTGACCACCCAAAGAAGTAAGAACACAATAGTTCACCGCAAAAGTTGTTATACCGTCAAGCTTCTCAAGAATCTGACGGGCAGGTTTCTTTCCGATTTTTTTGAGAGACTTGAGACTTACGCAGTTGTACTTATCGAACACGGCCCCGAGAGTCTTGGCCAAAACGACTGCAATACTCTTTCCGACAGATGCTTTCTCAGCAAGAAGTTCAATAACCTCCTCGGACCTTGATACTCTTAAATCATTGAGATCGATAAAGTATTCCTCGAATCGCTTCATGGCCGAATCCGTCGCCGACTGAGTCATTTTCTCGCAAACCAAACCATACACTAACGACTCGATAGGATCTTCATAGACCGGTAATTCTACTTTTGCGTGCTTCTTCTTTAGCGAACGATAAAGCTTCTTGATTTTTGGACTGTATTCTTTACTGTCTTTCATTTGCGGTTCTTCTTAAAATTCAAAATACTAATACTTCTTGCAAAAATTCCTATCAATCCTCAGTCTCTTCTGAGCTCTCTTGTTCAGAGGATTCGCCGAATTCACTCGATACTTGATCTATCAGGTTTATCACTTCCATCGTTTTCCTGTAATTCTCGTCACTATGAAAATGAAGAACCGGACAGAACTTGGACTCAAGCCTGTCCGCAAGCAAGGATTGTATGAAACTCCTCGCATGATTTATCGCACTAAAAGTCTTGTTCCGGTCTGCTTCTATTTTTTGATCCTTAGATTCGCTGCTTTCAAAAATACTCAAATATACCTCTGCCGCCCTCAAATCCGGGGCCATTTCAACTCGAGTAACACTTACAATACCAACGATTCGGGGATCGCTAAGCTGGGTGCTAATCGCACTGCTGACAACTTCTCTTACAATACGGGCAACTTTTTCTTGTCTTCTACTCGGCATTTTTCCCACGTTTTGAAGATTTGTACTTAACGGCACACCAACAGATTGATAAGTCTTTTAAAGAGTTCTCGCTACCTGTACGATCTCATAAAAATCCAGAACATCATCAACTTTAACATCATCGAATCTCGCAAGCTTGATTCCACACTCGAATCCAGCCTTGGCTTCACGAACATCATCCTTGAGGTGCTTTAGAGATTCGATACTCAGATTATCTCTGATCACAACATTATCACGTATCAGTCTGGCCTTGGCATTCTTGGCAACTACACCACTATTGACATAACATCCTGCGATTGTTCCGATTCTCGAAACTTTGAACGTCATTCGAACGACCGCCCTGCCAAGAGATTTTTCCTGCTCCTCTGGATCTAACAGACCGACCATAGACTTCTCAAGATCCTCTGTTATCCGGTATATCACATTGTAAAGACGTATATCAACTCCTCTTTCTTCTGCTATCTTTACCACACGTTCATCGCCAACAACGTTAAAACCTATAATAATTGCATTCGACGCTTCAGCAAGAACAACGTCCCCTTCTGTAATGCCTCCTGGAGCGCCATGTAAAATCCTGATCTTAATCTCTTCGGTACTCAATTCAGAAAGATACTTTTTAAGAACATCAACTGATCCTTGGACATCGGCTCTTATAATAATATTCAATTCTTTAACATTACCGGCCTCTATCTGGCTAAACAGATTATCAAGCGTCACCTGCTCTCGCCGTGCCAGTGAGCTTTCTCTGGCTAACTGTTTATTCTCCTCGGCAGCGGACTTGGCCTTGCTCAAGTCATCAAGACGATAAAACCGATCGCCAGCCTCGGGGACTTCGTTGAGACCCGTTATTTCAACCGGCATTGAGCTAAACGCCTTCTTGAGATTCTTTCCGAAGCTGTCTTTAAGATTCTTAATCCTTCCATATCCACTTCCACAAAGAACAATATCGCCCTTGCTCAGAAAACCTTCGCTTATCAACATAGTCGCAACTGCTCCGCGTCGCGATGACATTCTCGCTTCAACAACCCATCCGGTTGCAGGTATGGTATCATCGGCTTTGAGTTCAAGTAATTCAGCGATATATTCCAGATGCTCAAGCAAATCCTCTACCCCTTCGCCCGTTGTCGCACTGGTCTTGACAACCTCAGTTTCTCCGCCCCATTCTGCCGGGGTCAGTTCCTGCTCGGTCAATTGAGAATAAATACGATTTATGTCGCAACCTGGTAAATCGATCTTGTTCAAGGCAACAATAATCGGCACTTCCGCCGCCTTGCAGTGAGCGATCGCCTCGGCTGTCTGAGGCATAACACCATCATCGGCGGCAATTACAAGAACAGCAACATCCGTCATATCCGCACCTCTGGCACGCATGGCCGTGAAAGCCTCATGACCTGGAGTATCCAGAAAAGTCACCTTGCTCCCCTTATGACTGACCTGGTAAGCACCGATATGCTGTGTAATACCTCCGGCCTCGGTGGCGGTAACCTCGGTAGAGCGAATACGATCGAGAAGACTCGTCTTACCATGATCGACATGACCAAGCATAGTCGCTATAACCGCTCGTCGCGTTAGATTCGTTCTTTCGCGGCTCTCAAATTCTTCCTTTATCAGGTCTTCGAGACGACTCTTTTTCTCAATGACAAGTTCAACACCAAACTCTACTGCAACCAGTTCAGCTGCCTCGTTGCTTATTGTCTGATTGATATTCGCCACAACACCCTGAGAAAGCAGCTTGCCCATAATATCACCGGTCTTTACCGCTAACGCCGCTGACATATCCTTGATGGTAATGGGTTCGGTTACTACCGCCTTAACTGGTCTAACAGATGCCGCAAGTTCTGCATGCCCCCTGCTGCTTATCCTCCTGGTCGGTCTCGATCGCAGACCTTCGCCACCGGCCGCATCGAGACGAGCTTTTCGTTCATCGATGTCTCTTTGACGCCATCTGCTGACCTGTTTGCCGCGTCTAGAACTCTCGGTATCCTTCTCATCACGACGCCGACCATGAGTTCGGTCCTTGGAACGTTTCGGTGATGTTCGTTTCTTATCTCGATCAGCAGTATCTGTTGGTGCTGCCTTTTTTCCATCATGCATTAGAGGTTCAGTTGCTGGTGCATCGTATCTGGGCTTTGATCGAGGACGAGGTCTCGGTGCTCGAACTGGCTCAGGTGCCTCAACACGTATAACCTGAGGACCGTTGAGTTTCGCTGGTTCTGGTTTTTTCAGCATCGGTCCTGCAGGGACTATGGGCTCAGGTTCCGGTTCTGGTATGATTTCAGGACCTGCCTGAACTACTTCAGCAAAGGCCTTGTCAGGTAGAACAGATTCCTGAACCTCTTTTACCGATGTTTCTCCACCTTCTTCCTGTGAAATTTCTGTATCTTGGGAAACAACTTCAACTTCAACTTCAACTGTCGCTACGGTTTGTTCTACTTCTTCCGTTTCGGCTTCTTTGTCCTTCTTGGTCGCACGCTTGCGCTTCTTCTTTATACGGACCTTCTTAAGATCAACCTTCTGGCTTGTCTCAATGGTCGTTACGTTATCACCCTCACTAAACCACTCACGTATCGTAGCGGCCAAACCGGCAGATATCACGGACATATGGTTCTTAATGTCAAGCCCTTCGTCCTGGCACTTGCCTACAATAGCAGCGCTTTTAACTCCAAGCTCTTTAGCCAAAATATAAACTCTCGTAGTAGCCATAAAAACCTTTACGTCCTATCTATCTATTTGCGAGAACAACAAACAACCGACACACGAAGCGGCCTGATATTCATAGCAATTTTTTTACTCATACTGACCGATCAGTCGGTTTGAGTTAGTTATTGGAGGATTCTGCCTCCTTTTCGGTTCCCTGTTCTTGCTTCATAATATTTTCAGCCTGAATTTTCTTCGATTCGGCCGCAAGCTTACCGGCCTCTTCGGTCGCCGAACCGACGAGTTTTTGGGCAGTTGCTGAATCTATTCCAAGCTCACTGACCAACGGGTCTGGACCTACATCTTCAACATCCAGAACGGAAATTACTCCAAGTGCTATCAATTTATCAACTATCGCGTCATCTGCTCCTTCGACCCCCTTGACGCAATTTGTCAGCCTCTCAATACCCTGGTTATACTCATCCGGAGTTAGAATATCGATGTCCCATCCCGTTAACCTGGCTGCAAGGCGAACATTCTGACCGTGCTTTCCTATCGCAAGGCTAAGCTGGTCTTCTTCAACAACTACCGTTGCCCTGCCAAGCTCGAAACAAAGAGCTATTTCACTTACCTTGGCCGGCATCAGTGAATTGGTTATAAGAATCTGAGAGGATTCATTCCAGCGAACGATATCTATCTTTTCACCCCCCAGTTCATCAACGATATTCTTGATCCTGCTGCCGCGAACACCGACACAAGCACCGACCGCATCGACTTTGTCGTCATGAGAGGTTACTGCTACCTTGGTCCGGTAACCGGCTTCACGAGCCAAAACACGTATCTCAATGATACTCTCTGCAATTTCAGGTACCTCCACCTCGAAGAGCCTCCGGATAAAATCAGGATGAGTACGCGAAAGAATAATTTTTACCTGACTTGATACTTCTTTCACATCAAGAATCATACAGCGAATTCTCTCTCCTGGACGATGCGTCTGACCCATTATCTGCTCATTTTTCGGAAGGAAACCCTCTGTTCGATGATTGAGATTAACTATCAGGGTTCCACTTTCGTAACGAACCACACTTCCGCTGACAATCTCACCCTTACGCTGGATAAACTCGCTATAAATGCTGTCACGCTCATCGGCACGTATCTTCTGGATCATTACCTGTTTGGCAGTCTGGGCGGGAATCCGACCAAGACAACGAATATCAATTTCCTCGTCCTCTTTAATAACTTTAAATTTACCGCTGTTGCGATCGATATGAACCTGTATTTCAGCCTCAGGATCACTGAAATGCTTACGCACTGCCGATACCATTGCCTCCTCGAGATCACTAAATATGGACTCGCGGTCGATATTCTTGTCTCGTGCAATATTGTCAACTATTCGCAGTAATTCCTGACTCATTGTTTTTCTCTTCCTGCCCTTAAAAAAGGCAAAAAAAAATGGAAACTATACTATAAGTTTCCACCTCAGCAACACTCAATAAAACAGCAGTTTTTTTCAACTCATTAAATCACTTCTGCTGCCTCCTTCAGGGCTTCAATGCTCGCCGTATAACCAATACAAATATCACGGCAAGACCCTTTCATCGTTTCGTCTCGCTGAAGCAGATACACCGTACCACCAGCCACCATTGGCGCGAAAACAAAGTCGCACAGACATTGTAATCGCTCAACTTTCACTGTATGCTAACCCTGTTATTATCATGCTAAGGTCCATAACTTTAATCCTGGTAGCTGTTAGTCCTTAATATTAAAGGTATTATAATAATCGTCATAAGAACGGAAGGCAATCATTTTTTTAAGGATTTTGTTGATTTTTTATAGATTCTAACGATCTGGAACCCTCTTTGTTCACCAAAAGCCCTTTTTAGACACAAACGTCCGTTAAAAACACCTTTTATGCACCAAATAAAGTCTTTTGTCGCCCTTCTACGCACACATTGAGATACTACTCGCTGATCGGAACAACATGCAATAACAGCTTTTCAGGTTCTATTGTAATCTTATCGATACGCAAATTTTTATTATCTACTCTGAACACCGGGTCAAAAGCCTCGTTATTCAAAACAGAACCAAGGATCCGGGAACGCCAGTCATCAGGGGCGCTGACATAAAACTCCATCTGCTGCTGATACATCTTCTTAGCCGTGGCGCGAGCCAAAAGAGTAACATTCATCAAACCAATCCTAACTCTCGAAACACGAAGATTCAAAAGCCCCTTCTCGTCATATTGTGGTCTGATAACTATTGTTACTACAAACTCCATCCCCTTGAGCATGGCCTTGCCCATCAAGACTACTCTATCGGACTCAAAAAGAACCGCCGGATCTCCAAAACTCGCATCACCTGACTCTTTAGGCCACTCCCCTCGGGCAACGATATCGTTGACACCATTCTGCGTTACTACAACATCGAAGGCTTCACCCGTTTGAGAGCCGTTATAGAACTTCGGAAGCAAAACATTCGTCAGATATCGACTAACTTGATTGCTCCTGGGTATTTTTAAAGGGGTATAATCTTTCGGTTTAAGAAAAAGAAGCGTAAATATGACCGTCAGCCCTACAATATGCACTCCAAGCCAGATTAGCTTTCTCTTGAGCTTCTTTTTCTTCTTTACAGTTCTCGAAATCTTATCTTTCATCTCGGTTAAGTTCCAAATTCTCTTGCCGAAAACGTTGCTTGTGATTATAGTGGTTAAGATGTTCGTTAAAAGAATTTTTTTGATAGAAGCTGTTAAGGATGAAAATCGATGTCAAGTCATTTTGCTGATCGACTTTGTGATGCCGTAAAAAACAAAAGAACTCCGCTGGTAGTGGGGATCGATCCGGTCTATAGCCGATTACCTTCGGCAATAAAAGACCATCAATCAATGAACGACGAAAACGATGTCGCTGCTGCCGTTGATGCTATTTTTGATTTCTGCACACAAACCATGAGAATAGTAGCTCCACTGGTCCCTGCCGTAAAAATTAACATCGCATACTTCGAGAAATATCTTTGGGAAGGAATAGAAACATATTATGCCCTGATTTCCGAAGCCGAGGATTTGGGACTCGAAGTTATCGGAGACGTAAAACGAGGCGATATAGGCCATACCGCAGAGCAATACGCCGCCGCACATCTGGAAAACACCGAATTGGTCGGACTCGAAGATACTCTCGCTCCTGACGCGATCACAATAAACGGTTTTGCAGGAGAAGAAGGTATAGAACCATTCGCAAAAGTAGCTACAGAGCAAGGCAAGGGAGTCTTCGTTTGGGTACGGGCAAGCAATCCTTCGGCTGCGGTAATTCAGGATTTCGAAGATGCCGACGGACAGAAAATGTACGAAAAAATGGCCGAGTTAGTAGCACAAATTGCCGAAAAACCGGAACGGATCGGACAGTCAGGATACAGCAATATCGGAATGGTTGTCGCCGGAACGCCACCGAAAGTAACAACTGCGCTACGTCAGAAGTATGACAAAATCTTGTTCCTCGTTCCCGGATACGGCTCACAGGGCGCATCGGCGACTGATTGCCTGCGATTCTGCAAGCATGACGGAACAGGCGGACTAATCAGTGCATCACGGTCTATAATCTACGCATACGAAAAACCTCAATATCGTGACCAGTGCGGAGATGACTGGAGAAGAGCAGTCGAGCAGGCTGTAATCGATGCAAAGGTAGATCTGGCAAAGGCGGTGGAAGCCCTTTTATGAACCGGCAATTCTTCGGCGGCAAAAAAGTTCTTATCATGGGACTGGGCCGTTTCGGCGGCGGACTCGATTCCGCAAAATTCGCCGCCAATACCGAAGCAATCGTCACAGTAACTGACATCTTACCACCGGAGCAGCTTGGAGATTCTGTCCAACAACTAAAGGACTACCCACAAATCCAACTCCACCTCGGAGGCCACAAACCAGAAGATTTCGAGCAAAACGATATAATCATAGCCAATCCCGCAGTCCCCCCGGACAACGAATTCCTCAATCTAGCCCGAAAAAACAACAAACTGGTAACCTCCCAGATGAACATTTTCTTCCAGCTATGCCCGGCAACAATAATCGGAATAACAGGAGCAAACGGAAAAAGCACAACAACAGCACTAACAGCCCACATCCTCCGCACAGCACTAATCAATAATAATGTCATTGCGAGTCCCGGCACGCCGGGAAAGCAATCTCAAACCACGACATACGACATACGACATACGACATACGAAACCGTTTTTATCAGCGGCAATATCGGCAACCAACCGCTGCTAACCAATCTGGACCAGATTACACCCAACGACCTTGTCGTATTGGAAATATCAAGCTTTCAATCCGAGGATCTGGCCAATATCGAAAAAGCACCAAAAATCGCCCTGCTGACAAACCTGACTCCAAACCACCTCGATAGACACGGAACTTTCGAAGAATATTGCAAAGCAAAAGAAAACCTCTTCAAGTATCAACCTCTAAACGAAAACAATCCCGCCCTCTCAATCTTCAACGCAGAAGATAAGCTCGGACGCGAATGGTTTGATAAGTACCATGAACAGACCGGCAGAGCCTGCATAAAATTCTCACCCGACGACATAAACGACGATATCCAGGCCGCATTCCCACTGCCCGGACGAGCCAATCTATCAAACCTCGCCGCCGCAATAACCATAGCCAAACACTTCGGCATTTCAGATGAGCAGATCGCAAATTCATTACCCAGCTTCAAGTCCCTGCCGCACCGACTGGAACTCGTTGCCGAGATTAACGGCGTCAAATGGTACAACGATTCAATCTCCACAACACCCCCCAGCACAATCGCCGCCCTCGAAGCCTTCGACCAACCAAAAATCCTAATCGCCGGCGGCTACGACAAGAACCTACCCTTCGACGAACTCGCCCAAAAAATCACATCAACAAACACCAAAGCCGTAATCCTGATAGGCCAAACCGCCCAAAAAATCGAAATGTCATTGCGAGCGTCCCCTGTCATTGCGAGCGTCCCCTGTCATTGCGAGCGAAGCGAAGCAATCTCAACCTCACGAAATACACAAATCCTCTTCGCCGATTCCCTGAAAGATGCCACCCAACAAGCCCACAAACTAACCACCCACGGCGACGTAGTTTTATTAAGCCCAGCATGCGCAAGCTACGACCAATTCCAAAACTTCCAGCAAAGAGGAAATGAATTCACAAAACTCACCCAGACAATCAGTATCAAACGATAGATATATTAGCAGAAAAAGGCCGAGCTAAAAGCATGCCCGGCCTTGTGCACATGTTAACGCCTTACTTACTCGTTTGTTTTTGGCAAGCTCTTCGTAAGAAAAATACCCTCTGGAAACTTAGGATTAGTTCTGAGCAAGATTCTTTTCAACCTGCTTTT
>SDBT01005233.1_pt1 | contig 21867 bp, 18 predicted proteins | sample 2277101 | NCBI WGS metagenome assembly SDBT01 (sample SAMN10404973, study PRJNA504765) | marine sediment metagenome | isolation source: marine sediment core GS10_PC15, 103 cmbsf | place: Arctic Ocean: Southern Knipovich Ridge | collected 2010 | reverse complement strand
GAGTTACAATGGGAGTCTTCTCAGTAACCGGTAGATAATTCTTATATCTTCTAATTACACCCTGATATACCACTCAAATTAACCCATTCAATGTATTCAATTACGGGTTCGATAAATCGAACCCCTACAATCCTGTAGGGGCGACATTTATGGCGCCCGTTCATGCTTCTTCTATTCTAATAAATCTGCTCTTTTTCCTGACAATCTTAAGGCCGTCTATCTCTCTCAACGCTTTCCTGATGGCTCCCTCTCTTGCCTTGTGAGTTACCATTATGATGGGAACTTCTCTTGAGGAAGCGCTCTCCTTCTGGAAGACAGAGGCGATGGAGACTCCATTTTTCCCCAGGATGCCCGATATCTTGGAGAGAACACCCGGGAGGTCAACAACGGTAAACCTTATATAATACTTCGTTTCTATTTTGTCAATATCGAGTAGATTAAGCTTCTTCTTTGGGTCACACAATACATAGGGCACACGACCGGCTATATTGTGATAAACATTCCTGGAAAGATAAATAATGTCGCTAACCACAGCAGAAGCCGCGGGCATCTGACCAGCGCCTTTCCCGTAAAACATCGTCTCCCCCACAGCATCTCCGGTAATATAGACGGCATTATATTCTTCATCTACTGAAGTCAGAAGATGCTCTTGGGGAATGAAGGTGGGATGCACGCGCACATCTATCCCTCTATTGGTCACTTTTAGAATTGCTAACAGTTTAAGAATATAGCCAAATTTAATCTTACCATATCTTATATCTTCCTGAACAATGTGCGTGATTCCTTCACAGTAGACATCTTTCAAGTTAACCTGGGCGCCAAAGGCAATCGACCCCAAAATAGCAAGTTTGTGCAGAGTATCTATGCCCTCCAGGTCTATAGAAGGATCTGCTTCAGCAAAACCTGCTCTCTTTGCCTGAGCTAAAGCACTTTTAAAGGTGAGTTCTTCCTTAGACATCTTAGTTAAAATATAGTTAGTTGTCCCATTAAGGATACCCAGAATTACCTTAATCTTATTAGCCGATAGTCCCTCGTTCAATGCCTGAATTACAGGAATTCCCGCACCTACACTCGCTTCAAAATAGACCAATACTCTATGTTTTCGGGCTTCCGAAAATACCTCTGCCCAGTCCCTGGCCAAGAGTGCCTTGTTGGCTGTAACCACATGTTTTCCTTTCTCGAGGGAAGCAAGTAGTATCTTTCTTGCTGGTTCATATCCTCCAATTAGTTCTACGATAATATCTATCTCTGGATTGTTCAGGATTTGGTTAAAATCTTTAGTTATAATACCATTTCTAATTTTCATCCGCTGGGCCAACCTAAGCCGAGCTGGGTCTTTATCGCAGATAGCTCTTATAGAGACTTCTGTTCCCACCTTCTGTTTAATAATTAGACTATTCCTTTGCAAAAGCTCGATTACACCTGCACCTACCGTGCCTAATCCTATAAGCCCTAAATTAACTTTCCTCTTCATAAACTATCCCTACCTTTTAACACCTTGAAGATGAAAGGATAATTGCAGGAGCTTCAATTCCGCCAGGTTTTCTGTAGTGTAGCCCTTTATGGGCGTAATTCTTACGGGCATAAAGCCCTACACTACCGAGCGACTCCGAAAACTATCTCTTCATCCTACCACCACCCGTTCGCGGTGGACCTTCCTTCAAAAACTTCTTCAGTCGTAATAAAGCATCGTGAAATCTATTATAGTGTGTAACCAATGCCATACGCACAAAGCCTTCCCCATAACTACCAAAGCCAATCCCAGGAGCGACCGCTATCCCTGTTCTTTCTATTAACAGTTTAGCAAATTGGAGAGAAGACATACCTTCAAATTTCTCTGGCAACTTGGCCCAGAGATACATAGTGGCTTTCGGTTTTTCTACTTTCCAACCGATTCTATTCAGACCATCCACAAACTTGTCCCGCCTTCTTTTATACTCAGCCACAGAATCCTGTACGCATTTCTGAGAAGCACTCAAAGCCAAAACGCCTGCCAGCTGAATGGCAGTAAATACTCCAAAATCGAGATAACTCTTCAATCTTTCCAGAGATCTCAAGAGCTCTCTATTACCCGCGCAGAATCCCAGCCTCCACCCAGCCATATTGTAAGTCTTAGAAAAGGAATGAAACTCCAATCCCACATCTTTTGCTCCAGGTGTTTGAAGGAAGGAGGGAGGCTTAAATCCATCAAATGTTATTTCCGAGTAGGCAAAGTCATGGCAGACAATGATGTCATACTTCTTGGCAAAAGCCACCACCTCTTTGAAAAAAGAGATATCCTCCACTACCGCTGTGGTAGGGTTGTTGGGATAGCTTAGAAACATCAGCTTTGCCTGCTTGGCAACTTTGGATGGAATCTTTTCCAGCTCTGGCAAATAATTTTTTTCAGGAAGAATGGGTATATCATAGATTTCTCCACCAGCTAAAATCACCCCATTGCGATGGATAGGATATGCCGGATTGGGCACCAAGGCGAGGTCACCAGGGTCAAGATAAGCCATACACATATGCCCAATTCCCTCTTTTGAACCAATCAGAGCCAGAACTTCGCTTTCCGGGTCTAATTTTACCTTGAACTTTTTCCAATACCAATCGGTAACTGTTTTTCTAAACTTGGGCATCCCTTTGGCCTGTGGATAACGATGGGTGCGTGGATGGTTTTTTATTGTCTCACAAAGCCTCTCTACGATATGGGATGGGGTGGCCATATCAGGGTTACCCATACCCAAATCGATAACATCCAGCTTCTTAGCGTAAGCCTCCTGTTTAAGGGCATTTATTGCACCAAAAAGATACGGAGGCAATTTGTTCAGTTTTTCAGCACAGCGCATAGAAGAATACCACTAATACAAGATAACCGTTCTCTAAAATGTGTACAAATCTGTACACGGCTTACCCCCACACCAATTATGATAATACAGAATTAATATAATTGGTGTGGGGGTAAACCTTTTTTCCTACACTATCTCCATTGAAGGACAGGGCCTTCTAACAGGCTAAAAAACAGAGTGATGTTTCCACCTTACGATTTCAGTGTTTTCTTCAAGCTGAGACTGGGTTTAAATAATACCCTCTTGCCAGCAGCGATTTGGATAGACTCCCCAGTCTTTGGATTTCTTCCTGTCCTCGGCTTGGTAGACTTCACTCTGAATGTGCCTAAACCAGCAATAATTACTCGGCCATCAGACTTCAAAGAGTCCACAATGTTCGTTACCATAGCCTTTATAGCCCTTCCAGCCGCAGCCTTCTTAATCTTTCCTACCTTTGCCACACTCTCTATTAGCTGAACTTGATTCACCCTTACTCACCTCCTCTCTACTTGTCCCGCCACTGTGATGCTCGGCCCAATTACTTTCTTCATCACTCATACAGCGGAATACTATTTAGAGAAGCAACTCTTAAATAGCCTAGATAACTGCAGTGGCATGGATCAATTAATATTTATTTATTAGATTAACTCGTTTTTTATACCATATTTTATATAGCCTGTCAAGAATATTATCCTGTAGGTGTTCGATTTATCGAACCCTCAAAAAAGGGCTCAATGAATTGAGCCCCTACAATTAATCAAAAGAAATAAGCCAATCTACCTGGCATATTCCAGGACTAAAACTGTCTGTTCAGAAGGCAGGGATTCTTTACTTCCTTGCCATTCCGCTCTTTTTTCTACTTTCGTAAACCCTTTCAGGAATTCCTCACAGGAATCGATACCGATACTGCAAGCTTCTGTTCTATAATGCATAGGAATAATCAATCTGGGATTCAATTGCTGGGAAACTTCTCGTGCCTCCCGACCATCTATCGTAAAAGTGCCTCCCACAGGAATAAACAGAACATCCACTTCTCCTATCTCTTTCTGTTGGTCACTACTTAAGAGGTGCCCCAGGTCTCCCAGATGGCAGAATCTCACCCCATCAATAGCAAAAATGAAAATAGTGTTGGTCCCTCGCTGAGCGCCTTTGTTTTTATCGTGGAAACTTTTGATGCCTTTAAAGATTATCCCCTTAACCTTCTTCTCTCCCACATCTTTCACCACCTCAGGGTCACCCTGAAGCAAGTCCACCGCATTATGGTCAAAATGGCTATGACTCACAGTAACCACATCCGGCTTCTCTTTAGGAATGCTGTATCCTACAGACTCATCAAAGGGATCGGTAATGACCTTTGTTCCATCCTCTGCTTCTACCAAAAAGCTGGCATGCCCGAACCATTTAATTCTCATAATCCCCTCCTTTTTCATCTGTAATTTTGCCGAGAGCAAAAAACCAAATCCAATGACCACAGCACCCAGTAGCAAAAACAAAATTTTTCTTCTCATCCTCCACCTCCCAGCCATTCTAAAATATGCATACACATCCTTCCTTACATCTTCTGGGGAGCGGAAATCCCCAAAAGACCCAAACCATTACTTATCACTAATTGAATCACTCTCACGAGCTTTAAGCGGGATTGGGTAGCGCTTTTATCACCACTTAAGACTCTATACTTATCATAGTAATGGTGGAAACATTTAGCCAGGTCTTGTAAATATCCGGTCAGATGGTGCGGCTCATACCTCTGGGCACAATTCTTGACAACTTCTGGATATCGGGATAGCCTCTTTATGATCTCAATCGACTCTTTCTCCTCTTCTTCGGTTCTCTCCGTAAGAGAGACTTTTTTATATTCTTTTTTCCTCTTTTCCCGGAAGATACTGCAGATTCGTGCATGCGCATACTGAACATAATATACAGGATTCTCCGGAGACTGTTTCTTGGCTAATTCCAGATCGAAATCCAAGCGACTGTCGGCTCCGCGCATCAAAAAGAAGAACCTCGAGGCGTCTTTCCCCACCTCTTCCATAACTTGTCTCAGGGGCACAAACTCACCTTCCCTCGTGGACATTGAAACCTGTTGCGCCCCACGCCTCAGGCTCACTAATTGATAAAGGATTATTTTCAGGTTCTCCGGCGAAATTCCCAGAGCAGCTAATGACGCCCTTATCCTATCCACATAGCCATGATGGTCAGCACCCCAGATATTAATAACTTTCTTAGAACCTCTCCTGAATTTATCGTAATGGTAAGTAATATCAGAAGTAAAATAAGTAGGTTTCTTATTCTCCCTGATTACTACCCGGTCCTTTTCATCACCAAATTGAGAAGATTTAAACCACTGTGCACCGTCCTTCTCGTAAATTAAATCTTTGTTTTTCAATGAATTGATAATTTCCTTAACTTTATTCTTTTTGTAAAGCGTACTTTCAAAGAACCATCTATCAAACTTAATCCCAAAATCTTCCAAGTCTTTTCTTATCCAACTGAGTATTTTCTGAACGGCGTACTCCCGACAATCGAATGACTTCTTCTTGCCGTATTTGGATTCAAGCTCTTCTGCTATCTCCTTTACATAAGATCCTCGATATGCACCCTCGGGAAGAGACACATCCTCTCCGCGTAACTCTTTCTGTCTTATGTTTATCGACTTTTCCAGGAGGTCTATCTGGTTGCCAATATCGTTAACATAATACTCTTTTACTACCTGATATCCTGTCTCTCTTAAGATGTTTGCCAGAGAATCGCCAATGGACGCACCTCTGCCATGTCCAACATGCAAAGGTCCGGTAGGATTTGCCGAGACAAATTCGATCAGGATTTTCATTCCCTTGCCGATATTGGTTTTCCCGTAATTTTTCCCCTCTTTTAAAATCATAGCCAGTTCTCTATGCCACCGTTTTCTCGCTATGTATATATTAATGAAACCAGGTTTTGCTACTTCTATGCGCTCTATTGTGTCAGGTTCCACTTCCTGAAAGGCTCTGGAGATACCCTCGGCAATCTCTATAGAGAGCTTTTCTGTTCTCGACCCTGCTATTAAAGCAACATTAGTAGCAAAGTCTCCACCAATCTCTTCAGGTGCAAATTCTAAACTATAATCGGGAATCTCCAGATGCAACTTCCTCAGCACCTCATCGATTCCCTTTTTAAGTTCATTTTTGATTCTCAATCTATCCTTCCTCAAAATTCTTATAATTTACTTGACCTCTTGGGCTTTTTTCTCTTTCCCTCTTGGAATTTTACCTTTTTCCCTTCCGCCCAGAGTTTCTCCAGCCCATAGAACTTTCTTGTCGGCTCGTAAAACACGTGGACAATTACTCCCACATAGTCTATAAGTAACCACTGTGCTTGTTTTTCTCCTTCTATATGGAGGGGGCGAATCCCTTTACCTTTCAATTTTGAAACTATCGACTCAGCAATAGTCTTCACGTGTATATTAGATCTACCGTTACAAATGACGAAATAATCTGTAATCGATGTCAATTTACGGACGTCCAATATTAAAATCTCTTTTGCCTTCTTCGCTAAGGCAAGACCCGCACATTCTTTAGCTAAATTTCTGAAATTCATTACTATGTGAATCTGCCTGTGTCCTCCAATCTTTATTCAGGCTCGCCGACTCCCATAAAGTCATTACCGAGAACAATTGAGATATCGACAAACCGCGTCTTGTCAATCTCAGTTTTTACCACGCTCGAGCCAACTATTTTTGCTACTTTATGAGCCAATTCAACATCGCCAAGACGATCTATAACTATAGTATATTTCTTATAAATTCCGAAATTACCCCAGCGAACAGCATCGATTCCATACTGCCTTAATTTACGCTGGACATTATAAGCTAAATCTTTTCTATTAGTGGCATTCCATACTTCCACCTTTACTATTCGATCGAGCTTCCTCCCAGAATAGACTGACCGAGAAGTTTTCCAACCAATTCTATAACTATTCATAATTACCTGAACAACCTCTTCAGACATTTTCTCATCCGGGATCCAATAGTCTGTTCCCCGAATATATTCCGATTTTCCAGGCAAACTCTGGACTCTCAGATTTTCGTAGTGGAAACTTCTCACCTCATTGGCCAGAGCTAAAAAATCCCAGAAGTTAAGATTTGTCCAGATATTGTCTTTTATATTTCGATAGATTTGGGGGATTTTCAGTAGAACTTTCGCCTCTGTTAGCTTTCCCATAAGGAGTTTAAGGAGTTTCTGTTGCCTTTCAATTCTCCCTCTATCACCGAGGAGCCTATCCCGAAATCGGATATACTTTAACACTTCATTGCCTTTTAATCCTTTCTCTCCTACTGTAAAGTGAACATGGAAGTCTCCCGCATAATCATCATAATCCATTGGTTCGTCGATATTGACCGTCACCCCACCAATAGTATCGATTATATCAATCACTCCCTGATAATTAATCTGCAAGTAGAATGGTATTTCCATTTCTAAAACATTTTCAATCGTTTTCTTTGAAGAAAGACAAGCTTCACCAATGGTCTTACTCTTCCTATATACCAAGGCATAAATTTCACTTATCTTTCTATACCTGCGCCAGGAGAGCTCTTTTGAGCAGGGGACTTTAGTATCGCGGGGAATTGATAGGATATCCAGGAATCTTGTTCTGGGCTCATAACTCAACAACATTATTACATCGGCATGTTTGGTAAACTTCAGCTCATCGCATCCCAGAACTAGGATATTGATTCGCTTCCCCTGTCTAATAAATCGAAAGACCTTGCCGTTATAAGAAAAAAAGATAAATAGAGCTATAGAAATCAATATGAAAGCTAAAATTAACTTCTTTATGGGAATTCTTAGCTTTTTCATCTAAGCGTAGAGTCTCTTCTTGAGGATATACTCTTCTACCGATTGGGGCAGTAAATATTTGATTGGCTTGCCAGTTTTTATTCTCTTTCGAATGTGGGAAGCAGAAATCTCTAAGCCAGGAACTTGTAACATTATAACTTTAGAAGTTATTCTTTTATCCAGCTTTCCTAACTCATAACCCGGCCTGGTAACTACCACAAATTTGCACAGTTCCAGCAACTTCTTCGGTTCTTTCCAAGTAGAAATTTTTAGCATTTCGTCTAACCCAACAATGAAATATATTTTCCCTCTCTTACCATAAATCTTTATAAATTCTCTTATTGTTTCCAGAGTAAAAGTAGGACGATCTACAATTTTGCTCTTTTCTATCTCTACAGGAGAAACTTTGAACGAAGAATTCCCCTTTATCGCCAGAGAAACCATCTGATACCGTTCATCAGGAGTAGCCCTTTTAACCTTTTTATGTGGCGCCTTTCCTGCAGGAACAAAGATAACCTTATCTAAATTAAGTCTATCCTTAACCTCACTGGCGATAACTAAGTGCCCATAATGGATGGGATTAAACATCCCTCCGAGAATCCCAATTCTCATCCTACCTTCCTCCACTTTCATTCTGGTCGGGCACTATTTATAGTGCCATTTTTCGTCACCCTAAAGGGCGACCGACCTAAACTGGTCGGGCACCGTTTACGGTGCCGTGTTTGTTCGCCTTGCAAAGTCCGAAGTTTTTCGGCGTCAAGAAATTCCTTGGGGATGAACAAACCATATTTTGAATCTACCCCCTTATCTGTCCATCGCCAAATATTATAAACTTCGTACTGGTCAACTCCCTCACGCCCATTGGGCCCCGGGCATGGAGTTTCTGGTTGGAGATGCCAATCTCAGCCCCCATCCCGAACTCTCCCCCATCGGTAAACCTGGTAGAGGCATTCCAGAAAACTGAAGAGGCATCCACTTCTTTTAGAAATCTCTGGGCAGCATCTTTATCCCTGGTTACAATTGCCTCGGAATGCATCGATCCATACCTGTTGATATGGTCTATGGCTTCTGAGAGAGAGTCGACAACTTTGACTGAGAGAATCAGATCCAGATATTCAGTAGTCCAATCCTCTTCGCTGGCACTGTTAATATGCGGAAGGATACTTTTGCTCTTCTCATCTCCGCGAATTTCTACTTTTGCTTCCTCAAATTTCTTAATCATCCCGGGCAAGAATTCACCTGCAATATCCTTATGGACTAAAAGGGTTTCCATAGCATTGCACACGCCTGGCCTCTGCACTTTAGCATTAAAACATATCCTTTCTGCCATTCCCGGGTCAGCATCCTTATCTACATAAATGTGGCACAGTCCTTTACCATGACCAATCACGGGAACAGTAGCGTTCGCTTTTATATTCTTTATCATTTCTTCACTACCTCGAGGAATTACCACATCGATAAATTCATCCATCTTTATGAGTTGGAATACTGCTTCTCTCTCAGTAGTCTCCACCAACTGGATTGCGCCCTGAGGAATTCCTGACGAATAAGCAGCCTCTTGCAAAACCTTGGCGATAATTATATTAGAATTTATCGCCTCTGAACCCCCACGCAAGATAACTGCATTACCTGCCTTAAGACATAACCCTGCTGCATCACCGGTTACATTGGGACGCGACTCATAGATTATAGCTATAACACCCAGAGGAACCCTGACTTTTTCAATTCTTAAGCCATTGGGCCTTAGCTTCTGTTCAATAACTTCACCAACCGGATCGGGCAGTTCGGCTATTTCCTTTAAACCTTTAGCCATGTTCTTAATTCTCTTATCATCTAAAGTTAGCCTATCAATTAACGCAGGGCTAAGACCTGCTTCTTTAGCTTCTTTTAAATCGATTCTATTTTGGGATTTGATATCTTCAGTTCTCTCTTCGATCGCTTTAGCCATGGCCAGGAGTGCTCTATTCTTCAATGAGGGACTCAGATTGGCCATTGCCCTCGCTGCCAGCTTTGCACTTCTTGCTATATTTTCCATCTCCATATTTCTTTCTCCTCATGAAAATACTTTCAGATATAAAATATACAAAATTTATTTTAACATAATTTGTGAACTAATGCAACAGGGAAAGAGTATTCCTTGGTGGGATTTCCAACTAATGGGTCTTACGGAACTCATCTACCCGTTGGTAGAGCCCGTTTTTAAGGAGAACGATACGCCGGATAATGATGGGGATTCCCGCGTAGAGAGGAAGGGTGACTAAATAGACAGGCTCACCAAAATACCAAGCCAGAAGAGGACAGCTAACATATACAACCAGACAGCTACTCTCTACAGCCGGCGCTCTCCGATACCAGGCAGGAAAACGCAAACAAGTCCAACCTACTGCCATCCCCACCAAAGAGAGAAGAATGGCTTCTCGAGGCATCAGGGGAAGAATCGTTCCTCCCAGAGTTGCCAGGCCAGACCCCCCACGAAACTGGAGAAAAATTGGCCAATTGTGTCCAGAAATTGCTGCCAAAGCTGTGAGAGTAACGGCATGAGGGGGCATTTTGAGAGCATTGGCAAAAATTACTGGAATCATACCTTTAAATATATCGAAAATAGCTACTCCAATCCCCAACGAGGCTCCCACCGTTAACATCACATTCCTGGCTCCAGCATTACCTGAACCCAATTCTCTTATATCGGCTCCCTTCTTCCACTTTGTAATATAGTATGCCGAAGAGACCGAGCCTAAAAGGTATGCACCGACTATTAAACTAATTTGTCTTAATATTTCTGGTTCCATTGTTGTTTGATTTTATAAAATATCCTTTTTTCTGTCAAGCATTTTTAAGAGGTCTCTGAAAAAGTCCAAAATTGTCCGCTTTATGTAGGGGCTCAATTTATTGAGCCCGATGATAACGGGTTTGATAAATCAAACCCCTACAAAGAAAGTTATACTTTTTCAGAGACCTCTTTAAGGAATTTGTTACGTAACATTCAAAATGATACCTTTATTTAGAGTAGTTTAAAATTAAGCAGGAAAATAGGCCATTTTTAGAGCTTTTGCTGTAAAAATAGCGCAAATTCTTCTGTGTTTTTTCACGTTGACAAATACCAATTTGTGTGTTATACTTGTATTAGAAAATGGGTATTCGATAAAGGCAAACTCCGAGAAATCGGAGGACGCAAAGCCACGGGGCTAAAGACCGGGGAAAGGTCTATGCTAGCTGGTTGCCGAAAATACCGATCTATGCGAGCCGGGTTGCCGAAAAACTCTAAAAGAGTAGGCAAACCGGTTTTTCTATTTGAGGGGTAGTAATGAAGAAAATCCTTATACCATTTTTAATTGGTTGTTTCCTGATAATGGGTTTATCTATTTTTACTACTTTTGCTGAAGCCGACACAGTTGTGGTGCTTGGCGAGCCTATAGATACCCCTATAGGAGAGGAACCTCCGCAAGAGGAACCTCCGCAAGAAGAGCCTCCACAAGAAGAACCTCCACCTCCACCTCCACCTGAACCCATATCAGCAACTGTGAATATAACCCCAAACACCCTAAACCTTAAGAGTAGGGGTAAATTTATTACCGCGTCTATTAAATTGCCTGATGGATTCGATGTCAATCAGATTGATGGAAATACCGTACAAATCTCGGCAATTGATGGAAATGCCATAGAAGCGATATCTGCAGATAAAACGATGGTGGAAGAGATAGAAAGTGACAGTTATTTATTAGCGAAGTTTAAGAGAGAAAATTTAAAAAATGTTCTTAGTCCTGGAGATGAGGTTAACATAACCATTGAAGGATTGCTTACAAGTGGAGAAAAGTTCACTGGAGTCGATACCATAAGAGTTATTGAACCGGGAAAACGGTCCCATGCGAATGCCAGAGAAAAGACGTTTATTTTCCGTGTAGGTAAACACTTATCTTCAGATTCCAGAATTGTAAAGGCACTGCTGTGGATGAATTACCGAAAGAAAGATTGGAAAATTAAATTATGGCTGAGGAAATTTTTAAATGGTAAGTGGTCGAGATTGCTCGAGCAGCATAGATTTGGTAAACACTATTTCTTGCCTATTACTGAAGGCGATGGCTATGAATGGGATTTTACTGAAATTGTAAAGGAAAATTGGGACAAGGGAATCTATTATGTTACGATTTTCATAGATTATGATACGCAATTTGCCAATGACTATCCTGCACTCATCGTCACGTACGAAGGTTCAAGCACCCTTGAGGAAACTGCTATAGAGGAACAAAACCTCACGCCAATTGCTCCCAAATTTATCGTTCCTAAAGGGAAAAATCTTGTGAAACTTTTCTTCAGGAATGAAGATATTCTAGGGATGGATACAGAAAATATCGTAATCTGTGGATGGAATGAAACAACGTCCCAATGGGAAGTTATGCCAGATTCCACATTGAACCTGGTAGAACAAAGTGTCACTACGAAAAGGACGGGGTATTGTCTGTATCAAATTATGTGCGTTCCATCATCTTCATCTGGACAGAATGATCCTGGTAACGAAGGAGATCCAGCCGGGCCTTCCCAAAGTTCTTTAGGACAGAATTATCCAAATCCGTTCAATCCATCAACAACAATAAACTACACTGTTTCTCAGGATTGTCATGTTACCCTAAAACTGTACAATATTTGTGGACAGTTGGTAGCCACTGTCGTGGATGAGCATCAGCAAGCTGGAAGTTACTCAAAATATTTTGATGGTGGTGATAGACTTTCGCGTGGTATCTATCACTATCAGTTAAAAGCAGGCGATTTTGTAGATACCAAAAGAATGGTTATTCTGAAATGACATATGTTACCTCTCGGTATGTAAGTCCGTGATATACTATATTATACTGAGAGGTCTTATTATTTATGAGCCCTGTGGTAAACACTCCGATTTAGGGAAATGATTAAATTAACTTTTAAAATTTTATTTTTGATTTTTCTCTTCTGTTTATTCAGAACGGATGCCTACCCTGTCCATACAGGTGCTGATTTCCTAAAGTTTGGAATAGGTGCCAGACCTTCAGCAATGGGAGAGGCTTCTGTTTCCCTCCATTCTGATGTAACTTCTGCCTATTGGAACCCTGCAGGGTTAGCAAAAATAGAAACGGTCCAATGCGCGGCAATGTACAGTGAGGCGGTAAAGGACGCTTTCCTTAACTTTTTTGGTTTAGCAGTTCCAGTAAAAGGTTGGGGAACTTATGAGGTAAGTGGGGTGTTATTGTTTAATACCCCTATCCCGGTAACAGATGCCGATGGTAACACGTTAGGGAATCTGAAATGGTCAGATTGGGCAGTTACATTATCCTATGGGAAAGAGGCTATGAGAAACCTTTCTCTGGGTCTTGGATTTAAGGTCATTCACCGAAAAGAAAGTGACCCTATTTTTGGAACTACCAAAGGAACAGCGTATTCTGGAGATTTTGGTTTCATTTATGAATCTCCTTTTACAAAGGGATTAAATCTGGGGTTTTCTCTTTTAAATGTAGGAACCAAGCTCCACATGGAAGGAGAAATCAAAAAGGATGATTTACCAAGAACAATAAGATTAGGTCTTTCTTATGATAGATATCCCTGGATTATCACCAGTGATATTAACAAAGTTCTTGATGACCAATGGTATATACATATTGGAGGAGAACACAAACTCAAAGATAACATTTTCATACGATTTGGTTACTATGAAAAGGCAGGCAATGTTAAAGGAGTAACCTACGGAATGGGGATTAAACTTAAAAATTATCAATTTGACTGGGCTAATGTGCCTGCGGGTGAAATGATAGGTTATACCCGGGATAACAAAATTTCAATAATCATTTATTTTTAGAACATTCTATATGTCTCCGCTACTCCTTATAATTAAAAGATAGTAGTGTAGCCCTTTATGGGCGTAATTTTACGGGCATAAAGCCCTACACTACCTATAAGGTGGAGTTATCGCTCCGTGTTTTTGGTAAAGTAAAATAGAACGCACTTCCTTTCCCTAATTTGCTTTCTGCCCAGATTTTCCCACCATGAGCTTCTACGAGTCGTTTTGCCAGTGGCAGTCCTAATCCTATTCCTTCTACCTTGCCAGTAAAATATTCTTCTACCTGGTAAAACTTTTGAAATACTTTTTCATGTTCTTCAGAAGGAATACCTGGTCCATTATCGGCTATTTCCATTTGAATAAACTTATCATCCACAGAACGTCCGCTAATTTTTACCTTTTTTCCCTTCTTATCATTAAACTTTATCGCATTTTCCACTAAGTTTTCAATGACATTCTGGATTTTCAATTTATCTACATAAACCTGGCCAATATCATCCAACTTACTATCAATCTCTACTTCTGCCTGATTAACCTTAATGAGAGTATCTATCATTTCCAATGCAGTCTCTACAAGGGATTTTACATTCACTTTTTCTCTTTCCACTTCTAAATATTCGCGCTCAAGCAAGGTAAACATAAGTAGTTTATCTACGTGACTGGAAAGAATCAGTCCTTCCTTTTCTATCACTTCCAGAACCTCTTTTTCCGACTCACCTAATACTTTCATTTTTTCCTGAAGAAAAGGAAGGTATCCAAGAATGGTTGTCAGGGGATTTCTCAGTTTGTGAGAAATAAGGTTAAGGAAATTTCTCTTTACCATTTCCTCTTTCCTTTCGTCAGTAACATTGCGAAGGACCATAATCTGGCCCAATAATTTTCCCTCTTCATTCCTGATTTTGGTTGCTACAACAGAAAGAAAAAGATTCTTCTTACTTGTTCTTATCAGGTCAAAATTGATCACTTTTTCCTCTTTCTTTTCCAGTTCTTTCCAGGGAATTGAAGGTTGAAAATCAGAAATGAATCCAAGAAGGTTATTCCCCAGACACTCTTCTCTTTTTACGTTTAACAGTTTTTCTGTTGATGAATTAAGCATAATTATATTCAGTTGAGCATCAGTAATAATGGCTCCATCTTCCATTCCCCTAAAAACAGCCTCAATCTTCTCCTTCTCTTGTTGCAGAGTACTGAAAAGATACGCATTGTCAATAGCAATTGCCGACTGGGCTGCAAAGATGGATAAAAGGTCGACGTCCTTTTTGGTAAATACGTCTTTTTTTTCTGTTCTGTGCACATTGATTATACCGAATAACTTATCTTTTCTCAGTAAGGGGATGGTTATTCCTGAGTGTATCCCATCAAACTGCTCAAGATTGCAAAATCGTGGGTCCTCCTTTATACTTCCGTCAATCTTCACAATCTCACTTTTCTGAGCTGCATACCCGGCTACCCTTTCTCCAATATTGAGTTTCTTCCCTATAACCATATCTTCCCTTCTCCCTGAGGCTGCTTTTACTACGAGTTTTCCTGTTTCTTTATCAAATAACATTATAGACCCGCCATCCGCGCCTAAGGTATCAGTGGCTAATTTTATAATGCGGGAAAGCAGTTGGTCTAAATCCATAAGTGAACTTATTGCCTTACTTACTTCATAGAGGTTCACCACTTCTTTTAATTCATCAACTTCTCGGGCAAGCCTTTGCTTCTCCAGGCATCTCTTAATCAGTAAACCCAGTTCGTCAATGGCAAATGGCTTTGTAATATAATCATAAGCTCCTAATTTCATCGCTTCCACTGCATTTTCGATGGTCCCATAGGCAGTCATTATAATTACATCGGATTGGGGGTATTCTTTTCTTACCTCTTTTAACACTCCAATTCCGTCAATGCCAGGCATCATTAAATCTGTGAGGATAATCTGATAATTATCCTGTTTAAGTAGTTCAAGACACTCTTCTCCATCTTTACTTTCACCCACATTGTATTTATTCATATTCAAATATTCCACACAGGCTTCTCTAATATTAGGGTCATCATCAACAACTAAAATCCGTTCACCAGCCATCACACCCCCACACCAACTGTGGATTTAGGAGTTTATTATAACAATTGGTAGAGAAATAAACCACCCACATCAATTATGAATATAGGAGTTTACTGTAACAGTTGGTGTGGGGGTAAACCCTCCCAATTACTATAATGAACTTTCCTGGATACGCTTTTTTAACTGGGTAAAAGCACGAGATCTTAATTTTAGATTTTTTTCTCTTTTCCTAGCGTCTTTTTCTGACCTATAAGCCTCATAATAAACCAACTCAAACGGTCTTCTTGACTTTGTAGCGAAAACTTGCCCTGCATTATGTTCTTTTGTTCTTCGCCTTAAATCATTAGTCGAGCCGATATAAAAACAACCGTCCTTTTTACTTTTTATCACATATACATAAAACATAATAATTGGTTTACCCCCACACCAACTGTGGATTTAGGAGTTTATTATAACAATTGCTAGAGAGATAAACCACCCACATCAATTATGGATGTAGGAGTTTACTATAACAGTTGGTGTGGGGGTTTATTTTGGCAGGGTAAAATAAAAAGTTGAACCTTTGTCCACCTCTGATTCTACCCAGATTTTTCCTCCCTGAGCCTCAACAATGGATTTCACAATTGCCAAACCTAAACCAGTCCCTTTCGGTCCTTTTACTCTTTCTCTTATCTCTTTAACTTGTTCAAATTTATCGAAAATCTTCCCTATCTGCTCCGGCGGAATACCTATTCCTGTATCGCTAATACTCACTTGAAAATGCTCTTTTTCATCCTGAATTTTGATCGATATCTTTCCTTTTTCCGGGGTAAACTTTATCGAATTGCTGAGAAGATTGGTGATAATCTGCCGGGTTCTATCCCCGTCAACAAAGACTAAAGGCAAGTTGTCTGGAATATTCATTGCTATTTCGATATCTTTTTCATCAGCCTGAGGTTTTATAAGCTCTGCTATTTCCGAAACTATTGGAAGAATCTCTAAAGACTCTTTTTTTATCTCCATCTTACCCCGTTCAATCTTTGCCATATCTAACAAGTCATCAATAAATCGGGAAAGGCGCTTGCTACTCCTTGCCATAATTTTCAAGAACTTTTCTGCTTTCTCGGTTAACTCGCCCGCTGCCCCTTCCAAAAAAAGGTCAACATACATAATTAGTGAAGTTAATGGTGACTTTAACTCATGAGTAACGCTGGCAAGGAAGTCGCTTTTCAATTGGTCAATTTCTTTTAGCTGGCTGGACATCTTGTTAAGGTCTCTGGCTAAACTTTCCAGTTCATCCTTACTTTTGACCACAATTGTGGTATCAAGTTTTCCCTGACCGATTAATTTTGCTCCTTTTGCCATCTGTTTGATTGGTTTGATCATCATCTGAGCGAGAATTATGGCACCAATAAAACCGATGATTAACATTACTACTGCTACACCAAAAATTCTTTTACGGGTTTCTCTTAAGGTTTCCTCTACTATTTCGTGTAAACTATCCTGAGAAAACCCAATGCGAGCAATTCCCATTTTGTTCTGGTCAATAAAGATAGGCAAAGCAACATCTAATATGTTTTGTTTCTCCTTATCAACATACGATTGAGTAACAAGTTCATCTGATGAACGGGCTTTTATTGCAATAGTATCATTGGCAATGGTTCCTAAAAGGTTGACGTCAGTATGGGCAAGAATTTTACCCTGAGGAGCGGTCACCATTGCGTACATTACTCCTCTGGTTCTCTCTACAAGGTTTACATAGTTTATGAGCAGTATTTCATCATTTGTAATCAGAGATTCCTTGCCAATTTGAGCCAGTCCCTTAATAATATTCGTTTGGTTTTTTTCCATTTCTTGAATCAGAAGCCGCTTCTCAGCAATAAAAAGAAAAATACTTACTCCCAAAATGACAGCAATGATTAAAATACTGTTTAAAAAAGAAAACTTTGTTCTTAATTTCATTTTTTCATTTCCTTTCGGGCTCTTTCCAGATTCTTTTGAGCTGTCTCCAGGTCAGGATGAAAAAGAAGTGCATTCTCCCAGGCTTCTATCGCTTCCTTCAAATTTCCTTTGGTATACTCTACCAGTCCTTTCCGATTGTACTCTTCGGCTTTCTCCCTGCATTCCTCATTGATTCTAAGAATCTCTTCTTGAGCCTGTTCATGTTCTGGATTCAACCTGAGCACATTGTTAAACGTATGCAGTGCTTCCAGCAATTTGTCTTCGCTATGAAGGATAAGTCCTTGTTCACAGTAACAAATAACCGTATGCTCCAATGCTACTTTATGGTCAGGAGCAAGAACTAATACCTCATTAAATGATTTAATCGCTTTTGTCCACTGTTTCCTTTGGTAATAAGTCAGTCCTTTTTTAAGGTAAGTGGAGATTTTCCTGTTTCTTCTTTTTTCTTCCTGTTTTTTCTTTAATGCTAATTTGATTTTCTCAAGTTCCCTCTGTTTATTCCCAATGAGAGTAACATATTCTTTTGCTTCCTGGTGGTCCGGGTTAAGGGCTAAGACCTTTTTCATTTCATCAAGAGCATTAGAGTAATTCGCCTGTTCATAATATGAGACTCCTCTTGCAAAAATGGAATTAACGACTTCACCAAACCTCTGCTCAATTTTATTGATGTAATCCTTAGCTCCTTGATGGTCAGTATTAAGAGCAATAATATCCTCAAACATTGCCCGCGCAGAAATTAAATCACCTTTTTTGTAATACTTTTCTCCCAGACTGAAGAAGTCAGCAATATCCTCTGCAACTTTAGCTTCTTCTACACCGACTTCGATGCGGCTCATAAAATCCCGAGCACCTTTATGTCCCGGACTAACTAAAAGAATGTTTTTAAACTCCCTGTGCGCCTTAAGTATTTGTCCATTATAGAAATATTTCTTCCCTTGCTCAAAATGTTCTTTAATATCTTTTTCAATCATACTTTCTTCATACTCTCTGCCAAACCGCAGAGTAGCACTCACACGGTGGCTATCTTCAAAATCTCCCCTGGATAGCCAGGAATAGTCAATTACCAAATTTTTCCCTCCAATTCCTATTCCCAAACGGAGTCCACTGGATAAATCATCCTTTGATTTGAATCCTGCGCGCAAAGCAATTAAATTGTATATTTTGCATTCAACTCCACCGTTTACAAAAACACTGTAGTCAACGGGTATGTTAACGTCCACTGCCAGGATTGATTGAGCGTTAAAGAACTTAAATTCATAAGCACCCCCGAGTTTACCGTTTAAAGGAAGAGATGACCTCTCCTGGATAAACTTAAGTCCTCCTCCCAGGTTTTGAATATTAAATCCCAATTGTAAACCAGAGAGAGGCGTCTTCCATAATCCTCCTATGTCAAATGCGTAGGTGGAAGCTTTTTTATGAGCCAGTTTTTCGTCAATAAATTTAAAATTGATGCCCCCGGAAACAGAAGAAAGAATTCTTAAACCATAACATAAGCTAATCCCTAAATCATACGTTCTTAACTTTTTGGTTTTTGTCCCCCCAGGGCTATACCCTTGAATATTGGACACACTTAAATAGGATATGCTTCCACCTAATCCTCCTCTCAGTTTTCTTACCGGCTGGTTATAAGCTAAAAATTGATAGCGTATATCTTCACCCATTTCATTATGCATTAAGGTCATCTCTTTATGCTTTGTAGTGGCAACCCCAGCGGGGTTCCACCAAATAGTATTAGCATCATCTGCTACAGCAACAAAAGCACCTCCCATTCCCAGAGGTCTGGCGCCCACTCCTATCTTTAAGAAATTTGCTCCGGTGGTTCCCCTGCCCTTAGCAAAACAAGCCGGCAGGGAAAAACCAATGGCCAATAAAATAAAGATGATTAATTTATATACGTATCTTTTCATAATTTTTATCGGATGATTATTAACTTTCCTTTTTTCTTATTTTTAGCATCCTTAATTAAGTAAAGACAAACTCCGCTTCCCAGCCTATCTCCCCTATCATTGGTAACGTCCCAGGAATAACTGGTTGCGCCACTTGTATGTTCAATAGTTCTAACAAGTTCACCATTCAGGGTATATATTTTAATCGTGCATAAAGGAGAAATGTTTGTAAAGGTAATATCCGTATCTCCCCGGCTGGGGATAAATGGAACAGGATAAGCATAGGCATCGCTCAAATCAGTTGCTCCCATTCCATGAAGGTTAAAAATGCTAAAGTGGAAAGTGCGAGCTGAAACGCGGTTGGACCCACTATCAACTTTTGAACCTGATAATTTCACCCAGAGGCTATGTGCCTCATCCAACCAGTATACTTTTAATGTCTCTTCTCTTAAAGGAGGTGATGTTCCATCAACAATTCCATCTTCAGGGTTACTATCTTCATAAGATAAAGTTATAGTTGCTGGAATTTCAAAAGTGTCAGTTATCGGATTCCCATCGGCATCGAAAGCTTCTATCTCTACCACTGTGGGTTCCAAGGTAAAGGAAAACCGATCATCGTCAGTGTCAAGTTTACTATTGGCACCAATTATATTGGTTCTCTGGGCAGAGTCTTTAAGAGGAGAGGTGCTTATCCGGACAAAGAAATTCTCTTTCAATGTTCTGGCATCTAAAATTATTTTCATTTTACTACCGTCTGATACAAATGTATTCGACTCCTTGTAATTTGAAATCGTGGTAAAACAAAACTCAGAAAGAGCAAGATTGTGACCATTGGTATCTGTTGCCGTTGTACTAACCGTAACCCGATAAGTATAATTATTTTTTAAAGGAGAAACTGGCTGGAAAATGAATTTATGTTGATAGGTATCTGCGTCGTAAGAAGAGGAAAAACTCCCGGAAATTGTCTGAGGAGGAGTTATCTTTTCCCCATCTTTATTTACAATTGCTTCTACCTTGATGGCCCCGGTTGTGGTGGAGACATCCATCTGTTCAGCAAAAATAATCTCAATTGAGCTATCAATAGAGATACCCAGAGCGCCATCACGTGGAGAGGAAAGGAGAGAATTGATTGCCGGGGATGTGCCATCGGTCTCTGTTATGTCTGCTTCATCAATATCAAGCAGAGGATAGCCATCCATGTCCGCCAGTTTCCCGGTAGTGCTGCTGTAAGTAATTTGGGGAAGCGAGCCAGTATCAGGGGTTTCACTTTCAGTAAAGCAAAGGTAAATATCTGTATCATCTACTACATCAAAATGATTAGCTAAGGTTGTAAGCACTTTTAAGCCACTATAACCTGCTACAACAAAACCACAAGTGGAAGTTTGGACTAATGTAGAATCATCTATTGCTTCATTAAAAACAATATAATAAGCATCTATACAGCCATCAAGGTCATCATCAATTGTTTCAGCACTTACAACTCTGGGAAAATCTACAAAGATTGTTTTATAAGCTTTATTATTGTTTGTAGACTCTTCAATAATATAATTATCCGGATTTACATAGGCATAGATATCATGAGAGCCAGCAGAAGTAGAGGTTAGGATGGACGCAGTTACAGTACCTCCTTCACCCGAAACTGGAGATATTTCGTCTGTACCAATCAGTGTGCCTCCATCATAGAATTCAACCACAGTCCTTGTGGAGCGATATGCTTTAAACAGTAAATCGCGTTTCTGCCATTCATCCCACGTACTTCCCTTATTCCGAGAGTAAACCTCTATGCCGGGAGCATAATAATTATAAGATGTGTGTATTATTGAATACCCATCTGAGACACCCAAAGCGTAATTGTGCGTTACTATCCAGTAGGTAGTATTTTTTGCTAAAGGGACTAATCCGGGAAACGTAAAATCAATCCAATACCAAAATAGGTCACTACTATTTACTGTTGTTGAAGCAACTGGAACAACCAAATCTCCACTTGGTACATGATACGTCGAACTGTCTGTCTCAATTGTAACAGTCAAAGAGTCATCATAACCATTTTCAGGAATATCTCTTATATAAAGACTTACACCTGTTAAGTTGACATCCTCTGTATATTGGAACGATTGAGCTACCCAAACATCGGTACTTAAATTAACTTGATACAGTTCCGGTTGTGCCTCTTCAGTATTCTTGGCAAAAACCCGTTCAGAATAGCTATCGCTACTGTTGTGGACAGTTGCAAAAATAGTAAATTCTTGACCTGATTTGGGATAATCGGTACTAAAACTTATGTCAAATCCGGAGATATTTAAATCAGGAAGGGCCCAGCAATGTGGGACAGAAATGGCGAGAAATAAAAATAATAATAGATAACCTTTTATGTTTTTCATTTTTGTATCAAGATATGCCTGCTTATCGCTTGGCTTCTTGCGAAAGGCATGGAAATCCCCACATTTAAGATTACTACGAATTCCCAAAAAACGCAAGGGAAAAAACAGCAATACGCAGAAAAACGACAGTTTTTAAGAGACTTCTTTAAGATAGTTTTGCCTTGACCGAGTGATAGCATTTTGAT
>SDBT01005232.1_pt1 | contig 21871 bp, 22 predicted proteins | sample 2277101 | NCBI WGS metagenome assembly SDBT01 (sample SAMN10404973, study PRJNA504765) | marine sediment metagenome | isolation source: marine sediment core GS10_PC15, 103 cmbsf | place: Arctic Ocean: Southern Knipovich Ridge | collected 2010 | reverse complement strand
GCATCCACTGTAACTCAGCGTCCCCTTTTTTTTAGCCTAATCCGTTTCTCTTCACTAACAAGTCTATCCCGGCCTTTATGTCCGGGATACATTTAGTGTCTTTTTTTATCTCTGAGAACTTTTTGTCAACGTGCGCATGTAATATTTTACACACGTCTTTTGAGACCTTGTTCTTAGTTTTGCTATTTACGATTTTAAGTACCGCAAAATTCGTACCTAGAGAAGTGATAACCAGCCCCCAGGGCAACAAACTTGAAATATTTTCCATTCCCATTCCATGCTCCTTGTTAAGTTTTGACTTCCGCGAATCCCGCATAATACGGATAAAAATTTCTCAAGGTAAAAATTTCATTTGATTCAGCATTCCTAAATCTAAACCGGATATGAGGACTCAAAATATCAGGATACATTCTAAACAGTTGAACGGAACTCGATAATTCAATATATACTTGAGAAGTCGTATAAGGAATGTTAGTCCATAAATTTCCACGGTCTATTGAATAATCTACATACAGTTTAGCCCCCTCAGATCCCGAAACCCAGACGTCAAGCTGTAACCATCTTTTGTCAAACTCCAACGTATCCGCTACATAATCTTTTGTCTCAAAGATTGATGATACTGCAACACCCAAATCATCAGTTACATTATAATCCAAGTATGCCGTGTTACCGTCTACGTTTCCAAATACGATCTGTTCCCACTCCTGAACAGTTGTATTTTCGTCCCAATTTAGAAACTGTTCGTCCCAACTTCCTGAAATATCATTCCAGGCATCAGTCGCAACTTTCTTCCAGGCTATCGCCGCAGTTAAACTCGTACAAGTATCATAGTACCAGAATCCGGTATTTATACTATACTTCCAGACTTCCGTCGGCCAAGTTTGACCCGTTGTGAAAACGAAGAACCAGACCTCTTGCAAATTTTTTATAAATAAAGCAAAACATCTTTTTATCTTTTCCCTGTCTATCGTACTGAAAACCCGATCCCTTACGGGAGCACCTATACTTTCGGGCCTTAGCCCATTCCATACATAGAAATCATTAAGACCCATAAAATAATGTTGTCCTCCCGCGTCTGCCACGGCCTTCGGAGAAGCAAGGCCTACACCAGTTTTGACACAATCAAACTTGAATACTTCCGAAGTATCTATCTTCCTTCCCAGCCACAAAGAATCTTCTTTATACACCGCGGCATATTCATTCATTTTCATTATGTTTTGTATTTGTGACGCTTCATCTGTCAATAACTCAGATCCCGCATTTCCTCCGGACCATACCTCCGGCTTTCCGGTATCACACCATTGGACTTTCCAGGGAAGAACGTCCCCGTCAGTAATATGCGCTAGAATAAGATACGGAGATAAATACGCCATGTATTTACATATAGGAGGAGATCCTCCTAAAAGAGCGTTGTTCCCGACTCCTGTCCACTTCCTAATGCGATCAATCCCGTTCGTCATCGCAATAAGACTGCTTTCTGGAACATTAGCAAAGTGCATAAAATCTTCGTCTCCACCAGCAAAAGGAGTATCGTTTATACTATCCCATGCCCCCGTAGTGGTATTGAATCTTTCTAACTTTGTTTTTGAAGCGCGTATAAGATACTTAATGCTTGCGAGTTCCAAAACCCCTAATCCCATTATTTGAGTATTATCCGAAATGGGAGACGCTCCGTATAATGTTTTCCCGGGACGTTTTCTCATTTCTTTTTTAAGGACACGCATGTTTTGAGGGAAACCAGCCCTATCGTCAACAAAAGTAGACGGTTGACTCCAATCCACACCTTTCTCCGGAATTAAAATACCTTTCCTTAATAACGGCATAAATTGCTCCTTAACTTAATGGAATCCAAAATATAGTACCATTTGCCGAAAAATTTACTTTCCAAAAATCGCCGCTCTTAACGGGCATCATTAAATTATGATAATTTGCAAGCTCACTATTATCTCTCATTCTAATTGTTGTTGGAGGATTATTCCCATCTGTATAACCAGTAACCGCCCCGCTCTCCGCGTTGCTGTAAGCACAAACAAATCCATCAGTTGCGGCTTCATACACGGTATCCTTATTCCTAGAAAGCCAAGAACCTAAGCCAGTAACATAAGCTATACTTCGGTCATCTACATATTTTTTATTCGCTATGCCTGCATCTTCAGAAGGAGCCGCATTACTAGCCAATACCGCACCATCCGGAATTTCAGGGTTGTCACTTGCATTAGCTTTAATTAAATCAACATCCCCATCGTCTGCGTTATTGCGCGCAATCAAATTTGTATTGTTAGACAACCTTCCATTATCTAACAATATTTTGCCAACAGAGGTAAGTTGCAATACATTCCCGGCCGTATCCATGTAGAAAGCTTCAAATTCAGAACCTACAAGCCTAACATAATAATACGCTACATCATCATAAGCCGTGGGGTCTGCCCCTAACACCTTAAAAGTTACTTTTTTATGAATACCTATATCCGTCTCGCCTGTTTCATCAGCTACAAACGCATGATCAACAGCAAGACGTTCCTCAATAGCTGTCTTAAATTCTCGAATGTCATCATCCCCTAAACTTACCGCCCTAGATCCGGCAGGTTTAGTTTCGTCCCATATCTCTGTATGTGATATTGATATATTGGCCATTTCACTCCCTCCTTAAAATTCCTTTTGATAAACTACATTCCCCTGGTCATCGTAACGAGTGAAGAGTCCTTTTTTCTTGTCATCCTCATACGTTTCATCTATCTCAATATTTCCGTTCCTATGATAACTTTTATGGCTGCCGTTTCTTTTGTTATCGCTGTACGTTGTTTCATGCCGTAAGGTCCCGTCGGGATACCACATTTTTTCGACACCTTCTGTTTTTCCGAAATTATAGATTCTCTCTATTTTTAATTGGCCGTTAGAATAATAGTTCCGGGCGATTCCATGTCGCCTTTTATTAACTTTAGGAATATCCCACTCGATCTGTCCATTCTCATAATACTCTTTTATGTAAGTATCAGTTTCCATCGTTCCCCCTTAAATCGGATTAAAACTCACTTGACCTAAACTCATCTGTTCTCTGCTTTTTTCCATATTAAGCAAATCTTTGTATATCCCTACGGGATTGCCTTCTGCGTCTTCGTACTTACCTCGCCAAACGTCTCCTTCACTTGACAGACTTATTGAATGGTTTAGCCGAGATAATGTCATCTGCTTAAAAACCTCATCCCACTCTGTCCCTAAAGCTGGTATATCAGAATCCCCGCTTTGCGCCGTGGGTTGGGTTGTCCAGTCAAGTTCTAAGAGGTTATCCGTCCCGGTAACTGGCAATGGCCCGATAAGTATTGCTCCCGAAAAAATTGTATAGTCTTTTGGTTCTCCCGTTATATCCGGATCTGTCCTGTTAGGGTTTGGGTAATTTCTATCATATTCCTGTTTTGTAATATGGTTCAAAGGAAAACCGCTATCCCCCGCCGCGCTTCCCAGAAGAAGCCTTACCGGATGTAAAACGTGCATAAAACTTGCCGGAAGAGGATAGTCTTCCTGTTTTGCCACTAAAGGTAGATAGCTTTGATACTTATACGCTCCTTGAGGCATTTTAATTGCAACTGCCATTATGGAGTCATTATAGAACTGAACAAGCTCCGTGTCTTTATCCGTTCTCTTGAAATTATATTTTACATAAGTTTTAAAAGCTGAAAGTTGCATTAGTGCCTCCCTGTTATTCTATTCACCCAAGTAGGGGAATTTTTTGAACGATTCGTCCAATTTGCAGCATTTTTTATTCTATCAGTCCAACTTCCTTCATTCTCAGTTCTATCTGTCCAACCATAAGAAGAGGATGAGGATGAGCATGAGCTCGATTTACTTGATGAGCTTAAAGAGCTCGACGAAGATGATGAAAGAGAGCTTGAGGACGATGACGATGATGAAAGAGAACTTGACGATGAACTCGAACTGCTTGAACTGCTGGATGAACTTCTGCTTGAAGAACTCGAGGATGAGGAACTTGAACTACTCGAAGAACTTCTGGAAGAAGATGAACTCTTGGAACTAGATGAACTCGAAGATGACGAACTTTTGCTTGATGAAGATAAAGAACTAGACGATGATGAACTCCTGCTTGACGATGAACTCGAACTGCTTGAACTTGATCTAGAAGACGAAGAACTTGAACTGGAACTTCTGGATGAAGAACTTGAACTGGAACTTCTGGATGAAGAACTGGAACTTGAACTCGAACTTCTGCTAGAAGAAGAACTCGATAAACTCGAAGAGCTCGACGATGATAAACTCAATGAACTCGATGATGAAAGAGAGCTTGAGGACGATGACGAAGATGAAAGAGAACTTGACGATGACGACGACGAAAGAGAACTTGACGATGACGACAATGAAAAAGAGCTCGATGATGACGACGATGAAAGAGAGCTCGAACTCGACGACGACGAACGAGAGCTCGATGATGATGAAGACGAAAAGCTACTAGAAGACGAAGATGAAGAGCTTCGACTTGAAGAAGAACTACCCGATGAAGAACTTGAACTTCTTGAGCTCGAAGAACTAGATGACTTCGACGATGACGATGACCTCGAAGATGAAGAGCTTGACTTCGACGATGAACTCGAAGACGATGACCTCGACGACGAGCTAGATGACGATGACCGAGAGCTCGAAGAAGACGACGACGAACGGGAGCTCGACGACGACGAACGAGAGCTTGACGAGCTTGAACTCGAACTACTTGGATTACACATATATTTGATATAATCCCAGTACACTTCACCGCCCTCAATAGCATGAATATCGCCCCATTTGATACCTGTAGATGAAGAATTAAGATCTAAAGTCCCTGTAATTCGGGTTGTTCCATCTACTTTTACAGTTAAGCTTGTCCCCACCACTTCAATTCTGACAATATGATAAGCGTCAGTAAAATCCATCGCATAATTTTGAGTAGCTTCTACAATATACGCTGAATTTACTTCTATCTTCGCGTCATCTATATCTACCCTACAAACTTTAGATCCATCCCAAAACCATATAGATTGAGCAAAATTGCTTGCATCAATAACTTTTAATCGAGCTTCGATTTCATAACCGCTTGCATTATCCACGTTATCATACCAATAAGTGCCACTTGCAAAATGTTGATAATTACATTGGTTACCCGATGCAAGCGGCGTATCGATTCTAAATCTTTTTCCATTACTACAAGCACCATCATTTTCTACTGCCACAGTAAAGGTTCCGTCAGTAGTTTTTACCCATTTATCAGGTTGACTAGCATCATCCGGTTCATAATCATCACTCGCATCGTATATAACATCCCAACTTGAAGTTGACGACGACGATGACGAAAGAGAGCTCGAAGACGAAGACAGAGAACTCGACGATGACGACGACAGAGAACTTGATGATGATGAAGACGACAGAGAGCTCGACGAAGACGAGCTGCTTCGGCTACTCGAAGAAGACGAAAGAGAGCTCGACGATGACGACGACGAGCGAGAACTAGACGACGATGAAGACGAAAGAGAGCTCGACGAAGACGAGCTGCTTCGGCTACTCGAAGAAGACGAAAGAGAGCTCGACGATGACGACGACGAGCGAGAACTAGACGACGATGAAGACGAAAGAGAGCTCGAAGACGACGAAGACGAAAGACTGCTCGAAGACGACGAAGACGAAAGACTGCTCGAAGACGAAGACGACGAAAGAGAGCTCGACGATAATGAGCTCGAAGAACTCGATAAGCTCGAAGAACTGCTGGAACTGGAAGAAGTGGATGCAGCTTCCTCCGTAGGAACATCTATCTCATCTGTTAGACCTACATTCGGATTCGCTCCAAAATGATTCGATTTTTCTACTCTTATTTCGTCAACATGTCCATCAAGGGGCTCACCACCCCCCGGTCTATCCCCTATCCAAAATTTAGTTGTGAAGGTCGCAATTTCTGTAATAGCACCGTTAAAAGCCACTTGTACACCACCAAGATATATTCCTATATCATAGTTGGCTCCATTACTTTTTTTAACTACTGCGAAATGATGCTGGGCGTTATCTGTAATTTCCCCGCCTGCAGTTTCTTCCTTATTTGACGCACCTTCACGAATAACCCATGTTAATCCGAAACCGTGATTATGGTAAAGCCTTATACAGTCATTTAGACTTGCTCCATAATATATTATAGCCTCTGTTCCGGCATGATCATCCAATTTAACAAACCCATCTATTGTCCAATCGCTTGTTGTATCCTCAACCATATTTCCATACTGTTCCGCCGCATCTATAGTTATATAATCCCCTGCTCCATCCAAGAGCAAACTCGCTGATCCAAATTTTTTCTCAGCGGTATCAAGCTGTGCCTGATTAAATACATCTGCGTTTCCGTGATTAGCCGGAGAACTATCTGGCATCGTAGTTGATTCATCATCTCCGTTAAGGTGCATTAATAATGTAATATCATTCCACGCCATTTATTCCCTCTCCCTTTTTATTACTCATTCCCACACCACCAGTTTTCCAATATTTTAATATCTTTAGTTTTCCAATATTCTTTAATTGACCTGTACTCATCTCCCATAAATCGTTCGTCAAAATATTCTATTTCCGGGGGGATCCCTTTGTATCGATAAGCGTAATTATGTTCGTGATGTATATGCCGAAACCCTACCAGATCAAACCAGGTACCTTTACCCGGAGCTGGGATCTGATCGTTTTCCGGAGGATCTACAATTACCTGCTTAAGACCTAACTCCTGAATTGCCCTAAACATGCGACCTTCAGCGTTCCCGTACTCTTGAGTATATTTCTCATAGTTATCAAAGGGGACAAAGTGTTCTCCAAAGTGATCCATTATCTTCTTAAGTGCTTCCGTCTTTACGATGAAACCCGTTGTATTTATCGATCTTTCCAGTACCGGACCGCAACTCATAAAGTCAGCGTCGCCCATAAGTTTAAGGAGATCTCCAAACCCCTCTGGTTTTTCAAGAACACAATCAGCGTTCGAGCAATATATATATTCAAAATCCCTGAGGATACTCGCTCCCCATTTCAACATCCAATAATAAGGGAATAAACATCCGCCCCAAGTTTGATGATGAGGTACAAAGAAAGTATCCAACATATTCATTACTTCTGTCGCGGGCATAATACTCTCATACTGTATATTTAAGTTTTCCGGATCGAGATAGTTGTCATACGCTAGACATACCCAATATCCGGTCTTCTTATGTGTCTCGATCGAAGCCTTAAGATACGGCCTGGATCCTGGATGACCTGTCAAAAGAATAGCAACGGGCTGCTCTGTCTTCTGTACCCATTCTTCATTAGCAAGACACCTATCAACGACGACTTTCATTTCGGACCTATCTTGTTCAGTAAATCTCTGATCTGTCAAATCTGCTCTTGTTATTCCCATATCGGATCCTTTCCGTAATGTTCTAGCGGTAAATATTTCCTATACCTATAATCGTCATGGGACTGATCCCACCATTGGAGTAAATAGCGTCTATCTCCTGTCTTATAATAAGGGACTAAAGTTTCCTGTTCGTATCCCGCCAGATAAAGACCGTCTTCGTATAGATCTATAAGCTCCTGTTCAGGCGGCTCAAGTCTTTCTTCCGCAGAAGTATCAAGTTCAGCCGACAAGTTTCTGTATCCTAAAAGTTTTTTCCAGGTAGAATCCTGGTTATATGAAGAATAAAAATCCACGTCTCCGCTTTTGAACAAAGGCTGTTCAGGAGCAACAACTTCTTTTAACTTATGAAAAAGGAGTGTCTCTTTAAGCATGACCTCTGGGCTTCGAGATCCCATTACAGGGACCCTCATCTGCTCGGTCATGTATTCCATTACTTTACTAAACGCGTCCTTCTTAAATAAAACACTCGCTGTATGTATCTGATCTCCTGTACTCTGTCCGGAGATTAAATCTCCATCGCCTAAGAGTTCAATAACGTCTTTCAGGCCTTCCGGTTTCTGCCAGAGACAATCGCCGTTTACACAGAACACATATTTAAAATTAGAGAACTGATTAACGATCCCCTCTGCATATTTAATATCCCAAAACCAGCCGTTCCTTTTTGAGTCGTCATAGGTTACATGTTTAAATACCCATGAGTTAGCCATAAGGATATGATCCGGCCGGAGAAAGACTGATTTCATTGATTCCTGGGCTAAATTATTCCAGCCAAAATAAGGCTGATCGAACGCGCAGATAACAAAGGCGCCCGTCTCTCGATAGCTTCTCAATGTGTTTATCAGAAACTTTAAATGCCCGTAATATGACGTTACTATAATGCAAACATCAGACTTATAAGGTTCTGAATTGTAGTTTACGCTCAGGTCAAACCAATTCACTCCCAGGTCGTTTCCTTTCCTGGTCATAAAATTGACGTTCTCTATTTTGTCTCCCTGGCCTGTAAGTTTGCGTTCAAGATCATTCATCTTTTGTACTCCGGTCTTTCTTTAGGTTTTTTCCTTACGATCGTAAGCCCGACGTCCATTGCTCCGCGTATAAATGTGAACACGTCAAGACCGCTCATAGCCTCGAGCTCTTGCCTCAATTTGTAAACCGTTCCGCACCTATTCTCTCCGATAAATTCTTCGTCCGGAGGGTAAGTATCATGTAACGCGATCAACCCTGTTTCCTCTATATAAGGAAGTATATTAAAAAAATCTTTCCTTACTTGTTCGTATAAATGTCCTCCGTCAATAAAGGCAAATGCCAAAGGAGGTAAAGTGATCAGTTTAAAAAACTCATCTGAACTTATCGCTTCTACATAATTATCTTTGCTCCCAAAGTACCCCGGAACAGTCATTGCGTTATATATAACGCTCCTCTGTAAGTCAATAAAATAAGCCTTTCTGTCAAACCTCTTAGCGATCTCTCCCAGGAAGACCGAACTCTCGCCACACCCTATTTCAAGGATCCCACCTGGCGAAGACTGGACTGCGATATAGGCAAGAATGCTTACAATCCCCATCCGGCCAAACTGATTGTTCTTAGACATAGGTATCGGGCCCGGTTCCCATGCGCTTATAATGTCAAACGTGTCTTTGCTTCCTGGGTGCATTACCTTATCCTCTTTAAATATCCGTTAGGGTTAAATGTTACTCCAAATTTCTCCGCCTCTTTATCCACAACAAAATCCTTATTCTTTTCTAAAAATTCCTCGACAGCTTCATAAGGTCCTTTTCCCCATTTCCATTTTATCGGATGACCGCTGACATGAGTATCCTCTACGATCAGATACGATCCTACTGAAACTTTATCATTGTATACCTCGAGCTCTTTATCGACATGATCCTTAGAATGCCAGGAGTCCAGGATAACCATAGTCTTTTTATCTTTTACGGTTTTGTTGACGTATTTTACTACCTTTCCGGAAACACTATCTCCTACGATCGGGACTATACGTCTTTCTCTCAGAGCCTTCGCCTCAGTAGAGTATTCACAATCTTTCGGTTCCTTATCGATCGTTATTACGATCCCTTTTCCTATAAGCTCCAAAATGCTTGCATAGAACAAACTTGAGCCTCCGTAAGCCGTTCCTGTTTCAACGATAAAATCTGGCTTCACTTCAAAGATCAACTGCTGTATAACTATCGCGTCAAACGGTAATTTCCAGAAAGGGATCCCCAGCCAGGTAGATTTTTCCCATAATCTTTGACGATTGAAATTTATATGAAATTGATCATTTGTCGTCATTTGTACCCCTCTTTGTGGTACCACTTTTTTATCAGCATAGTCAGCCCTGGGAACTTAGAATATGTCCCGAAGATATAGTTATGCAGAATGATGTCGTTGCTCTCTATCTCCGGTTTCATGGGCTTTTTGTTATACTTTTTCATCCATTCAACATTGTCCCGTTCTTCTGTCCCGCCTTCAAAGAGGACGACCGCACCAATGACCAGCTTCGGAGTCCACGCTTCGAGGATCCTCTTTACTATATCCCCGTCATTACTGAGATCTACATGGAGAAACCATACGATATCATCCTTATATTTTTCATGGACCGTGAACGCGTCAGCCTTCTCCAATGTAACAAAATCCTTAACCAAAACTATCTCTTCCTCAACAGCTTCCTTGTTCCCGTGTTTATAAGGATAGTCTTCAAAGAGATCGTAAGCGTAGAGATGAGAGCCGGCAAGATTGTTCTTCTTCAGGGCCTTACCGATCGCAAGAGTGCTATACCCGTCCAGTACCCCTAATTCTACCGCCAACAAAGGCTTATAGGCAGTAAGGATCGAGGCGAAGACCTCATCATAATTGTTCTCTATATATGAGCTTCTCAATGTATATTTATCCCCATAATTTCCATTTCAACAGAATGAGTTTTAACTCCATTCTCAACCCTTTCCGTAACTTCAGTCGCTTTAAACTCTATTGTCGCAACTTTAGTTTTCTTAAGGTCCTTGTCGGTTAAACCAATATCCTTTCCAATACGAAGCGTAGGATACAAAGGAGGCTTATACTCCTCCATCTTTGTTTCCTTCTTTTCCTTTTTCAAACTTACCATGTCCTCATGTTCTTTGTTTAACATACTCCCCCCCCCCTAATATTTAGCGCTTCTTAGCGCCAGCCTTTCTTTGTGAAACTGATTTCCGGGCTTTCTTCGCCGCGGTTTTACCTTTCTCTGTGTATGGAAAATGTTTGCTTCCTACTTTTGGCATGATACTACCTCCCTAGTTTAAGATTTCCTGTACCCATTTCTCAGGTACAAATTCAGCCCTGGCGTGCTCTTTTGCCGCCATGCCCATTTTCTTGAGAGTCTTCATCGAAATATTTTTTATTATCTCAGCCTGTTCTTCTTTCGTATTACATAGCCAACCTGTATCCGGAGTAACTCTGTCCACAGCTCCACCCCAATTATCTGCGATTACAGGGAGCCCCGCGGCCATTGCCTCGAGGATGACTCTCGGGCCCATGTCCATATACATTTCTGGGAGTGAATACCAAAACAAATTACCCTTACTCAAAAACTCTGGAATAGGCGGTGTATTCCGTAGATATTTTATTACACGCGGACTCGCTTCAACAAAGCTAGGTCCCGGCATTAGATGAACTTCACAATTACAACGAACAGTTAAAATTTTGTCAAGCTCTGATCCGAAATCCTTTGAATATTTTGTATCTCCCTGAGAGCTATGTCTTATTAGTTTTATGTCGTATAATGAATCCTGAACATAGTCAAAACTATCCGGTGTAATCTTCAAAAAATCTTCAAGCTCAGTACAAGGAGCAAGGACCTTTACCTCTGTTCCTGCGGGAAGGATATTTACGAGATCTTCTTTTTGTTTTGAGTTGAGGAACATATACTTATCCCATCCCTTCGTCCATTCGATTTTACCGATTCCGCCCTGGCGATAGTTTATCATCATAACTTTTCTATCAGCATTAATCTCGCTAAAGACTTCCACTACGTCCGGCTTATCAAATTCCCATACATAATCATCTGCATACATGAACAGAACATCGCAGACCGAACTTATCGTTGCGTAATTCTCCGTAACAATGATCTCCGGGTTCTCCTGAAGCCATGCTTTAAACTCTCTGGATCCTACACTATTCCGGAAAGGGATAAACTCAACCGTATGTCCGGCCTTAACCAGGTGTTTCATTATGGTCGTAATGGAACGAGCACATCCACCCCAACCTCGCGCAGTAGACACAACTTTGATGTATTTGCTCGTTTTTGCCGTCTCAGGGTCTTTTCCTGGTTTCAGGATGATTTCCTCGGCTTGCTCTGAGACATCCGCTTCAGGCTCAGATACGGCCTCCTCAGCGTCCTTTTTGACGGTCTGGACGTCGCACTTTGTCCATAAATGACACCTATTCCCGCCCTTTACCGGTCCCTCAAAACCTCCAACGATGTATTTATCTTGCCATTCGCGTTCTTTTTCCCTATTTGCGTCATGGATTATGACCATATTAGCCATAATAGAAGCTATTTTCGTAGACTCTTCCCGGGATCCTCCGCCGGCGGGACCGTCCACAAAAGCAAAATCGAATGTGCCCGAGAAAATAGGGAGATCAGGATGTTCTCTTTCTATGGTTTTACCGTCCCATAATCGAATATCTGCTTCCGGACTGAGCTTTTTGATCTTATCTATCCAGCCCTGCCTATCCTCGAAAGTAATTACATCAAACCCGAATTCATTAAGAAGTAGAGTAGATAGCCCTGCCCCGAACTCAAGAACTGTCTTGACCTTATGTTTTTTAAGGAGGTAGATCATAAACTGCCAGTCTTTTTCAGTAACGGATCCTCCGCCCCAGGGCAAACCATATTTTCCTATATCCGGGTTTCCCGGGGAGACCGGTATTTCGACGGGTTTTTCAATGATGTTTTTCAGTTTAGGCTTGGCCGAACATTCCCCGATCTTCAGTCTGCCGCCGCGGTAATATTTATCGATCGCGAGAGTAAGATCTGCCGGATCGATTATATCCACACATTTAGGGACATTATCTCCTACAAGGTTCTTGCATGCGGTAATATTGCAATGCCAGCAAGCGTTCTTCTCAGCACAAGGAAGCATACCGTCCGAGGACATATACGCATGGCCGGGATACCTGGTAAAGGAGACCGGTTCTCTTGCGCCGGCTACAACGATACAAGGCTTATACAGGGCGCCGGAAAGGTGCATGTGAAAACTCACAAGACCGATCGATCCTTCAGCGTTCAGAAACAGCTTGAAGAGATCCCGGATCCCTGTCTTCCCGTCTTGAGTTTTACCTACATGATCGATGATGTTAGCCCCCTGCAATCGCGGATGATCGTCTTCTTTAGCTCCTACCTGGACAAACGTCTTGGTCGGATTCTGATTAACAAACTCCTGCCATTTCTCAAAAGGATACATCTTACAACCCCAGCCCTTTTCTCCTCCGATAACAATTACCCAATAAGGAAAATCAAATAATGGAGGCGCTTCATATTCCTCTTTTGTAAACCATATATCAGGCCGGCTCTCGCCCTGGGGAATAGATACTCCCAAAGCTTTTTCTATGGATACTCTAAACGCATTCGCAAAATGCCAGTCAATACGGTTAGACGCGTTAGTTAATGCGCCCGGTCCGATCTTTACCGTATTCTCCGGCATAGGAATTACGGATCTGTCAATATAAGGATTATGGTCAAATATGTGCGCGGCGGTAGAAATTACATTTACCTTCACTTCCGGAAAGGCTTTCTTAAAGTCCCGGACCGCGCAGGTAAACATAAGCATATCGCCTATACGTTGCCTGTTATGAAAAACTATTTCTTCTCTATCCATCTTTTGTTTTCCTGGTGTGATCCCTAAATGTGTTTGCGTCGTTTCCAAAAACTCCGTCATTGTCTTCTCATCGCTTAGATCGCCGTGAATATGGACGTTTCCGTCCTGACAATCTTTTGTTACTATCAAATGTCTTTCTCTTGCGTGAATCTCTTTTACCTCATCAGTACAAATCATACACTTCATCGTTACCACCCTTCCCTTATCGTTTCGGTTATATATTCCACATCATCAACTGTTATGTGCATTCCGATCGGAAGACATATATACTTTTCTTCTATACTGTTCATCGTCGGGAGATCTGCTCTCTCCCCTCCGAATATCTTGTAAACATCGTTTCTGACTTGTACGAGGTTTGTATCGATCCCGGCCTCAAACATAACTCTCGCGAAATCATTTCTGCGTTCTACCAGGACCATAACAAGCCAGTATTTATTTGCCGGTCCGTCCACCAAAGTTATACCATCTATGTCCTTGAGCGCGTTCCGGTACCGGTCGAACAATTCCTCTCTATATCCTATGATCGAATGATATTTTTTAAGCCCTTCGATCCCCATTGCCGCGGCTATATCGTTCATGTGCCGTTTAGTCCCCGGGACCTTTATATCGAATGTCATCTGTCTTTCTTTGTACGCTTGCCAGTTATTCTTTATCTTCTTCGCGCGATCGATACCAAACCACCTGAGAAGTCTTGCGTTATTCCTGTCGCGTTCACTGTTTACAGTGAGCATGCCTCCGTCCCCGGTAGTGATATGTTTTATTGCCTGGAATGAACATGCCGTATAATCCCCGGTAAAAATACCTAACGCTTGACATGCGTCGGAAACTACCGGAATATGGAGCTTACCGACATCTGCTTTGATCCCGCCAAGATGTACCTGAATAATAGCTTTTGTTTTGTTAGTGATTTTAGCGCGAACGCTCAAAGGATATATGCAAAGCGTCTTCTCACATATATCCGCCCAAACGATCTTTACTCCACGCCGTATTAAAGGAAGGTTTGTTGCCGTACAGGTTAAAGGTGTGCTTATAACTTCATCGCCTTTTTTCAGTCCTATCAAATCATAAGCGGTTTCCAATGCCGCGGTACCGGAATTTACTGACGCCACATACGGAACGTCAAACAGTTCTGAAAAATCTTTTTCAAACTGATCGACTTTCGAAGCCTGTCCGATCCACCGTGTATTTAATACATCCGTTACCGCATTTACAGCCTCTTTAGGCACATACGGACGAAATAGATCTATCATCCAAGTTCCTCCTTTACCGGGGAGGGAAAAGAATAACCCTCCCCGGGCATCTTAACAACGGGCAAAGAATTACTTGTAAGTAATCTCTATCCAGACATCCCCATCTGTTGCGCCTTCATCAAAGAAGAGGCCATCATTGAACACTTTACCTTGCGGCCATTCTTTGTGAAGAAATCCCTGAGCTTGAGCAAATGGAAACACAACAAGCGGTTTTGCCGCCCCATCCGTGCCGTCTCTCAGTAGAGAAAACTGACCAAGAGTGATCCCCGTCCATCCGATAGAAACTGAATGGACCTCCCCTTTAACGCTTTTGAGGAGTTGGTTCTCTGTGAGACAGCCTGACTCTGCTAAACCTTGTATTCTACCCATGAGCTATCCCACCTCCTTATCCTACTGATTGTGAACTCGACGAACTCGACGATACTGACTGCGAGCTTGAAGAGCTGGAACTTGATCGAGACGAAGAAGAACTTGAACTTGAAGAACTGCAACTCGACGAGCTTGACGACGAATTCGATGAACTCGATGAAGATGAACTCGAATTCGATGACGAAGAACTCGACGACGAAGAACTCGATAACGACGATGAAGAACTCGACGATGATGAACTCGACGACGAATTCGATGACGAAGAACTCGACGACGAAGATAACGATGATGATGAGCTCGATGACGACGATGAAGAACTTGAACTCGATGAAGATGAGCTCGATGACGAAGAACTCGAATTCGAAGAACTCGATGAAGAGCTCGATGAACAAGAGCTCGATGAACTTGTCTCCGTTACCGTATCCGTTACCGCGTACAAACTCTCGTAGTCGGTATCTGTTACCCCGGTGTCATCATCAAGAACATTTAAACACGTATTCCATCTATCATTTATTGCGTCAAGAAAATCTACCAGATCCCCTTGAAACCATCCCCGGGCTTTAACTCCGGCATTGTTTGTGTCAATAAGAAACGCTGTACTTGAAAACTTAAGCCCTGTATACACCGTCGTTCCGTTTACAGTTGCATCCGCGGCCAATTTATCCATTACATCGTTAAAATTGGTTCGAAGCTGTTTTATCAACGACGTTATATCGTCCTGGTGCCAACCTAGAGGCTGTACGTCCTTCTCATAAGTTGTACCGATTGTCGGAGACGTTATCGAATGCAAACTTTCGTAGGTTTCATCAGTAACGCCGCCGTCGTCGTCTAGTTTTTCAAGTACGGAAACAAAATTATTGATATGAGCATTTACTAGATCAAACAATCCTTTGTCATAAAAACCCAGAGGTCTTACATCTTCTGTATGACCCATTTTTCCCTCCCGTTAATTTGGGGACGGGATTGACCCGCCCCCGCTTTGTTTAACAGCTTAGTCAACAATACAAATAAGCTCAACCGTGGTCCCCGTGAATTCATCCGCCGCCGCTCCATCCTCCTGGAACGAAGCAATCGTTATTACAAGACCACTATGACTTACCTGTATAGTACAAAAATCAGCGTCCATCCCTCCGGTTATCTGCCCTACCACTGCATGAAGCACTCTTGCCCCATGATCCGCTAAGGTCAGAGTAATTTCATCAGAGTTTGACGCTATCGGGGCCGTGATAACTAAGATCCTGGACCCGGCTAATTGAGTGATTTTTGCTACTGTTCCTGTGATTGCACCCATAATTCTTTCCTCCTTCTTTAATTAGTTCCCCACCCGGTAAGTTTGCCGGGCAGGGTAAAACGTATACTTTTCAATCTTTTCAATCTTTCCTATCTTTTCAAAATCCTATATTCCAAATCGACTAAGAAGTACTCGCCGCGTCTGCCGCGGTAAACATCGTCATTACGCCATAATCAAGAGCATTGAATATTGGCTTAATAACTCCGAATATTGCACCAACGGAGATTCCCCATTGGTTATCAAAGTCGAATTTCTTTTCTACCCACTTCACAGGTTTTCCCCAGCCGAACACAGCCGCTTGCTGGCCGCAAAGGATATTCCTGGCAACTCTCGCGCTAGTATCGCCATCAGTAGCCGTATAAACGTATTCGTGTTCATGGATGATGATACCGTTATAGATCTCATCTGCCCCGGAGAATATCGGGTTATCTTTTCCTCTTCCTCTCGCGTCCCTTACCGCTTGGTTATACACTGGATCCTGTCTTAAGGCAGTTAGGGAATACGGATGTAATATCGCTACATAGTGAGGTTTCCCGTCAATCTTAAGAGGTCTAATCCTCGGAGTGGCAAGTTTCGCTGTTTCTTTTGCCGCGTCAAGCACTTTGGTATCCATCTTCATAGCCGTTGTCAGATTCCCTACTGAGCTCTGGCCACCCGCAAAGATAGACCGCGTTGCCGCCGCCGCTGTCGGTGTATTGGAAAACGTAGAGCTTGCTTTACCACAAAGTTTATCCAATATTTCCTGATCGAGTCTTTCCGCCCACCAGTCCGCAAGACGGTTCTTTGCAGACACACGCATTTCATAAGCGGATTTCTTTTCATCCATCTCCCCGGTAAGTCTGACCGCATGACGTAACTGATCTATCGCTAGATCCTCGTCATAGTCGACCATACTCTCTTCGTTTCCTTCCAATTCAGCGTCTCCCGTGACTCCGGTACCGGAAAGTTTCATACCCAGACCAAAAGTGATATTGCTACCTTTCTTTTTCTTCAGGTCCTCTAACTCCTGAATCATGGACTGTTCTGTTTTACCCATAAACCTTGACATAAACAGCAGATCCCTCACGTCTGCGAATAACTGTTTACGCCATAGTGCCGGGCGTAACGCACTAATTGTCAATGATCGTGCCATCTTCTACCTCCTGATTAAATGTTAACCGAACTTTTGGAGGATCTTCTCTCGTGTTTTCTTCGGCAGGTTGGCGAACTCAAAATCGGACATATTAGCAATATCCGTTATCGAATACCCTTCAACGTCTTCCCCTTGATCTTCCTCTCCACCGCCTCCGTCAGTATTCCCGGTTGTTTTTGTTTTGTTCTTATTCTCCTCAATCTTATTCTCTGCATTCTCTACATCTGTCTTTGTCTTGTCATCTTCGGGCTTTACCGGCTTTTTCTCTTTTGCCTTAGCTTTAATCTCCGCTGCTGGGAAAAGCTTAGTAAATTCCGGGTCTACCTTTATCAGCTGATATGATTTTTCAGCTGGGTTTTCTCCTCTTTCTATGGCTTCAGCAACCTCTTTGAGATAGGTAGGGTTAGTATTTATTATGTCGTCAGTCAATTCCATAACCGCGTCATAATCTTCGGGGTGCGTTGCCCGGGCTTCCGTATCGCACATTGCTATATACCGTCCCTTAACCGCGTCTACTTGTGGAGGTCCTGCTTGAGAACTTGTTTGAGCTACCTTATGTTTTAATACCTTTTCAAGTAGTGTCTTTGTCTCCGCAACTGTCAGAAGATCATCAGGATCCTTTCCTTCTAGATCCTTGAATATATCGTCTTCTCCCTCTTCCTTTTTCTCTTCTTCGGTCTTCTTTAAACTCTTATTCTTAATTTCCCTGAATAGTGCCGCATCCCGGTCCGCTTCAGCCGTTTGCCTGGCTTTGCGATCTCTTCTCATCTGCCAGAAATACGCTTGCTCCGTCTTAGTAAACTCTTTCAGGTCTTCTTTCCCCTCATCCTTAGCAAGCTCCCTTTCGAGCTTCTCCATGTTAAGGTTTTTGTCTTCCGGTTTCTCCTCCGGCTTCTTTTCCTCCGGCTTCTTTTCCTCCGGCTTCTTCTCCTCCGGCTTCTTCTCTTCTTCCGGCTTCTTTTCTTCTTCTTTCTTCGCCGGCTCTTCCTTTTTTTCTGGCTCTTTCTTCTTGTCCAAGTTTTCCGCATTATCCCACGGAATCTTTTCGCCGTCTTCGTCAGTCTCGGAAGCTTCTCCGTCCGGAGGAGCACTCATAACCTCTTTCGTCTCTTCCGCTGTCAAGGCTTCGCCTTTCTCTAGCTTCTCATTAATCGTTTTTTCCATAGTCTCATCCATCATATCCTCCTCTGTTATTCGGGATCTAACCCGTGTGTTCGCGGCTATTTCTTTTTCTTATTCCCAGCCGCGGCAATCGCTAACTGTCTTTGCTGTTCTTCTTCAACAGCCTTTAATACTTCCTGGCTATTGGGTAAATCAAGATATTCTACCAATAATTTGATAGGTATAGGTGCTCCTGCCTTCAAGAGTTCTGTAAGCTCTTGGAAGATCTCAAACCTTAAGGTCGAGTTGTTGTTCGCTTCTGTTATTGATACGTCATATTTCTTATCCTTTATCATGGTAAGGAACGCTTGCAGATGTCCTTCAGTTAATCCTTCCGGATACTTTTCTTCATCTACTGCCTTTTTCATATATGCAACACCGATCGTTTTTTCCATTTTAGATATGTCAAACAACATCGGGACCATATCAAATATAAAGTTTCCTATGATCTCTTTGGAATACCTGTAATTGAAAAAGAGTCTCGCCAACGCAAGCACAGCCTGTTTGATCCTTAAAGATATAGCTCTCCCGGAAGCTGTCTTGTCCTGGATACCCATTAGGTCCGGGTTAATGCTTGAGATCTGCTTAAACTCTTCTTCGGCCTTGTCTTCACGTTGAAGTTGTCCTATGTTCGGGCCTTTTGGAATAATCTCTTTAAGCTTCTCCATAAACCCTTTTTTGAGTTTAACAACCAACCCCGGTTTGCTACCCATTTTCTCTAGCTTCAGCCATCCCTCAGGATCCAGAGCTTCTTCCTCCCCTACCCAGCCTGAATTTGCTTGAGTGCTAAGGATATGTAAGTTCTGACTTTTAGCCTTATTCTTTTCTCTCTGAGGATCCTTGAGCGGCCGGACGATCCCCTGGACTCTTAACTTTTCTTGGCCAGCGTTCGGGGCCCAGTCCGCAAGGAATCTAAAGAACGGATACCCGGAGTAATACGGTTCAAACGGGGATAGATCATCCTGTAATATGACCCCACAACTCAGCGCTTCAACGTGCATTTCATTAACCTTACGTTTAACGACTTTCCCTACGCCTTGCTTCGTAACGAACCCATCCGCTTTCTCTTCCGTATCAAATCGTACAGGTTCCCCATCATCTTTATCAATAACAAAATACTTCTCAACTTTCTTCGGGTTCCAGTATTCTTTTACCGTGAACTTAACGTCTCCCAGCGCAAGATCTTCTTCGTCATTGTCTTCTTCATCCGCTACCTGTGTCTGAGTCGTTATATTCGGCCTGTTTGTATAATCGTCATTGTGTCCGGAAGCGAGTATAATCTTACCGTCAAGACTTTCTGTAACATCATCACAATCCTTTGCAAATGCGTTTATGAGATCCTTCTTGTCCGGGTATAGATCCTTCAGCTCTCTTTTCGTAAGTTTTGTTATCTTGAATAAATACCTACACCCGTCATTCAGATCATAGCCTAAGAAGTCAGGATCCGGGAGGATCTTATAAGGCGATCGTAATTTGAATTTAATCTCTCCGCGTATAGGGTCCTTGTCATAATCGATCACGGCCTCGAGGAAGCTTTTACCGCAATAACAACCGTCATCGAAATAGTATCCCAGTGTAAATGTAAGCTGGCTCCATTTATCCACGGCCTTGAGCAATCTATCCATAACTTGAGAGAAGATCTGATCCTCTCCGCCTTCGGGATTAACTTTTATCCGGGAAGAGTTGTCCCTCTGATACCCTGATACAATGTTCACAAGCGGCCGGATCCGATTAAACGTAAGAGCCGGACGTCCTTGTTCTTTAAGGGCGTTAAGATCTTCTTCATTCCATTGATCGCCTAACGCAAACCGATAGTCTTCTTTGGCCTCTTCGATCCAGTCTCCATACCGCTTTTTCGTGTACTTATATCTCTTCAGGATCTCTTTGCGAACACCGTCATCGCCTATCTCAATATCTTTAAGTTCTTCGTCTTCATGTGTTTCGTCAACCATGATACTCCTTTATGCCGCCATTGCGGACGTTACGGCAGAAACAACCTGGTCTGAGTCTTGTTCCGGTCTCCATGCGTCTTTCCCCTGGATAGCAGGAGCATGCTTTGTAGCCCATACTCCCATGATCCAATTCATTGCACGGTCCGGAGACTGACCAATCCTCTTTTTAATGTCTACGGTCTTTTCTATCTGAATCTTTCCGTTAGAATCTATTACCTTAAAGCGTATATTTATAAGTTGTCTTCGCGTCTCTTCATCCTTTGGCCACGGGACAAGCTTCTCCTGGATCTGTTCCATTGCGTACCAACACATTTCAGCCCGAACATTTTTAAACCTTGCTTTATCGCTTGCGTTCTCCGAAGAATCTATATATAGTGTTCCGGCTTTATTTCTGCGTTCTTTTAACAATCTTTTAACATTGTTTATCGCTCCATTCCCTATGCCTATACAATCAGCTGCGTAATAATTAACTCCATATTTTTCTCCCATGACTACCATTTCAGCGCCTATCTTTAGCGTATCACGTTCGTTTACTAAGATCTTCATATCTTTTACGTCGCAGTTTTCCATATAGTTGATCACGCACTCATCCCCTCCCAGGGACGGATCGCAAACGATAATACGCTTTGTCTCGGTAGGGTGTTTATGTGAATTCTTTAATATGTTCAGCATTTCAGCACTTATGAGCGAGTTAGAAGACTTTAAACTGTACCAATCCCCATGCAAATAAGCTTTCAACATAGGCTCATTGTGCCGGAAAACATTCTTTAAGCGTTGAACATAAGATCCTGGAAGGTGCGGATTGTCCGTTGGCAGGGCTGGTATGTATACCTTATCGGGGTAATCGTTATCAATGAAGTCCTCTTTTAACCAGCAGTCAGCCGGGTTTGCGGTAAACAAAGCCTTGTATGGAGGCACTTTATCCCCTATCTTGAACCTTAGAGCGGCTTGTAGGACCTCAAGGTCCACTCGTTCAGTCTCTTCGGCCTGGTCAATACCAAAGAAAGCGAACTCAGCCGAGTTGAACTTTTGGATCCTCTGACGATCGTCAAGGCCACCGTAGAACACTTTCGCGCGTTCCCGGAAGATGATCTCTTTTTCTTGAGTCTTGATGCGGTAGATCTCCGGGGGGATCTCTCTTTTAAAAGTTTCTAACGTGGTATGACTGAAGTCTACTGATTGCTTACGTCCAATGAATCCGAGGGGTATAGGGTTTTTGGTAGGCTTAAGGCCAAAGAACTCGATGAGCTTGTCCATCCAGATCATAACCCATATACAAAACAGGTACGACTTCCCTCCGCCCTTTGCTCCGCCGTATAAGATCTCAAGATCCCTTACGTCAATCAGGGACTGAAAGGCTTCGCTCTGCCGATGGGTCAAGTTTACGTCCAAATTCTGCGTGTTCTCTTGGTTTTCCGTCATCTTTTTTTACGTTAACCGTTATAAAGAAAGTTTGATTGCTTAC
>SDBT01005231.1_pt1 | contig 21873 bp, 18 predicted proteins | sample 2277101 | NCBI WGS metagenome assembly SDBT01 (sample SAMN10404973, study PRJNA504765) | marine sediment metagenome | isolation source: marine sediment core GS10_PC15, 103 cmbsf | place: Arctic Ocean: Southern Knipovich Ridge | collected 2010 | reverse complement strand
CCAACAGTCGGATCCGCCGAGACGAGCCTGAACCTAAAATCTTCCCAACGAGCCCGACGGCTTTCCGCACCGGTAACTTCATCCACCGCGTAGAGTTCGAGATATATTGTTTTGGGGGTCGCGCCCAGAGAGTCACGCACCGACGTCCAGGCCCGGCCATAAACTTCCGGCTCCCCTTCTCCTTGATTGATGAAAAATCCAAAATCTTCAACCCGAAAGTTTAAATCCAGATAATCAATTCGTCCGCGTGAAGAGATTAGTCTCCCACTGGGCCGGAGTGTTTCATCTTCTATAGTCCCACTGAAAACCAATCCATCACTAGCCGGATCTATATTTAACTCTGTGTTGACCTCTCCAAAAAAACTTGGGACCTTTCTGACATAATATAAGTCTTTGCCAGGCATAACATGAACATCCCAATCAATACTACTTAAAAATTTAATGGCGTTACTTGGCTCCTCTCCATCACCGGGAGGTAAAGGAAAAGTAATTCGTGAATCTGAAATCTGAGCCTGCCCCCAGGCATGTGGCGCACCTACAGGCCCTGCCAGGTAGAACTTATCAGCATCACCTTTACCGGAAACTGCCAACATTCCAGATTCGCCATCTACCATAAGCCCGGGAATATGAAGTTCTATCCCCTCTGGCGAGGTTTCCAGGGCCAAAATTCCAAAATTAAGATCTATATCTTTGAAATACCATGGTGCCAATGTAGTTCCATCAACTGTGGTAACAGATTTTTCGTTCTTTATTGAAAACTTTTGTTCATCGATTTCAGCTGTTAAGTTCTCAATGATGATAAAATTGGTATTCTTTTCAAGATAAATCTTGCCCTGAATATTCTCGATATGGGGTGCAACCTCTTTTAACCACAGCTCTCCCCTCTCCATCTCCATATATCCTTCTTTGATAATCGGACGTCTTGGGGTTCCTGAGACAGCAAGCCGGATCGTTGTAAAAGAAGCACCGTCAATAAAAAAATCATCCCAATTGGGAATCAACCACAATAAATCGCCATCAAATTGTAATTGCAGATCGATGGCACCATTATCGTAGAGAGGTAGATTACCGGAACCTTCCAGATGATATTGTCCGGCTTTGATCGCCACAAATTCGCTGATATTGATATGATGATTTTTGTAATCGAGAAACTGCTTCCCGGCAGACAGCGAATCTCTTAACTGAATATGTATATTATCAAAGGGTATCTTTTCAAATACACCATTTGACAGATCTATATCACCGGTAAAATTCGGGGACAGCAAAGATCCTTCAAAAGAAAATTTATACCCTCCGGTTCCTGTTACAAGGTTTTTTTGGTTGAAGAGGGTCTGCATCAGATATTCAGCATCGATATTCTCCCCATGCATTACAGACCGAATCGTATCTGATTGGTAGTCAACAACAAGGTTCCCACCAAGAAGGTTCGTATTGTTTAAAGCCACGCGGATGGTATCAAGTTGAAAAATACTCGTATCGGCAACCATTTCCAGGTCAAAACTATAATAGCCCATATCGTTTATTATAAAGCGGTCACCATTGATGGCTGCATTAACCCTGGGATCATCGAGACTACCCGTTACCGTCAGGTTTCCGTTAATCTCACCATAGCCGCTTAAGGTCGTATCTGTAAACAATTTATTGATCTCAAATTTATTAAAATCAAGGGAAGCCTGGAGTGGCTGTAAACGATCAGGGTTGATATCCACAAATCCTTTCAGGGAGTGGTTTGACTGTATCAAACCCTTGAGAAAGTTTGTACCTATATCAATATTATACTCTCCCTGAAACTTATTAAATTTGAGAATCCCGCTGACATTTTTCCGCGTTTCCATCAAATCGGTAACATTTGCAGTGATAGAAAATTGCCTTTCGGGTATGAGACGATCCACGACAGAGATTTGAGCATTTAATTCCTGAAAAGAGCCTACCAGGATACCTTCAATATCATATTTATTCAGCAATCCCTTAAACATCTTACGACTGCTAAGGCGGTCAAAAGGTAAGTTTTCGAGATAGCCGTAATTAATCATAGGTGTACCATAGATATCTGAAATCTGTAAAGAAAGTAAAAAGTCATTTTCGTCTGTACGATTATTGGAAAAATTAAATACATCGTCCTTCAGATCCAGAAGACCATCCACCAGAAGGACCGTATCCGATTCCCCGCTTACCAGATACTTCCAGGTACCACTGGCCCCTCTTTTAATAAAGTTACCATCGACATTGACTTCGATCAGCTCGCGGGCATTGGAAAGCCTGTCAAAAATATAATGCTCACCATAAGAGCGATAGCCTTTTATGACCGTATTAAATTTTCCATCTGACAGATTTATCTCACTCTTCCCTGTAATTTCATAATCAAATACGCCAAACTGAAATTTCTCCCAGTATAACTTATTGTTTTCTAAAGTTATATAAGCTGAAACATCCTTAACTTCCTTCTCATTAAAAAGTATCCGGGAAGCCTTAAGATCTGCTGTAGCACTCAATTTATCGGGTGCAATCTTGAAGTTACCCAGAAGACTTATATTATCATTTCGGAATCCTTCTAAATTGAAATAATTGGTGAGTGTTCGTGTTTCGAGTCTGTCTGTTCGAATCTCTCCCACGATTTCCGGATTAAACAAATCTTCTATGACAGCCGCGACAGTAAAACTCGAATTTTCTACCTTCCCACGGCCATCGTTTAGAACCAGTTTATTATCACTTATCTGCGCATGCATTTCCAGATCTCTGAATTCGGTTCCAAAGAAATCAAGTTTTATCTGGGACAAAGAAACAAATCCATTTATTCTGATGCTATCCAGGTCAATACTGTTGCTTTTTATATCGATTTTGCTGTCGATCACACCATCGATCAAATGTATATGTTCATTGAATGAGGCCAGAGGGGCATTCCGTAAATCATAATCCTGGAGATCGATTTGAAGATAGAAAGTCTCCTCAACCAAATTGACCTGGCAAAACATATTAAGATTTGCGTTGGATCCGTAGAATATATCACCATCTGCATTCAGGCTGATGTGTCTGAAATCATGGCTGTCAATCCAACCGTTCAGATTATTGGCCAGAACCAGTGATTCACCGGAATTTCTTTCAAGATAAAAGCTGCCGCTTTTAATGTATATCCGGTCGATATTATCAAACTGATTAAGAATTCCCAGGATATTGTTTTTTGTCGTGTCTGTCCTCATGGTCCTCATGGTCCCGGATTTATCTACAGACTTGAAAATTACCGTCGGTTCAACCAGATATATTTTATTTATTGCACGGTGGGGTTGATCAAAGTTACCCAGTAATACCAGCAGATTATAATCAAACTCAAGACCCTGGATCTGAAAATTTGCCCCTGAGCTTTCACTGCTATATTCGATCTCACCGAGAATAATTTTTCCAAATTGGATATCAATATTGTTCACATTAAGGATGGTCTCACTATTTTCTGATAACTTCTCAACGACGTAGTTCTTTAATTTTTGGTCAAGTTCGAAAAACGAGAGAAGATAAGGGGTCCCAATAAGAATACCAAATAGGAGAACGAATATAATTAATATTATGTAAGCTATTTTGCGCATATAAATAAATGATTCATATGTATCTTTAGAACTATTTACATAGAAAACCGAATTAAGTTCCCACTTTATTTATCAATGATAATTCAACACGTAAATTTAGAATAAATAATAAGAAATGTCAAACTAACGAAAAGCGATTCAGATGGGAGATGTGGCATAAATAAGTTTGGAGATTGTAACAAACCGGTAACCTTTGCTACGGAGAAAATCGATTATTTTTGGTAAAATTTTATAGGGCATGTCATCGGTACGATCTGAATGGAGGTGCATTAATAGAATCGCCCCTTTTAACTGATCCCTGGATTCCATATCAACCAGATAATTAAAGATTTCCCCGGCCGACCGGTAAAGAGGTGAATCCCTGTCGCTGATCCAATCTCTTGTATCTCCTCCCCGGCTCCATCCCACATGTTTATACCCTGCCTCTGCGGCCCAGATCAGTATTTCCTGATTATACTCACCATAAGGTGCCCTCCAATAGGGTTTTAGATGGCGGGAAAATTCTGAATAGAATACGCTATCTGTTTTTTGAAGCTGCGACAGAACAAACTCCCGGTCCACATCTTCTAATGTATGATGCCTGTTATTTGTCTCAAAGGAGGTTAAATGAGGGTGAGAATAGGTATGACTGGCCAATTCGTGTTGCTGTTCCAGCATCATCCGGACAATCATGGGATAGTTTTGAATAAATGCACCCGTTAAAAAAAAGGTTGTTTTAATCTTTCTCTCCGAAAGGATTGTAACAATGGAATCTGCGCCATTGGAGAGAGATCCGCCATCAAAGGTTAAAGAAAGGATTTTTTGGTTGGTCAATGAACGGTTAAAAGGGAGTGCTATGGCAGAAATACGTCGGGATGTATATTCAACGGAAACTGAATCGATCAATGTAGTGGTTCCGTTCTCGCTTAACCCCCAAATCACAAAGCTGTTAGTACCCAGTGAAAGTGTTTGCAAAGGGAATTCATATCCGTTTTTTTGGGCAACTGTGGCTGCCTTAAAGAAACCATTATTCCATAAACCCAACAATGTATTGGAGGGTGCTTTTCCTGTGATCTTTAAGGATTGCCCGGCCCCGGAGAAAAGCGTATCCGCTGAATATTCCAAACCTTTTGCCTGCATCACTAAACTATCGAGAGGAGATGTATCGGGTCCTGATAAATCGGTTTCTACACCCCCGGAATACATTAGCAAGAAAACTATCACCTGGATAAGAGTCATAATCAGGACAAGAATGGCATATTCGCGATATCTCTTTTCGCCAAGCAACTTCTCGAACAAAATATACTCGGCAATGCAACGGTAACTACAGAATAGATGATGAAAATTATTTATCTGACAGGTACTGCAAATATACTCTTTGCATTGAAAACACCTTCTGGTGCTAAGGGCTTCAGGATGATGTTTACATGGGAATTTCTTTTTAATCATCATATTGACTCTTATAAAACCGTTTATATTCTTCCTGTTTCTCCTTAATTTTACGCCACCAGTCTTCATTTGCCAGGTACCAATTTACAGTTTCCCTTATCGCTTCATTGAAATTTATCTTTGGTTCCCAACCTAACGCTTTAATTTTTTCAATATTTACAGAATAACGTCTGTCATGTCCGGGACGGTCTTTAACATACTTGATAAGATCCGATGATTTTTCCAGTAATTTTAGTATGGTCGTAGTAATTGTGATGTTCTCCTCCTCATTACCTGCGCCGATATTATAGATTTCACCGATCTTGCCCTTATGAAGTATCAGATCTATGGCTTCACAATTATCGAGAACATATAGCCAGTCACGAACATTTTTTCCATCGCCATACAAAGGAAGGGAATGATCATCGATGGCATTGGTTATAAATAAGGGGATGAGTTTTTCCGGATACTGATAGGGGCCGTAATTGTTTGAAGATCGGGAGATCAGGACCGGTGTCTGATAGGTAACATAATAGGAACGCACCAGCAGGTCCGCCCCCGCTTTAGAGGCCGAATACGGGCTGTTTGGTCTGAGAGGATCAGATTCGATAAAAGAACCCTCATCAATAGACCCATACACCTCATCTGTAGATATCTGCAAGAACCGGTCAACATTAAATTCCCTGACAGCCTCCAGCAATACAAGAGTACCCCTGATATCAGTCTCAATAAAATCTCCCGCCTTATGGATAGATCTGTCCACGTGAGTCTCTGCTGCAAAGTTCACAACAGCATCTATCTCCGGCATTAAATCTCTGACAATTTTTTGATCACAGATATTTCCATGAATAAATGAATAACGTTTATCTTTTTCCAAATCTTTCAGATTGTCCTTGTTACCGGCATAGGTAAGCGCATCAAGTACTTTTATCTGATAATCCGGATATCGATCTAACATATATCGGACGAAGTTGCTGCCTATAAATCCCGCGCCACCTGTGACCAGAATTGATTTCATAAAAGTAGTCTCCCTGGAATAATTTTTCTAAAATTAAGATTTGATTTCATATGTATAAAAACTTACACTAATGGTAAACTTTTTAATCCTTTGTGCGTTTTACAGAATAAATTAGATTACAGTTGACCAAAAATAACAATAGAATCCCATTGAATACAAATCAACACAAAATATTTTCAATTCTTTTGCTTTTAATTCTATCTTCTTCGCTCTTTGCACAGGGATTTTATTTCGGTAGAAACAAGGTGCAATATACCCGTTTTGAGTGGCAAATATTAAAAACCAAACATTTTGACATATATTATTATCCCGAGATGCAGGATATTGCCGAAAAAGGCGCCCAGTTTGCCGAAGATGCTTATAATACAATTCAGACTAACTTCAACCATTCAATCACCAGACGAATCCCGCTTATTTTTTATAGTACCCATGCTCATTTCCAGCAAACAAACATTACCCCCGGTTTTATCCCAGAAGGTGTAGGGGGATTTTTTGAATTTTTAAAGGGAAGGGTCGTCATACCCAACAATGGCAATCTGAATCAATTCCGCAAAGTAATCTGGCACGAGTTGGTCCACGTATTTATGCATAGCAAGATCGGACGCGTTATGAGAAATAGAGGCAGGACCAATATTGCTGTCTATCCTCCCCTCTGGTTTACTGAAGGTCTGGCGGAATATTGGTCTACTAAGTGGGACGGTCAGGCTGAAATGATCTTAAAAGATGCCGTTCTCCATAACTATATGATTCCGGTAGCAGAACTCTGGAGGATCAGAGGAAGCTATATGATGTACAAAGCCGGTCAGGCAGTCCTCCTATATATTGACGAAATATATGGTGCAGATAAAATTCTACTCTTGATGGAAAATCTGTGGAAATATAATAGTTTCGAGGAATGTTTTATTGGCACTCTTGGAATTTCCTATAATGAATTTGATGCCCAGTGGTTGTATTATTTAAAAAAACGTTATTATCCGGTTCTTGCAGACAATGACTTTTCAGAGAATGTCAGCAAAACGATTGTGAAAGAAGGCTATAATTTTAAACCCGCTTACTATGTACACGAAGGTCAGCCATACACTGTGTTCATGGCCAACCGTATCGGCTATACCAGTGTTTACATAACTGAAATGAAGGCATTAGGTGTTGAGGAGACCGATGATTCTGACATACTGATAAAGGGAGAAGAGACGTCGGATTTTGAGTCCTTTCATTTGTTCAGTTCAAAAATCGACGTTAATAAAGACGGAATTCTCGCTTTCGGATCCAAGAGCGGGGAAAATGACGCCCTGTATTTCTATGACCTGCAGAAGAGAAAAATAAAAGAGAAATTTTATTTCGACGATCTCGTGGGTATTCTGTCACCTGCCTGGTCACCCGATGGGACAAAAATCACTTTTACAGGTTTATCATTTAACGGATACAAAGATATCTTTATTTTTGATGTTCAAACCGAATCCCTGACAAAATTGACCAATGATGCCTATGATGACAATGATCCTTCCTGGTCTCCCGATGGGAATTTTATTGTATTTTCCTCAGACCGAACTGAATTGGGCAAACAATGGGCTTACAATTTATTTCTGATGAATGTAAATGATGGTGAAATCAGCTACCTCACCTACGGCAAACAAAAGGATGCCGCTCCCGTATTTTCTCCGGATGGCAATTATATCGCTTTTACTTCCGACAGGGATCTTTCATTAAATATTTACCTGTTAAAACTGGGCAATCAATATAATCCTGAAAAATCATATAGAATTACCAGTTTCGCTAATGCAACCTTTGACCCGGAATGGACACCGGAAGGTGGTCTCCTGTTTGGTGTCTTTGAGAACAGACGTTTCCAAATCAGATACCTGGATGACGTAGCACAATACACTCAAGAGGCTCAAACTTACCAGATTACCAATATTAAAAAGAATTCAGAGCCATGGCAATTCGAGAACCTGGACCAGGATAAAACGATTGAAAAACTGGAATATTCAAAAAGTTTTGATCTCGATGTGGTACAGTCTCAGGTTTCGAATGATCCGATTTTTGGTACCATCGGAGGAGCCCAGGTCGCATTTACTGATATTCTGGGAAACGATCAGTACCACCTTCTGATATATAACAATGCCCGCACAAGTGCAGAATTTCTAAAAAGTTTTAGTTTAGCAGTAACCCGGGTATCTTTGGAAAAAAGGATGAACTATGCCTATGGTCTTTTCAGATATGTAGGTAGAAATTTTAATTATGATGATTTGTTCTTCTATGAAGATCGAATTGGTGGTTTTCTGGCATTAAGTTACCCTGTTTCCAAATTTTTCCGTCTTCAGTACTCATCGAGTTACAGTTATTCGGATAAAGAATTTCTCGGGAGACGGAGGTTGGCATATTTAACTTCCAATTTTATTTCAATCGTTAAAGACAATTCCCTTTGGGTATCTTCGGGGCCGATTGACGGTGAGCGATATAAAATTACCATAGGCAACACTTTTGACATCAAATTCTCAAATGTAAATTACTTCACGATCATGTTTGACTATCGTAAGTATTTCCGTCTGGGATTAAGAAGTGCTTATGCAGTAAGATTTCTTTATTTACAGAATAGTGGAAAGGAGGCCAGAAGGTTTTATCTCGGCGGTAGCTGGGATCTTCGTGGGTATCCTTTATGGTCGATCCGGGGCAAGCAGGCGGTTTTTACAAGCCATGAGATACGGTTTCCCTTTATCGATCTCCTCGGCATCCGCTTTCCATTTGGTTCGATAGGATTTCCTTCGATAAGAGGCGCGCTTTTTTTCGATGCCGGTAACGCCTGGGATACGCCCTGGGATTATAAACGCAAGGGCCTGCTGGGGAGTTTTGGAGTTGGTTTTCGCATGCGTTTTATCGGTTATCTTGTTTTCCGGCTCGATTTCGGCAAACGGACCAATTTTAAGCAAATCAGTGATGATATTTTTACGCAGTTTTTCTTTGGTTGGGATTTTTAGATGACATTAACCAGACTACATATCTTTGTTGCATTGGTTGCTCTGATTTTTTCTGCCTGCAGCACATTAAGAATCCGTGATTTTCCGGAGCAGGTGAAATCAGATAATGATGCCATCCTCACATCGAACAACTCTTATACCCGTAACACCCTGGGCCGGGAAGAACTCGCACCACCTCTGAGAGAGGATTGGTCAGAAGAATATACCGCCTTGCCAAACAATGGATTTACTGCTGTCGACAACTGGCTACTCTTTGGTACCTACAATGGTTATCTCGCCGTTGCTGACATTGATGACGGGGATCTCAAAGGTAAAAGGAATCTGGGTGATGCCTGCGCAATTCCCCCGACTGTTCATGAAAGTGTTGTTTATCAGAGTTTTGAAACAGGTTCTTATGGATTGATAGCCTATAATTTATCAGGAGGTTACATACTCTGGCGCCTGGAAGATCATTTTTCCCGTTCTTCTCCCATTATCGTCGATAATAAAGTTCTTTTTCAGACGTTAAACGGAGAAGTCCTTTGTCTCAATGCTCAGGATGGTGAGGAAATTTGGCGAATATCTCTCCAAACAAGTCTCAGAAATTCAGCCGCATTTAAAGAGGATAAACTCATTATTTCTACACTCGGGGGAAAAATACTTGCTCTCGACCACACCACCGGAGATGTTATTTGGGAGGTAAATCTCCAGACATCGATTATGGCAAATCCGGTAATAGATGGCGAGTTGCTCTATATAGTATCTCATACAGGTATTTTATTTGTTTTTAATATAGCTAATGGCAGTGAACAGCACAGGCAGGATCTTGGCATCCAGACATATCACGGGCCGACTATTGACAATAACAATATATACATTTCCCTGAGTAATGGCAGTGTTATTTCAATGGATAAATACAGCTATACGCAAAACTGGATATACAAAGGTGATGGGCCTGCGGCAGGATCTGTGCTTATTACCAGTTCTTATGCCTACCTGACAACCCTTGGCGGGATTCTTTATATTATGGATAAAAACAATGGTGAGGTTTTGCAGAAGATCGAGCTTCCGGGAAGAGCGCGTTCAACACCCATCATCAAAAAGGGAAAATTAATTCTAACCTGTGAAGACAAACGGGTCATTGCCTATGCTAAAGAATAAATTTATATCTTTTATCATATTTTTTTATCTAACCGCGCTCGCTTTCGCAATGGATGATAGCGGCTATCTATCTGTCACCGCCGGAGACAGCATGGCCATCTATGTTGATACAACTTTTGCTGGTAATGGAAGCGTATCATTTCTTGAATTACCGGTAGGAACTTATACGGTCCATGCATTTAATCCTCATGATCACAGCTGGTCTAATCGGGGTATAGCAGAAAAAATCGAAATCGCAAAAAATGACCATATAGATCTGGATCTAAGTGATCGTGAGGAAGTCCGGATATTCAGCCTGCCCTTTGCCAGTAAAGTTTATTTGGGTGATGATTTGCTTGGGCAGACACCGCTTATCTATGACAGAAAACTCATAGGTGATCAACCTTTGCGACTGGAAAACAGAGGGTTTGAAGATAAATCATTCAATCTGGTTCAGGGACAAAATGTTTACAAAGTATCACTCCGGACCGCTGAGAATCAGGGTAAAAGCAGAGTGGCACGAATAAAAGACAATCAATATCAAATCAAATGGTACCGCGAAGGGCTCATTGTAACTTCACTCGCAGCCAGCTGGGCCTCATTTTATTATAAGCGAGAAGCCGATAAGTATTATGCACAATATCAGAGATCTTCCGATTCAAGAGATATGATCGCCTTATACAGCAAAACACAGCGTTATGACAGAATGTCGGAAATCGCTATCGCTATATCCGCTACCACTCTGGGTACGTATCTTTTTCTGCTTCTTATCAATTAATGTGTCTTTTTATTAACCACAGTGGGCACGGAGTAAAATAAAAAAAGAATAAGGCACAAGGTATAAGGTATAAGATAAAAATAAAAAATTTCAAATTACTAATTATGAAAATCTCTTCAAACCTTCTCATCTCCCCGTTTTATAATATTTATACATCTCTATGTAATAATATTCACTATATTATTTGGTCTTATTTTATAAATTTCATAAATTTCAAAGTTTATATCTTTGCACTATTATAAATCGTAAACTTAATTAAGATAGATCAAACGAATTTGTCTCAAATATATGGATGTAAAATATATTTTAAGTAATAATTTGAATTGTTAATAAACGCAGAGATCGCTGAGAACCTGTTCCCGCTAAATATAGGCAGACGACGCAGAGAAAAAAAATTTAAAACTCTGCGTTGGAATTAAAACCGTATGGTTAATACTAAAGTTGAATAATAATTAACATTACCAAATCAACTTATAGGAGTAAAAATGAGTAAAAAAGCAGAATGCCCCATTTGCGCCGCTGAGGTATTGCTATCATTTGATGCTGTCGAAGGTGAATTAATCGTCTGCCCGGAATGTGGCGCAGAATTGGAAGTTATTAATATTGATCCGCCGGAGTTAGCAGAAGCCCCGCAGGAAGAGGAAGACTGGGGAGAATAAGTATTGGCAAAAATTCTAGATTCAACCTTACGTGAGGGTGAACAAACACCCGGTGTATACTTTGACGGACATATAAAACTTGCTCTTGCTGACCTTCTTGACCGCGTCGGTGTTGACATTATAGAGGCTGGACATCCGGTTGTCACTGAAGACATTCATACTGCCGTTAAACAAATCGCGAATCGCAATCTGAATGCGATTGTCGGTGCTCATTCCCGCTCTGTTGAAAAAGACATTGATCTCGCCCTGGAATGTGGTGTTGGTTTTTTAGGCATTTTCTATTGCGTTTCAGATGACCGTCTGAATCATATATTTAAGAAGGATTTATCCTCTGCTATTGACCAGATTGTCCGTTGCATCCGATACGCGAAGGAAAGTAAACCGGAATTATTGATCAGATATACCCCTGAAGATACGGTTCGTTCCAAATTTGAGAATGTTTTAACGGCCTCAGTTGCGGCTATAGAAGCAGGTGCGGATATTATCAGTATTGCCGATACGACCGGTTTTATGATTCCTGGTTCAGATAATAATATGTACGATTATGTTTCCCGGCTAAAAGAAGAATTTTCAAGAAGATCACTCTCTCCCCAGTTGGCGATTCATTGTCATAACGATCGGGGCCTGGCATTGGCGAATGCTCTGGATGGTTACCGGGCCGGCGTTGATATTATTGATGCTTCTGTGCTGGGACTCGGTGAACGGGCTGGAATTGTCGATCTCGCGCAGCTGATCACGACACTTTTCGACGTCTATCATGACCATTCAAAATGGGATGCGAGGGTTTTGCCTGAATTATATTCCCTGGTGAGCAAATATGCCGGCGTTCCCATCCCGGTCAATCAGCCTGTTACGGGGAAGAATGCCTTTACTCATTGTGCAGGTGTTCATACGCATGCTGCTCTGAGTAATCCTGCCCACTATCAAAGTCTGGATCCTGGCATCGTTGGCAGAGAAATGAATGTTTCGCTCGATCATATGTCGGGAATATCCTCCTTACAATGGGCATTAGAAAAAAGAGACATCGAACTGAATGATGAGCAACTAGCTGATGTTCTGCATGTCGTTAAATCTATCGGCCAGAAAGGCCGAACGGTAGATCTCACCGAATTAGAACATATCGTTGAATGGTGTAAAAAACACCCCGGCCATAAATAATTCACAAATTATTTAACCTGAATCATTCACCACGGAAACACCCCCGTGAAACGGAGCAGGCCGGAGTGACACAGGGTATTGAATATTAAGAGGTTAGGTCATAATATTAGGTTTAAATAGAATAAGATATTTTAATAAAAGTTTGTTTACATCCCACACTTGAGGGATGCAGTATGAATAGATCAGATTAATCACCTATTATATTAATTTGGGGAAGAACGAATGAAAATTGGATTTTTGCATTCACTTATCAGAAAAGACGAGAAATTACTTCTCGAAGAAATAAATAATCGTCAAGATGTTGAACTTGTCATGATTGATGACCGGGAATTAATATTCAATATGGGAGAAAATCCCGTTGATGTGGATGTTATCATTGAACGTTCAATCAACCATTCCCGTGCCTTGCATGCACTAACCTTATTTGAAGCCGCCGAAATTAAATGTGTTAACAAGGCAGATGTGGCTCTGGTCTGTGGTGACAAACTTCTGACATCACGTGCCTTGTCTATGGATAACGTTCCACAACCACCGGTAAGTGTCACATTTACTGAGGCATCGGCTATAAAAGCCATTGAGAAAATGGGATATCCTGTGGTAATCAAACCGGCTGTGGGATCATGGGGCAGGCTTCTGGCAAAAGTCAATGACCGGGATGCTGCTGAAGCATTACTGGAACATAAAAAAATTCTGGGGAGTTATCATCATTCAATTTTTTATATTCAAAAGTATATTGAGAAGAAGGGACGTGATATTCGTTCCTTTGTTGTCGGAGATACCTGCATTGCGGCAATTTACAGAGAATCCGAACACTGGATAACCAATACGGCCCGGGGAGGGGTTGCAACAAATTGCCCCATTACCGAAGAATTGAGAGAGTTATCCCTTAAAGCAGCTTCTGCAGTTGGCGGCGGTGTCGTTGCCATTGACCTTTTGGAATCCGATAATGGATTGCTAGTCAATGAAGTTAATTATACAATGGAATTTAAAAACAGTATCGATGTGACAGGTGTTAATATTCCTGCTCATATTGTTGACTACGTTATCGCTGTGGCTAACGGAGATGTATAATGAGTACAATTAATATATCAATTGCGGGTGGATCAGGATATACAGGCGGGGAATTAATAAGAATCCTCCTCTTCCACCCCAATGTAGCGATTCAACAAGTAACCTCAGAACGGTTCTATGGCAAATTTGTTTCAAAAGTCCATCCTAACTTAAGAAAAAGAACCGATTTAAAATTCTGCGGTATTGATGAACTGACACCTTGCGATGTGTTATTCCTTTGTTTACCCCACGGCCAGTCCATGCAAAAAATTGATCTTTATAAGGGATTAGCAGACAAGATCATCGATCTGAGTGCGGATTTCCGTCTTAATTCTCCGGATAATTATAAAAAGTGGTATCATCAGGACCATGCAAATCCGGGATTACTCAACGAATTCATCTATGGGATTCCGGAATTGCATAGGGGAGAAATGAAATCGGCCAAAATGATATCAAGCGCAGGCTGTAATGCGACTGCTTCTATTTTAGCCTTATATCCGCTTTTTAAAAATAAACTCATTGTACCCGAACGTACCGTATGTGAGGTAAAAGTCGGGTCCAGCGAGGGTGGTAACCGATCAACAGAGGCCTCTCACCACCCCGTCCGGAGCGGGTGTCTCCGATCATTCTCTCCAACCGGTCATCGTCATATGGCTGAAGTAGAACAGGAATTGGATTTTGGAGAGGGGGCTACTATTCATTTTTCCGCCACCTCCGTAGAAATGGTCAGAGGTATACTTGCCACGAGCCATGTTTTTTTAAAAGACAAATTGGATGATAAAGATATATGGAAAGTTTACCGGCAGACTTATGGTCAGGAACCATTTATAAGAATTGTGAAGGAGCGGGACGGCCTTTACCGATACCCTGAACCGAAGATCCTGGCAGGTACAAACTACTGTGATATAGGCTTTCAAAAGGATCCGGAATCTGACCGACTGGTCGTTATTTCTGCCATCGATAATTTAATGAAAGGAGCAGCCGGCCAGGCTGTTCAGGCCCTAAATCTGATGATGGGTTTTGATGAAACCACAGCGTTAGAGTTTCCAGGTCTACATCCTGTTTAATGATTTGTAGATTGTGTAAATTATTTTCTAAACGCAAAGGCGCAAAGTTCGCAAAGTTTTTATTTAATATTGTATTTTCGCTACGAAAAAAGTTACCATTTCTTGTCATCCCGTAGGGATCTTCCTCCTTGCCGACACCATTCTTTTATATAGGAAGATTCTTTCATGACTTATCAGATTTAGTAGAGTATGTTTATTATTTTGTATTAGTTATTTTTATTAATATTTCTTTGTGAACTTTGTGCCTTCTTAGTGTTCTTTGTGGTTGTCTTTTTTTTAAAGTATCTGCGGTTTGCGCCTTTGAGTGAGGAAAATTATTAATGTGCAGACTATTATATGTGCGCTCGGATAGTGGGTTTAGTATCAGCGAGCATCTTCAGAAATTTTGTCAGATATGTGAATCCAGTTCTGAATACCAGGGACATGGCTGGGGATGTTCCTACCTTCTTGAAGGAAGATGGCAGCATTATAAGAATATCAGGCCTATCTGGGAGGACGATTTAATCCAATTCGGCGACACACAACTATTGATTGCCCACGCAAGGAGCGCTTTTCAGGATAAAGATATAATAATTGATAATAATATGCCCTTCGTTAAGGATGATTTCGTCTTTATTTTTAACGGTGAATTACAGGGAGTTCAAATAAGAGAGCAGGGCCGTATTGGTGCAGAGAAAATTTTTAATTTTATCTTGCGATTTTATAAAGGTAGCATTAAAAAAGCGATGGAAAAGGGATTAAAAATAGTTGAAGCCAGAAGTCGCTATATCAGAGCCATGAACATTATTATGGCAGATAAATCAAATGCCTGTCTGTCATCGCTTTATAATGAAAATAAAGAATATTTCACCCTGTATTCGAAAAAACTTCGGGATGGCATCATTGTATGCTCTGCCCCATACCCGGGTGAAAAGGACTGGCAGCCATTTAAGAACAGATCTATCGAGGAAGTTTAAATGATTATCGTAAAAATTGGTGGTGGTGAAGCAATCAATCTAAAAGGTATCATTACCGATTTGGGTGAGATTAATGAAAATTTTGTCATCGTCCATGGTGCCAACGCCCTGCGCGATGCCTTAGCAGAAAAACTAAATTATTCCAAAAAAATCTTAACCTCCGTATCTGGCTATAGCAGTGTCTATTCTGATGAAACTGCGCTGGATATCATGATGATGGCTTATGCCGGGTTGAGAAACAAACGAATTGTAGAACTCTGCCAACAAAACGGGATAAATGCGGTTGGATTGTCCGGCCTGGATGGTAAAATAATACAAGGTAAACGTAATAACGGGATAAGAATTAAGGAAAACGGTAAACTACGAATCGTACGCGATTTTTCGGGGAAGCCAAAGGAAATCAATAAACAATTATTAGATTTATTAATCAGCAATGGTTATACGCCTGTTCTCTCAGTTCCTATTATAGATGAGAATAATTTTGCCATAAACTCCGAGAATGATGATATCATCAATGTTTTGCAAAAGAGTGTTCATGCAGATAAGATCATTCAGTTAATCGAAGCGCCCGGTTTTTTGGATGACCCTTCAGATCCTGAGAGCGTGGTTGCTAAGATCAGCCCTCAGGAGCTGGAGCGGAGGGAGAGTCAGGTTGAAGGCAGAATGAAGCGAAAATTACTTGCCCTGCGCAAGCTATTTGAAGACGGTGCAAACACACTTATAATGGCCGATGGACGGGTTAACCATCCGGTCCGCGATGCGCTGGCCGGGAAAGGAACCATAATTCAATGACAGATTTTGAGAAAATTGAAGATCAATACGGTCTGAATTTGTTTCAAAAACGAGGCATCACATTAGTTAAAGGAAAAAACGCCATCGTTTGGGATAAAAATGGCAAAGAATATATCGATTGTACAGCCGGGCATGGTGTTGCCGGTATCGGACATGCCAACGACGATCTGGTTGCTGCCCTCTCCTCACAGGCAGCAAAGTTAATTACCTGCACCGGATCCTTCTACAACGAAGAACGGGCCAAATTGATGAAAAAACTGGTGGAAATAAGTCCAAAGGGCCTGGAAAAGGTATTTTTATGCAATTCAGGAACGGAAAGTGTTGAAGCCGCTATAAAATTTGCCCGTTTGAGTACAGGCAAAACAGATTTTATCTGCGCCATGCGCGGTTTTCACGGCCGAACTCTTGGAGCGCTGAGCGCTACTCATAATCCTAAATATCGTAATGATTTTCAGCCACTCATCCCCGGATTTCATTTTGTTCCCTTCAATAATATTGAGAAGATCAAAGAAAATATAACTGATGCTACGGCTGCGATTATGCTGGAAGTTGTACAGGGAGAAGGTGGCGTCCATCCAGCCAATCCGGAATATCTCGAAAAGGTTCAGGCCCTTTGCAAGGAAAAAGAAATATTGTTTATCCTTGATGAAGTGCAGACAGGATTCGGAAGAACGGGGAGATTGTTTGCCTGTGAGCATTATAATCTCAAACCGGATTTATTATGTTTATCAAAAGCGATCGGTGGTGGATTTCCTGTAGGTGCGGTACTCTGTTCCTCTTCCATTAACATCGCCCTGGGAAAGCACGGCACAACCTTTGGAGGAAATCCCCTGGCCTGTGCCGCTGCCCTTGCGTCTATAAACTTTTTACTCAAGAATGATCTACCCGAACAATCGGCAAAGAAGGGTCAATATTTTGCCGAAAAATTTCCAGCAGATAAACTCGAAAAAGTGAGGGAATTAAGACAGATAGGATTAATGATCGGAATCGAATTAAAAGAAAAATCCCAACCCTATATTACTAAATTACAGGAAATGGGTATACTGGTTCTACCAGCAGGTGTAACCGTGATTCGCCTTCTGCCTCCACTAACAATAGAATATGAACAATTAGATACAGTCATCAATTCTCTTACAAAGGTTCTTAGTAATCAAAGCGAAGATTAAATTCCCAATTCCTAATTCCTAATTCCTAATTCCAAGATAATATTTGCCATATCATAGATATATACGTATATTACTGATAACTATACGTATATTCGGATTGTTAAATTGAAGACAAAATTAAATCTAACCATTGACAAAGATTTAGTTCCTAAATCAAAAGCCTTTGCCCGTTTAATGGGCAAATCGGTTTCACAATTTGTTGAAGACCTGTTGCGCGAGGCGATAAGTAAAAAGGATGAATCATTTGTAAATCGCTGGCGCGGAAAATTTAAGATCTCAGAAAAAACGGAACCCAGATATCAATCTCTTAAACGCCGGTATCAGTTGTGAAAGTGTTGTTAGATACGGATGTGATTATTGATGTCGCAATAGACCGCCAACCACACGCAGAGTATTCCGCTATCATTATAGACCTGGCAGAATCATTCAAAATTGATGCTTACATCGCATGGCATTCAATTGCGAATTTTTATTATCTGGTCTCTGCTGCATCTGGTGACAAAAAAATACGGCTCTTTATTAAAGAGTTATTACAGATCACTGCTGTTGCAGAAACAACCACATCCGACGCAATATATGCCCTTGATGCTCATTTAAAGGATTTTGAAGATGCCATGCAATTAGCAGCTGCTAAAAAGTGCTCTGCTGAATATATCATCACACGTAATATCAAACATTATAGAAACAGTATCATACCTGCCATTACACCGCAGCAATTTATTCAGAAGAACCATCAATGATTACTCTTGGACCAAGATGATCCAGTAACCCCTTTGCATCTCTGTCAGCCCAGCTTGGATAATCGAGATTATCAAGAGTAATATATTGATAATCCGAAAATTGCATGCGTAGGAGCGTCGTTTTTCCACTTCTACGTGGCCCAATAATAAGCCCACTCTTTTTAGTATTTATTTTAATCCATCGATCAAACATGTTTTAAATATAACATGGATATATTGAAAGTCATGTTTTAATTTATCCATGTTATTTAAATTTAATTTTCGAGTTTAGATGTTATTTAGGATTTTGAATTCCCAATTTTCCCGATTAAAGATGTTGTCCTCCGGCCAGCTGATCGGGACTAAATCTTCCACGATTTGGCCAAGATTTAGCAAATTCCGAGTTCCCAATTCCAAATTCCAAATTCCGAAATCACCATTCCCACCCAAAACCGGTATGCAAAACATAGTCGGTTTCGCTTGCTCCCTCGGCAGGTCTGTTATCATAGTTTATTGTTAAACCTATTTTTATATAAAAACCGTAGGGTAGATCATACTTGGTATCCAAGGTAATATCTGCTCTAAATCTTTCTTTTTCCGTAATTCCCTGGTAGGCCATTATTCTGGTCAGTAAGTCAAGATCGCCAATATCATATAAGTTCAACTCGGAACCCAGATATCCTTCCCAGCTATCCCGGTCTGCAGTTTCACTGGTATATTTCTCAACATTCCGGTTTACCCCTAAGTTTGCCCCCCAATAGGCAGAATTGGTTTGTATGATAAACCTACCCAAACCCAGTTGCAGGTTTATTCGCATATCCAGCTTTTGCTCTGTATTGGACGCTAAAGAAATTGTAGTTATAACATACCAAACACGAGGCAATACATAAATGTAATTAATTTTTCCGTCAAATCGCTTTATTGACTCAACACTATCCTGTGTCGAGCCAAATGCATTTAATGTTGCAGTTGTTGCCCATTTTTCAGCCCTATAACCTATTGTACTGCGGGAAGTTAACTGTCGCAAATTATTTGCCTTGGTTAAACTAAAACCGATGTCGATGGAAACATTTAATCTGTCCAGAAAATCCTTCTTTAAGGGAGAAAGGTATACAATTTCATTAAGATCACATTCCACAATTTTTTTATCGACAGTCAAAATATTGACTCTTGATTCGGAGATTGATTTTAAGGTTCCGTAATATTTTGCACCTTTGGTTAAAGTAATAAAAAATGAAGTTTTCGTGTGAATTTTATGGATCTTATCCCACTCAATCTTAAAATCACTATCACTATAATCGGTACTCACCACCACCACACCCTGATCCATCGATTTTATTTCGCCAACCATCATGTTTCCATTTATGAAAACAAGTGAATCGTTTTGAGCAAAAGAAGTCATTGGGTAAATAATGATTAACAAAAAAAGAAATTTCGTTTTCATTCGATCAACTCATTTGATTTTTTCAATATCCGGCAAAACGAAAATAAATATCAGAAACACTTTCATCGGTATTAAAGAATAATCTTTCCTGTTGCCAGGTGATCTCGATACTCGATATGTGATTCTGTATGAGAGTAAACAAAGAGTTACTAATTACAAGTTCCCAGTTCCAAATTATTCTCAGAGGCCTCTGTGGTTTCATCTTTTATCCTATTTTTCATAGAACTTTTGACTCTATCATGATAAATTTAATTAATGGCGATTTTATCCTCTCCGGTTTTAATCGAAGTAATTCCCTGACGGGGAACTTCAACCAATGAAAATGCCACCTTATCTTCAATGGGCATGGCGGACATCGTTTCCATTGCCAGTACTTCTGCCACACCTTCTGTCAGATTCACTTTTCCTATTGAGATGCGGTTGTAGAACTGCGTGTTACGGGCAAAAAGAACAAGGTTGGCTGAAAAATCGATCTCCGATATGTCTTCATCCGGGTTAAAAACCTTCCAGATGTTTTCAAATGTTTTTGCGTCACTGATATAACCAACTGCTTGTTCGCGCTGTTTTTCCGGCAATAAATTAAGTTGGGCCACCGGAAAGTCGCCCTGCCACGATTGCAGGATTTTAACCTCTTTATCGCTGGCAATATCATTCAAAAGTTCTTCCTGTTTTTCATCCGCACAGCTGACCAACATTGTAATAATTATAAACAAAATTCCGGTTGTTAATATGAATCTTTTCATTTTTATGTCCTCATGATTTATATGGTTCTCAGCTTGAACTAAAGAGTAATCCTGACATCAGAATTACTACCAGAGTAATTGATAGCTCAACAAAAAGGACATAAAATCGCCACCGGACTCGGTAACCATGCCCATACTGAAGCCAGCCTTTAATGCATGGCGACCGGCGAACAGGGTATACAATAGTCCCACCGATCCGCGAGTTCCGTTGCAGGTCAGCGCTTAGTTTGCCGCCGACGGTGCTGCGCCCACCGGCAAAAAAGTTCAGATCCAGGGCAGCCCAGAAACCAGGTTTAAACCGCCTAACAAGGTGAAGTTCGCCAGCGAAGACCGGATATTGCTCCATGGTTACACCCAGAAATTCATCATTGTCAGTAAAAAACCATGCCCCCGCTTCGATCTCCAACAACCATTTGTTTTCAAGTGGAATCATATATCCCAACTCTGTTTTAACCGCCCAGCGGTTGGCACCGACATTGATCAGCTTATCTGTTTCGTAGACACCAGTAGGAACCAGTACCTTAAGGCTGGCGCCGAGTATCGGATGTGGATTTCTGCGCAGTTCCTGGAACTCCTCAGGATTCATTGAAGGCGCGCCGAACAGGTTGGCTGAAAGCGTAATCCCGATATCTGCAATTCCGGAGATATCGCGGCTCTTTGGCCCACCGAATAAGGCACCTTTTGAGTTCCCTATGATATAGGGTATCTCGATTAGAAAATTTGCGGTACGACCGAATACATTTAGAGTTTGCAAATAGGCGGCAAGACCTACATGGATGCGCGAATCCATCCCGGTAATAGGTAATGAAGGATCCGTGAGGACATCGCCAAAGGAGTAAGAGTAACCGAGAACCGCCACCTTAGTTCCTTTGGGGGCCGGCCAATAGGCACGCGGCGACAACTCCTGAGCATCCGCCGTTTTGATGGCACTGGCCATCAACATTGACAAAATCAGGTATCTCATATATTTCCTACTTAAAATACGAACCGTACATTAAATCCGAAACCACCCCAGCCAAAGTCAGTATTATCTATAATCCTTAAAAACGGCCGCCAGTCTCCGCCAATAGCCAGGGGAATACCCTGAAAATGGTATTCCAATCCGACTTCAGCAACCAGACCTAGTGTTATGTTAACATTATAATGACGGATACAATCGTTTCAGTTTTATGCGTGCTTTTTCGTTTGTAAACTGCCAGTTGATTGTTGATTCCTTACTGTTTCTCTGTCTCTGCCAAGCATTT
>SDBT01005230.1_pt1 | contig 21877 bp, 20 predicted proteins | sample 2277101 | NCBI WGS metagenome assembly SDBT01 (sample SAMN10404973, study PRJNA504765) | marine sediment metagenome | isolation source: marine sediment core GS10_PC15, 103 cmbsf | place: Arctic Ocean: Southern Knipovich Ridge | collected 2010 | reverse complement strand
AGGAACTCATTTCGTTTCTCGATATTCTTGTTGAGAACCCGAACCCTATCGTTCTCCCGCTCTTGCATAAATCGGGATCGGTTTAGGGTGGCTTGGAATATCTGTAGAGTGCTTTGGAACCGAGCCCGGTCTTCAACCTGCTTGGCTCTATCCTGACGATCCTTCCTTGCACTTAGCTCTGGATCGATAGCCGTTACAAACGACCGGACCTTGTCGGCGACCCTCTGCCCTTTGGTTCTCTCATCGGCGGCTGGTCCTGCAAACGCACCGCCGAACAAGTTGTCTAGGTTCGGTATGCCTACAGTTTCAGGAGTCTGCAGCAAGGTATCCTGTGGGATATCTATAGACTCCCTGGGCACACCTAGTGCTCTGAGGATATCTAGTACCTGCTGCGATTCCTTTTTAGCTTCGGCTACTTCTGCCTTAGTTGCCATTAGGGCCTCGCTCCAAATCCTTGATTCCTAACGAATGAATCGGTGAGCGGGTCGTAGGTCAGTGGGGCTCCGATACCTCCCGCCGGTGCTCCTAGACCTAGCTGGTCCAGTCCACCGAACCCAAACTGCTCCAAGATACCCTGAAGCCCACTCAGTGAATCACCACCCGCGTCGTCCCCGATATCTACCGGGAAGTTGGTGAAGTTTGGATTGACACTCTGTGGTCCAGCACCACCCTGGCCAGGTATACCTGGTATACCACCACCACCTGGAACGCCCACACCATCAGTTGGACCAGCTCCAAAACCACCACCTCCACCTCCGCCACCACCGTTCCGCATCTGACCTATAAGCCAGTCGATGATGGCCCGACCCGTTTGCCCGTTATTACTCTGCTGCTGGTTGGCAGCCTGCGCCTGTAATAGGTTGTGCCGGTTCTCAGCAATGTTCTGACCAATAGCCAGCCCTTGCTGCCCCTTGATGATAGGATCAGCAACCTGCAGAACCTGAAATGGGAAGGCCTCCTCGCGACGAGACTCGGATATGGCAAGGTCTCTTGTCAACCCACCCCTAACGGCACCGAAGTCCCTATTCACCTGGCTGGTGAGGAAAGCCTGGGACGCAGGGTCGATACTACCACGTGCAAAATCTCGCGTTAGATTTGCTATGGCCCCTTCCCTGCTACCGGCAACCGACCCTAGTACTCTTCCGGTCTCCTGCTCAAACGTGCTCCTTAAGAACTTGCCGCCGCCTTCTCCTGCCGCCGTCAGTAGATCGCTTAGCAGGGCAAGCATCTGGTCAAGGTTAGCCCTTGTCCCACCCAGATTTAACAGCTCATCCAGTGGGTTGAACTTAGGGATACTATTAGTTTGAAATCCTAATAGTGTGCCTGCGTAATCTGCGACGCCCATTGGAGTCTCCTCTTACTTGGTAAATTCAAGTACGCTAAGCCGACAGTCGTTTAATGTACCGTCGTAGTTGCCGTCAGAGCTGAAGAAGTATTTATCAAATATTTCTATATCATACGGGAAGCCAGCCGGAGCAGCTACTAAGCACGTTAAATCCATCGGATAGAAGCTGAGAACTGTAGCGTCCCCGCCCGGAGCCAATAGTTGAAGCGCGTTCTGACAGTCAACCGTATTGCCATCGATACGGACTTCAACGAATACGGTAGAGCTTAGAACATCGGCCGTTTCAAATATGTTGTACTGACCCATATAATGGATCAGAAGTGTTGATGATGTAGACACCGGAGAGTAGGCGGTTATAGCTGCCCGTAATACAAAAGCACCCGGATCATTATCGACCGACGTATCGCACGGCAACGACAATTTGGTAAGCGCGTGAGTTGCATTGTCAGCCATATCGATCTGGGCAACGGTACCGTCAAGAATTTCATTTGTCGTTACGGCATCGTCGGCTATATCGGAGGCTACAATATCATCAACGAAGTTCATGTTGGCATAGTTGAGATCGGGGCCGGCAGGATCCCAGTTGTCGTTGTCTATGCCACCATTGACAACGTTGGCGATAGCCGAGAAGTTGGCATTTACCGTGGTCGGGTCAGCCACCTGGCCAACGCTGAATGTGTTGGGAATTGTAAGCGTGTCGGAGCCCGCAGGAGGCACGAGCATACCAACCAGGGCCAACCCGCCGAACGCCAAGCCGCCCACCGTCCCAAGGACTGTCAACGCCTTCAACAGTTGAGTCACCATATCAACACCTCGATGTTGGCCGACGCGGCCGAGAATTTAAGGTACGCTGCCGTCTCTGTCCACTCCCTCTCTGACTTGTAAAGCTGTCCTGCCTTATTAGATGATACCAGTAAAAATTTAGTAGGAATATAGCCACGACTATGCTCAATTGGGAACTCAATGTCTACAGTACCAGGCGTTAGGGTCGGGAATGTTACATCGATACTTAGCTTAGAGTTGACTACCTCTAAGATCTCATCGAAGTAGAGGTCAACACTGTTGGCCTCCTCGTCACTTTTGAAGTCACGAAGCGTAAACGCCTTCGGAGTTAGCTCCATTAGGATGACCCTCTCATAACCTGTGCCGTTAGAGCGTACCCATAGACACGGAACGTTTCGGAAATATTTTTATTTGCGAACTTTACCTGGAGTGCGCTAGCCATTCGGTCGGCTATAGGTACGGGAATCTCAACTCGCAGAACTGTCTGGGATCCCCAGACGTCAACTCCCCAGACGAACGTACCCCACAGAGCTCCAGATGCGAGACTAATTAGAGACTCGTTTCCTTCCACCAGACCATAGTCCTTAATAAACTTGACCGAGAGATCATAGCTTCCCGATGCGGCGACCCATACTATAAGAGTTCTAAACTTCTTCAGCCTCTCCGGTCGGCCGAAGTCTTCATGAGGTCCCTTCACAAATGCGTCAATTGCTATGTCGTCATCATTGGTGGCTGTTGTATCATGTGAGAACACGAACCCTTCGATGGTACCTACCACATCGTTCGGCAGGCTACCCGATACGTACTCCCCGACTGCTGTATATGAGGTCGTGTGCTTCGTCCAGGCATTCTCCTTAACATCAAATAAAAGTTCTGCGGTAATTTGGCTCTGCCCGGCAGGTACGACTGCCACCCTTATTATATCATCGAATCTATCATAGCCAACTATACTGTTCTGTACATTAGTACCCGACAGATCCCTGATATCCTTCCGGATAGGCGTACCTAAGTTAATATCTCTCGCCCCGTCAAATAGCCATACTGAATTAGAGTGTAGGTAGGCAATTCCAGTTGGGGTACGGCGCACTGATTCAGTGTTAAACGTACCACGATTGTTGATGTACCTATGCCCAACGATGCCTCTACCTAGGTCGAGTATACGATACTTCGAGTTCCGTTTGAATGCTATGACACGACCATCCCTTGTAAGTTCGAGAGCCTCTACCTTTTCACCATCATCTGGGCCTATCTCTGTAAAGGAGAGTGGCGGAACACTCTCGGCATTGCGAGCCTTGCTGCGCCATACCCTGGATGGAAACAGCGGGTCACCGGCATAGTATACGTAAAGTCCATCATGCACAACCATCTTAAACTTTGCTGGCGCAGTGTTATCAAACTCTAATATCTCGGCAATGATACCAGAGTCAGGTGTAAGGTCATCAACTGTAATCAACGATCCTGAGTAGGCATGCGTGCCAAGGATTCTAAAGTACTGACTGTTGACCGGCTGGCCTTCAAGAGTTCTGTAGACTATGACCTCATCCACCTGCGCATCTACGGCCCCGTCGGCAGGTATGGTGATTCGGATACCGTCGTTCGGGTCGACCAGTGCTCCCATAGCTGCCGACGCCGGACTAGGGTTCCCCTCATGCCCGGTCGTTGAGTTAAAATAGGTGAACCGATAGAAGTGACTATCGCCGTCAGCCATTGTACCGTTGATATTCGAGTCAAACGTAGCGGCAGCCGGAGGTTCACCGAACCCTAGATTTGATTGTACTGTTTTGAACTTTGAGTTGACGTCCGTACCGTTACCGAATATCAGGTGGTCGTTGAATATGGCCCATCCGAGCCGAAGGTTGTTAGTTAGACCAGTAATTACCGACGTCCAACTGGTGTCGCCCGACGAACTCTGCCATAACTGCGTGCCGGCAAATGCCAGCTTCTTTTGAGTACCGTCCTTCTGGAGGTAGTCTATGATATTCTTGATTGTAAACTCTGGGTTTACAAGGAAGTCGTCAAGGTATAGAATTATCGATGACGGGATTGGGACCGCCCCAGTATGCCTACGAACAGTTATATATAGTTTGGTTATACTAGCCCAGTTAGGAGCCCCGGTCGATGCGAAGTCATCTCGCTGTACACTAATTAAGTTCCAACCTGTGACGAAATCTGCTTCAGCTAGAGCTACTAGCTTTTCAAAGTGGTTACCGGCGGAGGTCTCAAGCTTGAGGTCGACATCACTCCAGTGTACTGCGCCAGGGGACAGTGGATCAAGTACGTCGATCGTGTTCAGCCATATATTAATTTTGTCTGAGGCAGTTGTTCCTAGATTTTTCGCGCCGAATGTTAGTATAGTAGTCTGAGCTTGAGGATCGGAATCAGTATTCTCTATCTTGAGACTACCGGCACCCTCTCTAAATATGATGGCGTCAGCGGTTCCTATGGTCCAACCCGCCTCCTCCATATCTGCTATCTTTGTAAATCCTACAGGGTGTACGTTGAATTGCCTAAGCCCGCCCCTCTTGATTGCCGAGCCAGCCCGCAAGTTAACGTTCTGGCAGTCAAACATAGAGTTAGCTAGGGGGCTATCGGGATCAAACGCAGCCCTCTCCGGCTGGTACCCAGCACGGAAGTCTCTTTTAATAGACCGAAGACGACGAGGCATTATTCTGTATCCTCACAACCACCTTTCCACCAGCGAACCTTGTCACCATTCTTCTTACGTAGGCGACACACCTGCTCCTCTACCTCGCCCAACCTAGTACGAAGTTGGGTCTCAGCTGCCACCTCCTCCATCTTTACTCGGACGTGAGCAGTGATCTTGGTCTCACAGAAGTTGTACAGTGGAAGCAGAGAGGCGAATCCTAATAGGAGTCCGCCGATACCACCGAACACTGCGAACTTGTTCTTCACGATATCACCCCTAGCTGCCGGAGTAGTAAAGCAGTTGCGACTACTATGGCAGAACCAATCAGTCCCCAAATACCTGCCCGTACCTTTAGACCAGTGATCTCCGTGGAGTGCTTATTGACTATCGAGTAGATAGCCCGTGTGTCCTGCTTCAAGTCTCTGAGTTCGTTCACCACGTGCATCCTGTACTCGTCCCAGCTGCCATTAGGATTGGGGGCCATTGCCGCTCCTTAGCGAGGTGTATCGGTCTTGAAGTCTAAGCCGCAACTTCTCCAATCCCACTGCATCCTGAAGACCTTCGGGTCCATTACCCTAAGGACGGCTGGGTGGAAGTGTGCGAACGATCTAATGCCAAACCACAGGGGGCCACGGGGACCTCCCCATGGGTTGCCTGTCAGGTACGATGAGTCGCATTTGATACCATACTCATAGTTGGCTGGGTTAACCAATACGTCCTGAGCATCGTTGTCTTCACTATTCGGACCACTGATATCGGTGGAGCCGTTGTCTGTGAACGGGATGGCCGTGAAGGCATTGATAGCCCGGTTGTAGTCGAGGGTCCAGCTACCCGACGATCCCATCCGTATAGCTTTCTCGCCCGAGTTCATGATGATGTTGTAATGCATGTTAACAGTATTAGTACTTGTATTATATGCCGACCGAATGCCACGAGTAGGGGTAGAAGGCTGTAATGTAGGACTACTACCATCGTGCTCGTCGAAGTCAAAGACGTTGTTATAGATATCAACGTCATAGGTAGGGGACCCCGAACCATCAGCGAAATAGATACCGAAGGCCAGTTGAGTAGGGTCAGGAAATAACCCTACAGTCACATTACTAATGATCTTACGAGTACGATCGGTAAGAGCATCGTCGGTACCAGAGATAATACCATCGTCTATATTGATACCTTGATTGTTACATGATCCAGCACTGGTACGTAACATGACATTACCTATAGCTTCGGTAGGTAGGAACATCACATGCCGACGAGCCGCGGAACACCCTACCCCATCATCCTCGAGATTAATATTCTCGAAGTAGTTGAAGAGTACACTACCACCTTGGGTACCCGATGCGACCACATTTGCTATGTAGCTATTGGTAAGGATATTATGCCCTGTAGGCTCATCATACGGGGCCTGGACCGCCGCTGCTAGGTGTATCGCTGCGTTGTTGTTACTAGCACCAGCCGAGTTGTTATCAAAGTTGACAAGGAATATATTGAATATCTTGATGTCATTTATCGTACCATCGAGTTGCTGCGAGGCGCGTGGGAATATCTTAATGGCATTAAGTATAGTGGTTTCGAGATTGCCTATGTTCCATATGGCTATGCCGTCCGCTCGCATATCCGTGCCATACTGTATAACAAAAGCTGCACTGAACCCTGTATCAGCCAGAGGATACGCGGTGCTACGAGGGGAGTCATGGAGTAAGAAGTCTCGAAATCGGACACCTTCCCACGCTATACCTCGAGTGGTATTTAACTGGTGGGCACCCGATACAAATGGACTGTTGTAGGTACGGGCTATATGCATACCCTCGAAGATCATATTCTTGACAAGATAAGTGTCAGTGCCATTGTCGGTGGTGATCGAAATACCTCCACCTAATCTCTTATGAGCCGGTGGACTTCCTCCATTACAGGTCTCTAATTCGACGGAAGCATCATGTAGGTAAAAGTGCCGATAGGTAATGGGGTAGTTGGGACGGGCATCTACCGTGTCATCGGTACGGTTAAACTCATAGGCTATCCGTGCCCCCCAGTCATAGACATTGACGAATGCTACATCCCCCTCGGGAGCCGTAGAGGTGGCGATACCTATATGGAATGCTGAGCCGCCATTATCGTCTGCGCAGTCACTAGCTTCGTTGCCCAGCCCGTGGGCCTCCATGTACCGCACATTGAGAGCCACCCCCTCCCATAATATCCGTATAGCGGGAGCGGAGGTTGGGTCGGCAGGACCAGCTATCTTGATAGGGAGAAATACAGCCAGTGTATCACCGACCCCAGGCCTCGTACCGTCCGACTCGGCGACACCATCAGCATCGGTATCCACCGGGGTAGCATGGAGCTCCGGGCCTCCAGCACCACCTGCCAATGCCATACTATTCCAAGCCGCACCCGTGTCATCTCGAGTGATCTCAAAGGTCTTTCCTGCCGCTCCGCCAAATGTTGTACAGTCGTTGACATTGCCCACTCCTGTAACGGTGTACCAGAACTCATCGCTGAGACCACTGGTAAACACCACGGTGTCACCCGTCGCTATAGTAGAGGTAGGGGTATCAGTCACCTCAATACAGTCATCGAAGCTGGCGGTACCTGTGGTGGTACCCTCGCTGAACTCTGCTACCTGACTAACCACCCTCTCTACTCCCCGCCATGTGATGTTGGCGTCGGTTACTGGCAGACTACTTGACGCGCCCCCTGCAAACCATATACCTACCTTCGCGCCTGTATAGGTCATGGTATAGGCCCCGCTGCAGTTAATGGTACTACCCTCATCCTGACGTAGGAAAGTATCTGTTGCGCCCGAGACGAAGTCGTTGTCGAATGTAAGTGTAGAGCCCGCTGATGCTGTGCAGTTGAACGTCCCCCCGTCACGGATTACAAGGAAGTCAAAGGTCTGAGTAGCTGACCAACTGACCACCCCGCCATTAAGGACTTCTATGTCGTCGTTGGCATCCGGAGCCACAGCACACGACCAATTGGTCGAAGTCGCTGTATCGCACGTCGATGAGCATTCGCAGTTTAGAGCCAATGCCAACGACGGCCACAAGATAAAGAAGATTAGTACAAGTAACTTCTTCACCGATAGAATCCTATGATCTCTAACGATTGAGTACCAGAGTCCGCGATGGCCGAGATACTAATGTCATTGAACGGTAGGAGAATCTCCGTACCGGGCTTCAATGGGAGGCTAGAAGCTGTGGCCGCACCATTGGTAGTTACACGTATCGGGTCAGTGTTCGTAGAGGGTGCCCGAAGTAACACCTGTCTAGGTCCATCTCTAAGTGTGACGCTAGCCTGTGGGGTTATCTCCGACGCTGTGGTCGTAATGGTGGTAGATAGAGTGTAGGTGAACTCGTGCATACCTGTTTCCCTACCCATATACTGACCTGATACTATGACGCCTACTAGGAGTATCCAGGGGATCCACGCTTTCTTCATGCTACTCTCCTTATTATTGAACGTCAACCACACGGCTGCGCGTCGGGCCACCACCGGCAGGTGGCTTGAGTGCGATCGTCATGAACCCTTTTACCGATGCGGTCCCGAGCGTGACAGTTGTCGCGCCATACGTTCCGTTCGTCGCCAGCGTACCGGAGCCGCTCATGACGCAGCCACCGTTGCCTCGGTTCCGGCAATTGTCCGTGTGCTCGGTGACGCTCCCAAGATCGCCGTTAGTCAGAGATGTGAAGTTCGAGGTTGAATTGGAGTCTGGTAACCCAGACGCCATCGCCATCACGACCAGGCAATCGTCGACTGTGGTCGTGTCGCCCGTGATCGATCCGCTGGTGTCGGCTGTGCCCTCGGTGCCGCCGCTGGTGACGTCCCACGGATCGCCCGTGGTGATCACGCCGCGAATCACGATGACGCGTCCGACGATGTGATCGCTCGCCGTGCCGGTAGTCCCCGCCGTGGGAACGTCCTGCGACGCTCGCGCCCAAAACACGGTAAGGCGCGTCGAGCCGGTCCCGGATTGAGTCTGCGGCGAGTCGGCTACCTCGGCCCATGTTTCGCTCCCGCTCGTGCAACAGGTAACCGCCTCGTTGTCGGTCTCCAGGAACATCAACAGGATGTCGTTCGTTAGTGCGGTGACGGGAATCGCCGGAGCGATGCCAGCACCCGTACTGTGAGCGACGGTGCCAGCTGCATGAAACACCGGCAGCACGGCCCACGCGGGAGCGTAGAACAGCAGCAGAACGAACGCGATCAGAAGGCGTTTCATTAGTCGTTCACCGTGTACTCAACATGAACTCTAACCATAGTTGGTGTCGCTCCTCCGGTAGCGTCGATATCCCACGACACAGGATCGTAAGCGTCGATGGTGGCGTTCGAGATGGTGTTGACGGTACAACCGCTGGCGCACGACGACTGAGAGCCGTCATCGCAGACCAGACCCGCCGAGAGGATGTCGGTGCCGCCCGTGTTCGGTGTCCCCTCGGCGCGTTCATCCGGCATGATCGTAACGGTCGCTGTGGCCGGAAGCGTCGAACACCAGACCTTGGTGATCGTGATCGGTAACGGGGGTGCCCATTGGACCTTGCCACTGTCGCCCGTTACCGGATCGAATATCCCGAACGACTTCGAGCGCGTGAAAATCTCTACGTCGAGATCAAGTACGTTCGTATTCTCGCTCAGGCTACGGCCCGCGTAGGTGTCAACAATCTCGTTCCCGCGTATCGTGTTCGCCGTGATGCCGGTATTGGTCAGCTGACCGCCGTTGTCGGTCGTATGCGCGTGCGCTGCGTTCGACCAGTTCCCGGCGGTCACGGTGAGAGAGTCGGAGTTAAATGTTTTCTGTCCCGTGATGATCTGAACTGCGGCATCAAGGATGACGGTTCCAGAGAGATCAGCGAAAGTGACTGTCTTATCTGCTGATGTTGCATCAGCAACCACGAAGAAGGTCTCGATTGTATTAGTCGTTCCTTCACATACCCATCCACCATTCCCTGCTCCTGTCGGGCCGTTAGTCCAGAAGCACTCGTCCTCACCCAACACCGGATCGGTATCGGGCAGATCAACGTAATTAACCAACGAGGCCGTAGTTGTGTTATTGGCGATGTTGACAACACTCACACACCCGGAACAATTCACGAGATTCGCCTCGATAGTTCCAGACCCCGACGCGACGAGGCTCGACCCGGTTCCAACATCCATCGCGGCGGTAATGTTCGTGCCGCCTGTGATGTCGGTGAACGCTGGCGCACCACCAGAATCGGCATCCAACTCACAGCCCCACGTATTCCCCGCCTGTGTAAAGGTAAGCACATTGCCTGCAACACAGTTAGGGATGGCAGCCGTATACCCGATTGTGTTGGAGCCGGTGCCGACGAGTACGGCGTGGTCAATAGCGTCGCCGCTAAAGACCGTGGAGTTGATCTGACTGGCGGTCAGCGTGTCCGAGATATCCGCATCAATGAGTCCGCTAATCTGCTCGCACGTCATCGTGTCAGGTGCAGCGTCCGTGTATTCGAGCTTCTCATCGAACGCGCACGGCTGCAACGTGACGTAAGCAGCTGCCTCGCCTGCCGTCGTTCCGATAGGGATCTCTCCGGTTGCGATCCCGGTAGTTAAGGTTGTCAGGGTGTTCGTCTCGGCTCCACCTGCGTCGGCCTCACATCCGAAGGTATTGGACGCAGCCGTGTAGGTGAGCACGTTGCCAGCAACACAGTTTGGCATAGTGGAGAACGCTGCCGTACCAGTCCCCGTACCTACGAGAACCCCTTCATTCTCAATGCCTGTGAGAGTCACGGTCGTAAGAGCTATGCTGCCCGTGGCGTGCGTAAGGTCATTGCTAACCTTAGCGTCGGTCTCGGCTGTGTCGTCATCCGGCGAGCAGGTGATCAACCCAGTGGTGGCATTGAGTACCGAGAACTTGTCGGTGCCCGTACATGTAATAGCCTGAGGGGCGATGGTGTTAGCATCAGGTATTAGGAACGTCTTGTCTGCACCAGTAGGATCGGTTATGGATATATGCGTTTCAATGAGGTCAGCCGTCTGGCCTTCACAGACAATGCCGCTGTTCCCTGCATCTCCGTCTGTCCAGTAGCAGTCTTGGGTAGCTAGGGTGGGATCATCTGAGGGCAGACCAATCCAATCATAGTTGACCGACGTGTTACGGAGTGTATTGTCGGTCATCTCAGCAAAGCTGACTACGTTGGCGTTGATCTCACAGGTGGAGGACAGACTGGTGGTACCGCAGACCTCGTCCCGTTCCGCTGAGCCAACCACATTGGCGTCGGGAACGTTGATCCAGGTCACTGCAGCGGATAGGTCATTTATCTCCGCCCCGCCTGAAGGTGTAGTTATACACGCCCACACTGAACCCTGCCGCTCTAGGATCTGGCTGGCAGCGCAGAGCGTCGGGTCGAGTTCGGTGAGTGCATCAATAGCATCGGCGTCAAGGTCGGTAGCCCTCACGGTACCGCTACCGGAGGCTACGAGACTAGCACCTGTACCAACGATCATAGCGGCTGTACTGTTCGTCGCGCCTGTAATGTCCGAGAAGGCGGGAGTGCCGCCCGTAGTATCCAGTACGGTCTCGGCCCCGTCCAGGCACTTCTTCAGTGTAGTCTCTGAGAGGTCGGCCCGTATCCAATAATCACCGGTAGTACAGGTTACAGCGTCGTCACTTTCAAGGAACTCCAGTCCCTGCTCATCTGCAACCAGAGCACCTGTCATAGTACCACCTGACAGATTTAACTTGGTATCGAGCTCAGCTTGCGTTGCCGCTTCGTGTTCCGCCCCATTGCCGAACCAGAAGAAACCGCCGGAGGTAGCAGCAACCCTAACCTCTGCTCCTGCATCCGTAGGTGTATCCGTTTCTGGAAGCGTGGACGCGTCGTCCAAATCCACGGTGAGAGCGTTGTCAACTTCAGCATCGCTGATGCAGGAGCCAGCACATGTAACGTCATTGACAACCGTGACGGCTATTGTTCCTATCACATCACCGGCGAATGACGTACTCGATAGATTGACCGATCCGCTGTTGTTGGGAAATGTGATCGTGCGGTCCGCCGTGGCATCGGCTACTTGGAAGAATGTTTCAAAGCCGTTGACAGTCCCTTCGCAGGCCCACCCACCGTTTCCGGCCCCGGCGGATCCGTCGTACCAGAAGCACTCATCCTCTCCCGTAGCGGGGTTGGTATCGTCCAGATCGGTGTAGTCCACCTCAAGGAACGTCAGGCTGTCGGCCGATACCCCACCTGGGCAGGCTGCGAAGTTCACATCATTAATGTCGGCACCCACCAGTAAGCACTCACCGGTGACAGGCACACTGCCACCATCAGATAGGTGGGTGGTCCTGATGCTGTCTACTATGACCTCAGCTGTGAAGCCTTCAGGGTTATCTGTCGTTGTGAAGTCAATAGTGGCCCCGTCAGTCACTGGGAGGGTGTCGCCTGAGATATCTGCAATCGCCAGTCCAATAGTGCTGAAGCTCGGCATCAACACACCCTGGCCGCCGGTACCGTCATGATCGTGGGCCGCGAGGTCTACCCCGTCAACCCGATTGCCGGCACCAGAGAGTATGATGTCATCGTTGAAGTCGAACGCCCCGCCATTGAACAGAAAGATGCCGTCAGCGGTCAGATGGTCGAATCTGATTATCCGATTTACGGCGGTATTGTCACCAATTAAGATCTGACCATCGGTAACGAGAAGGTTATTGCCAGCTCCGGACACGGTGATCGCGTCATTGAAGTCGAAGTCCGTCCCGTCGTAGCCAATGTTCCCGTCTGCGGCTAGGCGATCGAACTGCAAGGTCCGTGTGACATCAGTGTTGTCGCCTATAATCATGACGCCATCCATTACCTTGAAGTGACGACCTCCTACCCCCGCATTAATCTCAGCGATGATCGCGAGGAAAGAACCCTCGTTCTCTAACGCCCATGCCCCGGTCGAGCCAACGAACATGGTTCCGTTCTGTGGGCCGGTATCGTCAAACGGAACGAAGCGAATCTTAGGTGACCGCCCAGCATCTGAGCCGACCACATCGATCGCGAGATTTCCGTTGGTGCGCGTGAACGTCCACAGTCCAGTCATAGTAGGTTCCATGGCCAGGTCCAGTTCGGTAGGGGTAATGCTATTGGCTATAACGTTCCAGACGATAGTCTCTGGGCCGTCAGCTGTGACGACATTGATGGTGCTACTGTCGTTAGCTGTCATGATGTCGGTACTAGCATCGGCTACGGCAGCGGTGACGCCGTCGGTCCAGGTCTCGAAGCTATTAGCTCCACCACCACCACAGGTAGCATACTGAATCTCTCCTGTGTCGGCAGCTACCTTTAAGCATTCACCCTCAGCTGGTACGTCGGCCCCATCCTTCAGTTCAGAGGTACCGACCGAGTCCGGCCCTGAGGCCCCACCACCTACCGTCCATACCCCTGCCCACACAGAGAAGGATACTAACAGTAGTATACCTATGAGCGGTAGATATCTTTTCACCGTTACCTCCAGAGGATCATCTCAACTACCTCAGACGGGGTGGCACTCTGCCAACACATCACCTGGTTAGTTGATTGGAATATCTTGTCGCTGAAATACACCCCTCCGCCGGGGATGGTAAAGTAGGTGGTACCGGAGGTACCAACAGCGAATGCCATTTTTATGTCGGAGGCAAGCCGACCGTGAATTTCAAACGCCATTATGTCGGATGGGTGCGTAAAGCACACCTCGGTATCCGGCGTAGTCAGCAAGGTATTCACGACAGTTGGGTCGGTACCCCGCACCTGCTTGCTGGAAGCCAGTACGAGTGTCGCTACTATGAGGCACGCTGCAATAACTACACAAACACGAAGAGCGTTTTTCACGGTGTTCTCCTATCGACCTATGTCGAGGCTGGGGTCGTTGCCTATGATAGCCCTGTGGACGGCCTGTAGCTCGCGTTCGTGGCGCCACCCAAGAAGGACACCTGGGTGCCGTTTTTCGGAGCTCTTCATTCGTGCCAATTGGTTCTGGAAACGCCTCTCGTAGGGACCAAGGGATATCTCATCCTCGTGCTCCTTTACGTAGATCATGGCCCGAGAGATGATTACCTTCTCCCACCTCTCGGGTATAAGGTGAGGGGCGTTCGACGCTAGTTTAGGATGACTGATGTAATAGCTATAATCAATAGTATATATAGCATCAGCAGGAGGCCAGAATCGTACCGTATACACCGAAGTACCGTCATATAATATGGGACGGATCCAGAATCTCGGTGTGCCTGCCTTGTCGGTATCCGTGATATCCGGGACGTACCGCTTCAGGTATAGCTCCTCGATAGACTGCATGCTACCCACACTAGCTGATGGGGCGGTAATTCGGAACTCCCGAGGCTTATCGAAGTCACCCGCCAGAATTCCACTGTTGTCATTGATAGATGTGGTAATAGGTGTAGCGGCTTCCCGGACCCTAAAGTCCCATAGAGACTCGTTCCATATCTCCTCGATCGACCACTGTATCCAATCGTTGACAAAGTCGGACGGTCGGGTGTTTGATGCTAACTGCATCACCTGCGTACCTAGTTGGGATAGGGTCCGGGCAGCCATGTTAGTCTCCTACTTCTTTGACTTCTTTCTCGGATGGGCCTCAAGCCGATGCGCTTTCATTGCGTCTCGATTAGAGGCTACGTGTTTGCAGTCACCCTTGGTACAGGTAAACATGGGGATCACAGCCTCCGTGACCACCATATCGTCGGGAGCAACCCCCTCGATGATTCGAGTTCCGAACGACGGGCGGGCACGAAGAAATGCAATCTCATCCGGGTCCGTGGTTATGTATACCTCACGTTTGAACGTGATGTACTTGGGCGGCGTATTAAGAACCTGCCCCTTGATAATCCTTGTTTGGCCATCCTGCATCTTAAGTACCGTATCGTGATCCATACTGATGAACTTCATGTCCCCTCCTTAAAGTCCGGGTTTTGGTAAGGCAGACCCGGAACTGCCGTCAGAGGCGGATTACTTATCCGGTGATCCCCTTAACATAGCCATGGAACCGGGGGTGGTTCAACTGCAACCCACACTCGGTCAGATACTCATCGATGACTCCATCGATGTCGTTGGCCTGACGGTTGACGTACAGTTTCGTATCACTGTTCGTGAGGAACCTGTACGTAAGATCGGCAAGGTCCAGACCTACCATCCAACCACCATACTCCTCGTCCGGCCCTGTACCGTCGAACAAGTTGTTGGTGATCAGTTTGGCCATGCCGTGAGGTGACAGGTATGACGTAATAGCAATACCGTATACCTGGTCCTCGGGGAACATCTGCAGTTTGCCCTGCGCGAACTGCGAGATGACGGACATCGCGAGACGCGATGCAAACAGGAACTTGGTGTCACTTCCGTAGCGGAACAGGTTCCGCATGAAAGTTTCCATCTCCGTCTCGGAGAACGTTCCGGCCGCATCGACCGTGGTGGCACCGGAGCCTGCCGCGAGGAGATTCCGGAGAACACCACGGGTCGTCCGCTTGGGATGCGAACCGCCGGTGTCTTCCTTCCTCTCTCCGAACCAGAAGGCTCTCTCGATCTGAAGCATATGCTCGATGGCATGCTTCTTCCTGAGATTGGCCAGACCCTCGTTGCCGTACGTCGCGGAGTTCTCCTCCGTGCGAGTCGTACCGAAGGGCTCACGGAAGATCTCCGTGTAGTTGAAGTCGGTTCCCTTCTTCGTGGTCCGGATGGCCGGCTTACCGGCACCTTCCTCGAACGCGTTCCCGATGATCTTCAGTGGCTCGTCATCGATCAAGGCCGCTGCGGTAGTCTCACCAAAGGCTCTGACGACTGTCAGATCGGTAGTGGCGATACTAACGACTAACACATTCTCCTTGGTCTTGGGAACATGAACGATGTCACCAGGCCGGAAGTACGAGGAGTTGTCTACTGGCCACACAAGGTCACCAGCAGCCGCTCCGCCGACATCGTCCAACGCGTCGTCCAGAGGACGGAACTCATCCGTGAGCTGATCGAACTTCGGGTTGATCGCAGGCTTCTTTGAAAGCTTCATCAGAAGTGCGGTCAGAGCCGTAGCGTTCGGATCTAACTCATGGATGATGTCATCCATATCGACGATACGCTGCGCCGATTGGATGTTTCCAGTACCGAGTACATCCGATATGATAGTCGGAGGCATCTAAATCTCCCTATCGACGGGCAGGCTGTACCTTACCCATCTTGAATGGTGCCCTGATAAACTCCCGAAGTGGATCTCGGACGCCAAGAATATCAGACTTGATCTTCTTAGCATCGTCATCAGTCTCACCAGGATCTAGTGATGCCCCAGCAGAACCTCCGCTGAGACTAGGACCTCGCCGACCTCCGGATCCTGTTGACTCCGTATACCCAGTCTCGTCGAGTCGGCCATTCCGCTTGAGCTTGCCCTTTACAACTTCAAAAGCGTCCTCAAGGTTCATGCCGGCTCTCGCCGCCTGTGGTAACGATTGGAGCCAGGCACCGACATGCTCAACGAGGGGTTCAAATTGTGGGTTCTTTCCGATGAACGTCTGTAGTTCACCCTGCCCACGAACCTGAGAGATATCCCCTCGCATCTCCTCCCGGATTTGATCGCCCTGAGTCTTACCAACCGTGTTGATAGCACTCATGATGGTATCAATAAACGCACCGGCAGGATCTCCGCCACCAATTCCCTTGTTGAACTGTTCGAGTAGCTTGGCACGGAGAACTTTGTCGCCACCTTCGTCACCGGAGTTGCCGCTGAGTTTCTCGCGGATCTCGGTCTTCAGCTGGACTTTCCCGCTGACTGGATCCCGCTCAACGTAGTCCGCCAACCCGGACAGGCCTTGGATGAGATCTTCAGCTGCTCGTAGCTTGTTCTTGTCTGTGTTGTACGACGACTCGAGCTTCTGATAGCCCTCAACTAGCTCCTGTTCGGAGTTGAATCGGCCGAGAATTTTATTGCCGGATTCCCCTGTGGGGTCCGACTCGCCCTTGGTGCCCCCGGAGGCTCCACTATTGGGCTGACCAGCGTTGGGGGTACCGTTGCCGGCATTCCCTCCGTCTGCTGCTTCAGGCATTTGACTTCTCCTTACTCAAAAGAATTGTCGTGGCCCGTTCGCCCTCGACAATAGTTCGCGCCACCTGTGATATCATGCGGCGTAATACCCTGATCTCAATTTTGATGGCCTTATACTCATTGAAGGCCTCCTCATTGAGTAAGTCCTTCTTCCTATCGAGTAGTTCTATTCTATTCTCTAGGAATTCCTTGTAGTGCTTCCAGCCCTCTGTCTGAACCATCTCCTTATAGTGGATACCGTTAGCCGCTCGATCCATGTTGCTCTGATCATCGGTAGTACCCGCTACGGGTAGACCGCGAGGTCCTCTATCCGGGGCGTTGCGTTGCACTGGCTCCTCCTGCAGCGGATAGCAGTTGGCCTATTGAGCCAGCCGCCCCTCCACCGCCAGTACCGTTGTTTGGACTTCCTGTACGCTCCGTGCCTCCACCCTGAACGTTCTGAGGGGATGTCGGTTGCGTGCCTACCTGACCACCCAGAGGCTGTAGTACGCTAGCAGCTATCTCTGAGTGCGCCTGGATATGCTTGGTTATGATCTCCACTGCGTTGGGATCCATCTTGTTGATGTTATCTTGTAGGAACTTGACGTGCCCGGCTGTATGCTCCCTGTGATTGTCGTTCGGGAGCGGGATAACCAGGCCACCCTGCGACATTATGAGGTTCTCTTCCTCAAATGACAGGTCATCTTGGTCCGGCATCAGCAATGTACCCTCCGCCATGGGCAGAAGGTCCATAATGAGGGTACGTTTCAGCTCACGCTGGTTGATCTCGGGGTCACCCCGGAATAGGTTGTACAATACCAGTTTCTGCTGGGATAGGACCGCTTTAGACACTATCTCATTGGCATTCTTTACCTGGATGTCGAAATCCCCCTGGATATTGTCCATACGCATGTTGATAAACTTGATCCCGCCAGCACCCACCATACGTACGGCTACACTATCCCCTAGATTCATCATGTTCATGTGGATCATCTGCCGGACCATTTCGGTTATAAGGTTCGACTGGGTACTTACGATACGTGCGGCGAATCTGGAGTTGGCCCCCGCTACTAGACGCTCAATCCCGGTAGCGGTGTCGGCAAACCCCGGTGCGGGCACACCCTTAAGGAAGTCGACGACTCCTGAGGTGGTCTGGATGTCATTCTCCAGGGACCGGGCCTCTAGTAGAGCGTCGGGTCCAGGCTTCGGTATCTCCAACGGCATGATACCTTCCATATCGTTGGTCTCGACCACACCCCAGGGACGGGATACAAGATCATTCAGATCGATGTCAGCGAACGTGGATACCTTCCACATACCGTTGACCGATAGGTTGACGTTGTCGATGTGGTAGTTGCGGAGGACGTTGATCATGTTGTTCATAGGGAGAGCGTACTCAGCTTCGCTAGACCCTGTGAACTGACCGGCCATATGAGAGTTCTTGGTGTAAAGGAATGGTGCTCGCCCGTTCGGGTGCGGGTTGGTGTCATCGTACAGCAGGGTACTACGGTTCGCCATTACATTCAGCATCCTAGGCTTGCCGTGCCTATCATACCCGTACGACTCAATGATCTCCACCTGACGATGGTGTTTGTTGTCGAGCGGGTCGCGTTCCGGGGTATTGAGGGCCTCCCGGTTGAGCTCCCTACGGGTAACCTCCATCTCCTCACGAAGCTCTGGGGTAGCTTTGAAGTCGATATTGTCGACGTTCCTCCAGTCGTTATCCTTAGCCAGCTGCTTCAGCTTGGCCATCTCGATGAAGTAGCGGTCCTGGATAATCATGCAGTCGTCGAGTTCGGTCGCCGACGGGTCCCAGTATACCCGCTCAATGGGGAGAGCTCTCATGGCGGGACGGTTCTGCAGTACCACCTTCCGTGGATCTATCTTGGTACCCATCCGGAACCCCATCAGGTTAATGACCGGCACCTTCATGGGACGGATAGCCTCTTGGTAGAACCACCCGTATTTACTCCAGGCGTACCCGTATATAAGCTGGTTCTTGATATGGGCAATGCACTGGTCGAACGCCTTCATATCGTCCCATTGTTTGAATACAATGGCTCGGAGAGGATCTACGTACTGAACATCCTGCGCTTCGGTCGGGAGCAGGCCAACAAAGTTCGGGTCGCCTGCCACGGCCATAACTATCTTAGGGGTAAGAGTTTCGATGTTCGCATGGATGATGGGGAAGTATATGGTAGATCTCCAGCCGAAGTCTCCATACAGCCTCTTGTACTGCTCGTAGACATCGTCCCAGCCTTTGTAGGCCTTGAGCCATTTCCTAAGGCTATCCTCGATATGGCGACGCCACCTTTGATAATACTGGAAGACTTCGGTGGAGTAGTCCAAAGTCATCTGTTCAGACTTAGTTGGCATTATCTTGGCCTCTTAGAATATGTAGGTCCACCGTAGCCACTGCGGATAGCAATCTGCCGTCTCTGGACACCGCCGACTACCTCCGCTTGCCGGACCTCCGGGTCGAACGTAAGCTCCGCCGGATACCGATGTGCCCCGTCGAGGCGTGACTTTTCCTCAGAGTTTTGTCGCTGCGACCGTCCAAACCTTGGATGATAAATCTCGGAGTTGCGACTTTCGACGCTGCTCGGATTCCCGACGATTTTTGATGCCCCATCTGATGCCTCCCGTCTATTACGTACAACGATACGCATACGATGCCCTGCGTAGTATCGCATGCAATCATGGAGATGCTCATAGTAGCCATCCTCTAGTGGCAATTCGCTCTCACCCTTTTCCGAATACTTCTTCTTCGGGTATCGGTACCCGCCATTAAACCCTTCGCAGAGTATCGGACACCTATCCGAGTCGATGAGCAGGATAGGATACCCATCATCCCGTCGAATACATAGGGCATTCCTAACGTAATCGATGGTCGGCTTGATTTCAAATTGTCGGTACGATGGTCGAATGCCATTAGAAAGGAGGACCTCAAGATCTGATAGCCCTGTGCTCTTAGCTGCCTTACCTGCTGGGTCGCACATGTCTCGGATGAATCCACTGTACTGTCCTTTGTAAGAGTCGGTCTTCTCCTGAACCTGGGGTACGAAATTCTGCAACCAGATGTCACAACCCATCAGTTCATCGAAAGCAACGTGGTGACCAGGGAGTGTCTCTTGTATAAAAAGTACTGCGGGGTAATGGTATCCGAAGTCCCAAATCCGATATATAGGCATCTGTGGATTAAGTTCAATGTTATGCACCACATTACCACCTTCATCGGTCGGTAGATAACTAAATTCTTTACGATAGATGCCCTTACCGGAACGAGTCGTGAATACGATATCCTGCTCCTGGTCCCAAGCAGTTTGTGAATAGCCAGGACGTGTACGGGCGTACCACTCTGGGGTTCGCTTAACTGGATCAGCTTTATAGTGGATTTCGAGGACCTTGAATCCGTTCTTCTCATTGGTCCACTCCTTGATCCCCTGCATTAGAAAGGTCTCTCAGATTCATCAAGCCTATCATAGAGCATTCGGTAAAAGAAATTTTTACCGTTTGCGGAGGAGAGTCCCACGAATTGACCTCCACCATCCAAGGTCGGCTTCAATGCAGTGTACGCCTGCTCAGCCTTTGGTTGGAAGGCCAACTCGTCATCAAGGATACCGGAACATGTATGCTGTCGAACAACGTCCTCCCCCTGCGGTATACCCCAGATCATACTACCGTTGGCGAACATGATCTTATTGTAGGGTAACTTGTGTAGGGGACGCTTCAATGGTGCGCGTGCCTTTATCCACTCAGGTTGATGTTCATATGCATGCTTGGCCCTAGAGATCAGGGCGGCTGCATCCTCATCCTTCTTTGACTGGAAGAATATGAGACGGTGCTTGTAGAACTCCGCCATATGAAGGAAGTAGCAAACGAACGTCCAGGTCGCCATGATCTGACGGCTCTTGGATATGAGGAGCCGCTTGTGACCCATAGCTTCCTTAAGCATCTTGGCTATGTACAGCCGGCGAGGGAACCGTTTGACAGGTGTGCGGGCGTCGTGCTCATCCTTGGTACGGCAGTGCGTCAGTACGTAGTAGTCGGGACGGCGTCGGCACCTTAACAGCTCAGCGTTGATATGAACTAGGTCGCCCTTCTCGCACGCCTCTATATGTCGACGGAAGAGTTCCTTCTCGTCATCGCTTGTAGAGTTGGCCGGGACGAGCGGCCATATCCGTGGCAGATCTTCGGGGGTCAGAACTGCCTTTACGGATGCAGGGTTCTCGCCCGGAGCATACATCATCCTCATGCTGGCTCCTCCGTAACCTCGCTCTCGGCTGGCGGGTCAAGAAGATTCCTCTCCGGGGTCACGTCTATTACATCCGAAGGGCCCGAATCCTCCGGCATAGTCATCGAGACGCCGATCGCAACCTTTGCACCAGCTGTTGGTTGGATCCGCTTGGTCATTTCGCCAAGCAACCTGAGATGCTGCGGCGATCCTTGTGCCGCATACTTCTCAGCGTAAAGCATAACGATTCCACTACGTGCTGCAATAGTATCGCTCCAAAACTCGGAGAGGAATACCGCATCCTGTTTCCGCTGAATAGTGAGGTTCATTAATACCTTCCTCGGAACATGGGCCTCATATGCAGCTTTACTAAAATTATCCCTGATCTTGGGATCGAGAGTGGCGTAAGCGAATGCAACGATTCGTCGGTTGGGTACGTAGGCGAGATACAGGTCTTGGGAAACGAAGTGGTCGGGTATGCTCATGCATGCGAGCGTTGCATTTTCAACGCGAGCCACAATATCGTCATAGCTTGCATCTTCCAAAACGAGCCGCCTAACCTTCCTATCCCGCACCCAGTACGGATAATAGTAACAATCCCGCGGATAGAGGAATTCGCCATTAAGGGGTTTAGGGATAAGGGCATTAATCGCGCGTTCCTTCCTTTGGTCTCGGCGTTTATTCCGCTGACCGTTGTGTTGGCCGTTCCGGACGTCCATACCCACGGTTCGGTTCTTTAATCGCATATTCAGTCTCCACCAATTATTATACATCGAATGGTTCGACGTGTCAAGACCTTACGGGTCGGATCTTTTACCCTCCGGGCCCATCTAACCCGCGCGAACTATATTAGCGCGCCCGCACGAACTAAGTAATTGAT